>ERZ773070.72-NODE-72-length-76994-cov-19.243869_pt1 | contig 76994 bp, 71 predicted proteins | sample MGYA00580618_ERZ773070 | MGnify/ENA primary metagenome ERZ773070 (study PRJEB29015, sample SAMEA2738023) | human oral metagenome | biome: human oral; feature: human-associated habitat; material: dental | place: China | collected 2019 ...
AAAGTTCACTAAGGCTACGAATCCTGGTGATACTTATTGGTATTTTTTGTTATTGGTCTTCTCGAAAATAGACACCCGCCCTCCCCTGTATCGTGGGTTGGGTAATAGGGTTGTTTTGCTATAGGCGCTTGCAACAGGGGTTCCCTCGTTATGACAAAAACTGCAGGTCATTCCGCAAGAGTCGATAATTTTAGGTCTAATACCTTCATCTATACTGATCGTAACTGGAATGGCTCGTTCTTTAATGATCAAGTCTTTGATGTCTTGGTCATTAATGCTATCGAGGTCTATCATTTCTGCAAAGCTCAGGGGTAATTTGCTATCTAATCCATGATCTTCGTGTGATTTGCTGCCTATAAGCTCCTTGGGAAGCATATAGTATTATATAGCGTAGCTAAAGGAGGAGGTCAACCTGAACCCGCTTTTTCGCTTGCCTTAATCGCTCGGGTAAAACCAAAAAAGTTTATCTCGTCCGCCGCGTGGCTATGCTTCGATTTTGAGAGCTGGTATTATCCGTATCTCTCTACGCGGCATCAACGAGCGCGTATGTCGCTTTAGCGACGCGTTTGAATTCCGGTTTGCTCTGTAGATTGAGGAGAATCGTCGTTTCTTTGACGCGGCGGCTTTTGAGCACACGCCTGACGATTTCGTCGCGGTGCAGCGGCTCGCCGGCGTCTTTGAGCACGTTTGCGATGATTTCTGATACCGTACCGCGCGAGTAGCCCCATTCTTGCAGCGCGTAAATGCCGCGGCCGATGAGCACGAATCGTTTGTCCTTGATGAGCTCGTTGTGAATTGCTTGCGTGGTAACATTCTTGCGCTTGAAATCGCTTGTTTTAATCGCTTTAGCGATTTCCGAGAAATGCAACGGTTTGCCATTACCCACGAGGATGACGTAGATTTTGTCGCGGATATTTTTTGGATTGACGGTTGGCCATTTCGTAAGTCCCCAGACGTCTTTTAGGCTGGCGAGCTGTTTCGACAGGCTTGCGAGAGCGCGGACTTGCGCCGGGCTTTCGTAGGTGAGCATGCCGTGAAGCGTTTCTATATCAACAGGTTCGCCGTGCTTTTTGATCGTTTTAACAATGGTGTCGATATTGCTGCGGATTTTCTTCTCGTCGCCGTTTTCAGCAATACTGATACCCTGGTGGTAGTTGTCGGTTTCGTTGATAGTCGTGAGGCGCGGCGAGAGTTCGGCGATAAAGGCGATGTGAGTGCGGATAACTGCTGCCTTTCCAGGCGATAAGCGTTCGGCGATGTCGTTGACGCGCCCGATGCGGCCATTTTCCGACAAATCGCGGACGATAAGGCGCTCGACAGTGCGGATGGCTGGAATGTCGCCCTCCTCTGCCGCAATTTTTAGACGAATGAGGATCGCCTTCTCAAGCTGGCGTACGCGCTCGCGAGTGATACCGAGAAGTTCGCCGATTTGTTCAAGCGTTTCTTTGCGGTCAAACAAACCAAAACGGCGCGTAATAATCTCGCGCTCGCGTTCTTGATCAATCGTTTTCAAAATGTCTTGAATGGCGGTTTTGATTGTCGATGCGGTGTCGGTGCCAGCAACTTCGGTCATATAGTATCTCCAGCCTCCGCCTCACCCGAGGCTTTTACGTGTTAGGTTAATATAAATGATTTAATGTTAATTATAATATATAGTGTTATAGATGTCAAACCCTCACGGTTCTATAAATATTGTATCACAATATCGACGCTTATGGTAAATGTTTTTTTGGTACTTTTTTTACTGAAAAAGAATGATAAGGCTGGAAATATTTTTATATCCTGTCAAATTACCTCTGTTGAATTGCCGATGATATGTACAAGACGACGATAAATCCACATCATAAATATCATGATAAGTAAAATATAGGTAGTATTACAGTATGGTTTAGGACTGATGACCCGGTAGTGGTGTAGCGAAATTAAAGATGGGTACAGTGCTTGCGGGCGTATGCGGGTACCGCGGCGTATCAATGTCGGTTGATATGTCAATCGCTGGCGGCGTGGACAAGAGCGCTTGCGTATCGATATCGTCAATGTCATCAAATACGCCGTCCTCCAGGTTGATTCCGGTATGCTCGGCGGCGAATTTCACAATAGTCTCGCGGATTTGCGCTCGCGTTAAATTCGACGCGCCAGTAAACTCGTGTCCAGCGTGCGATATGCGAATGAAACGGCTGAGCGGTTGCCGTACGACGATACGTTCATACAATAAATGCGACTGGTCGGGTGATACGACCTTGTCCTTGGCACCATGCAGAAATAAGAACGGCGGCGGCGTGCCGGCGATTTTATGGTAGAGCGGGCTGGCTTTTTTAGCGGTTGCAAAGTCGGCTGACCCGAGATAATTAAAGGCGTTAGGATTGCGCCGGCGCCCTAATTTGAGCTGGCGCACTAAATCGGTTGTGCCGTATAGGCTCACGACGCCGCGGATTGTCACGGGCGGCTTGGCGGTAGAAAGCGCGTAGGTACTCACTAAAAAGCCGCCGGCGCTGTCGCCTATTAGGATAGCTTTGCGCGTGTTAATGGCGTACTGGGGCGCGATCGCGGCAAGCGTGTTGATGGCGCAAGCAGTGTCGTTATTCTGCACCGGATAGCGGTGCTGCGGCGCCAGGCGGTAATTGATTGACGCGAACGCAAATCCGGCGCGCACCAAAGCGGCGCCGTAGAAATCGGCGATTGCATTGCGTTTATCGCCTTTGCTCCAGCCGCCGCCATGAACGTAGATAGCGAGTGGATACGGTGTATGGGTACGAGCCGGACCGGCCGGTTCTGGCGGCAGGTATAGATCAATCGTTTGTTCAGCGCTGCCGCTACAATACGGTATGTCGTGAATGATGCGTGCTATTTTGCCTAAGCGGTACATAGCGTAAAAATTATCGGCTGGATTTTTGATCGACAGCGAATAAATCGACGTAATACAGACAGCGAATAAACAAAGCAGAAGCCAGTGGCGTACCTCGCGGAGGCGTTGACGAAATGTCATATTTATGATAATACACTGTTACGATAATGGCGTCAAGGCGTGGTTTTTCGGAGTAACTTAGCACTGCAAGCGCGCCGCGTGACGGTCCTTTTCGCGTTTACGCTCTATGACAATGCAGCAAGAGCTACTTTTTATTTGTCTTTGCTGATGAAGCGCGTGGTTTGCTGGTTTTTTGCGCAGCACTGCGTCGTCCGCGCGCACGTTTGGCGGGTGCAGCTGCAATCATCTCGCGTGCTTGTTCGGCTGTGATTGTTTTCGGGTCGATGTCTTTCGGGATTTTTGCGTTCTTTTTACCGTCGGTGATGTATGGTCCGAAGCGCCCGTTGAGTACTTTGACATCGCCAAAATCGGCGATATGTTTTTCGGCTTCGGCTTGCAGTTTTGCGGCGTATAACTCGCGTGCTTTTGCTTCGGTAATTTCGCGCGGGTCATCCTCCTTTAGGCTGACGTATAGCTTGCCGACTTGAATGTATGGCCCGAAGCGTCCGATATTGGCTTTGATGTCCTGTCCGTCTTCGGTCGTGCCGACAAGCCGCGGCAGCTCAAACGCTTTGAGTGCTTGCTCTAATGTGACGGTGCTGATTTTTGCGCCGCGCGGCAGTGGTGCGAAGTGCGGTTTCTCGCCGCTATCGGTGCTGCCGAGCTGGAGCATCGGTCCGAAGCGCCCGAAGCGCGCGATGATCGGCTTGCCGGTTTTTGGGTCAGTACCGATGTCGCGCGAATCGCCAACCTTGCTGCGGTCAATTGCGCCCGATTGCTCAATGCGGGCATGAAACGGCTCGTAAAAGTTATGCAGCATGGCGTTGCGCGTTAATTTATCGCTCGCGATGTCATCGAAATCTTTTTCGACGTTGGCGGTAAAACCGTAATCAACAACTGGCTTAAAATGATCGGTAAGAAAGCCGCTAATAAGCTCGCCCGCTGGCGTTGGTACGAGTTTGCCGCGGGTCGAGCCGGTTTTTTCGGTCTGGATGCCGCGTTCAACATTTCCATCAATACGCTGCAGTACGATAACGTCGCGCGGCTCGCCTTCGGATTCGCCGCGTTCAGCGTAACCGCGTGTTTGGATTGTATTCATGATCGTAGCGTAGGTACTCGGGCGGCCGATGCCGAGCTCTTCAAGTTTTTTAACGAGCGTACCTTCAGTGTAGCGCGCAGGCGGACGAGCAAAGACCTGGCGCGCCTCCATGGAATACTCGCGCACAAGATCGCCGGCGGTAAATGTCGGTAGGACAGCGTCGTCCTTGCCGCTACCGTAGACGCGCAGGAAGCCGTCGAAGACAATGGTATGTCCTTTAGCCTCAAAAACGAGATCGTTTGCATTAGCGGCACTGTTGACCGCCTGTTTAGTATTTGCCTGTTCAATCCGGATCGTTACCGTTGTGTTCTCTATCTTGGCGGATGCCATTTGGCTGGCGAGTGTGCGCCGGCGGATGAGGTCGTAGAGCTTTTGGTCGTAGCCGTTGCCGCTGACCGATTCGCGCGTGACATCAGTTGGGCGGATTGCTTCGTGGGCTTCTTGTGCACCGGCGGATTTCGTTTTGAATGTGCGGGCGTGGCTGTATTCAATACCGTAGAGCCGCTTGATGTGATCGGCGCTAGCGGCAATTGCCTGTTTTGATAGGTTTACGCTGTCGGTACGCATGTATGTGATGTGTCCCTCTTGATATAATTTCTGTGCACTCGCCATAGTGGCGCGGCTACTCATACCTAGTTTGGCGTTGGCTTCTTGCTGCAGTGTGCTGGTGGTGAACGGCGCGGCGGGGTTGCGGGTTGACGGTGACGTCTTTATATCGTCAATGGTGTATTTTGCGTTGTTCAATGACTCTAGGAAGGCGTGTGCATCAGCTTCGGTGTCGAACCGCTGCTTAAGCTCGGCTTTGACTTCTTGCCCGTCGTATAGAAATACGGCGGTGACCTTGAACTGAAAACTGCCCGCGAATTGTTCAATTTCGTGCTCGCGCTCAACCAGCAGGCGTACAGCCGGACTCTGCACGCGTCCGGCGGATTTACCGCCTGGGACTTTTTGCCAGACGACAGGGCTTAGTTCAAAGCCAACGAGGCGGTCTAAGATTTGCCTTGCCTGCTGCGCTTCAACGAGTTTCATGTCAACAGTGCGTGGGTGTTGGATCGCTGCCTCAATTGCAGGTTTGGTGATTTCATGAAAGGTAATGCGCTTAGTGGTGGCGGGGTCAAGATTCAAAACTTCGCATAGATGCCAAGCGATTGCTTCCCCTTCGCGGTCTTCATCGGTGGCGAGCCAGACATTTGCTGCGCCGACTGCCTTGACGGCTTTTTTTAGCTCGGTGATAATTTTTTTCTTTTCAGGATCAATCTCGTATATAGTTTTGAAATCGTGTGCAACATCAATCGGCGGCGTGCCGTCTTTGGTTTTTTTCGCAATAGAGCGGATATGCCCTACGCTTGACAAAACATGAAAATCATGCCCAAGATATTTTTCAATGGTTTTTGCTTTTGCCGGCGACTCGACGATAACGAGGTTCTTCATATCTGTCTATAATATAGTGCATTGCGAAAAATGCCAAATTGCTTGAGGCGGCTATTGGGCAGCTTGCCGCACGTACGTGTATGAGGAATGAAGTGCGCATGGCAGCGATGCGGCGAAAGCGAGCCCGCCAACAGCCCGAGAAACTGTCGCGATCGTTTCGTGGCCGCTTCGTTCTGCTGTGGCGCCGATACCGTAAGCGAATATTGATGCCATCTCACCAGCCATCGCAAGTTTGCCTGATGTTGTCGGGCGGATTGATTTGCCGGGACATTTCAGCATGGTCGTGGCGGTTGCAAGCGCATTGGCGGTTTGTAAGCCGGCGAGCGTGGCTGCGATTTCCTTTGGTATGATGCCCCTCTTCGTGAATTCGTATATAATTTTTGCGGTTGCGATTTTGTCGAGACTGGCGTCTGTCAATGCGCCGAAATTGCTCGTTTGTCCTGTGGCGCGCGCCACCTTGCCGTCAAGCGCGTCAAGCCCCCGCCCGGCGATAAGCATAGCAGTTCCTTTGGGCGTTTCCGCGGTTTCGGCGCCTTTCCAGGCGAGCGCCGCGCCGCATAGGCTTATCGCGTTCGGTATCGTAAAAATGTCGCGTGTAGCGACGAGCGGTTTGTCTTCTGGCGAGCGGTCGTGTTTCATTGCAAAACTGTAACGCAAACAGAGGCAGTTTTGCAAGCGTGAGCGATATCTAGCGCAGCGTCCACTGATTTGCGCCGAGCGAGCGGATGACGCCGTTGATTTCAAGGAGCGTGAGCGTGGTGCTGAATTCGACAGCGTTTAAGTTGGTCGCGCGCTGGATTTCGTCGCCGTCGCGTATGCCGGCGGCGAGTTGTTTGATGATGGCGGTTTCGGCGGGTGTAGCGCCGCGCGGCGGCGTGGACTGCCGGGCTTTTTCGTGCGGCAGCAAGGCGGCGATAATATCGTCGGGGCTAGTAACGGGCGTAGCGCCCTGGCGAATCAACGCGTTGCAGCCGGCGCTCATCGGGCTGGTGATGTTGCCAGGGACAACGAAAACCTCCCTACCCTGCGCGAGCGCGTGTGCGGCGGTATTGAGCGTGCCGCTGCGGGCGGCCGCTTCGGTGATGAGGATTGCGTCGGCGAGCCCGCTGACTAGACGGTTGCGCGTGAGAAAGCTCCATTTGCCGACGACGTACGGTTTAGGCTCGTCGATGCAGTGCTCGGACAAGATCGCGCCGCCTTGCGCGATGATTCTTTCGCCAAGCGCGCGGTTGGCGGCGGGGTAAATATCCGGCAGCTGATTTGCAATAACCGCGATTGTCGTGCCTTCAGCCTCCAGGCAAGCGCGGTGCGCGAGCGCATCGACGCCGAGTGCGAGTCCGCTCACAATAATAATTCCTTGCCGCGCTAAGTCGCCGGCAAATTTCGTCGTTACTTCAATGCCATAACGCGTTGGCTTGCGCGTACCAACGATTGCGAGGGTCGGCACGCGCTTCGTTGGCAATATTCCCATGCAATATAATACGTGCGGCGCGTCGTCAATATGACATAATCTCTGGAGATAGATATTATCATCTGGAGCAATTTTATTGATTTTCATACAAATTTCTTGTAAAAAGTATTGACACTTTGTCAACTGTGTGCTAATATTGGAGATGATTGATTGACTCGGAAGAGGAAAATCAAGCACCTTATACCCCCTATTCTATAACAGAATTCGCCGACATGGCGAATCTCAAGTTAGGTAGCGCATAAAGTGCGGTCATTAGTAACCTACCCTCCACTATGATCGCCGCTACAGACAGCTTTGTGCGTTTACTAACCCCTTTGTCCAGCGGATCACCAGTATGTGTGAGGTGGATCACGTATACCCAAGACGGGTGGGACGAAGGGCAGTATGGCGCCAGGTGATGCCCACCCTTACCTGGCGCTTTTTTGTTGGTCTAATTTTTTGGTAATTGCAACGTAAATTGCAACAAATTTGCAGTATATGTACACACCGTTTTACAATACGAGGCTATGAGAATTGCATTTTTAGGAAAAGGCGGTAGCGGCAAAACGACGACATCATCGTTCGTGGCGCGTGTGGCTGCCAAAATGTATCGCGAATTATACGTGATTGACGCTGATATTAACGTACATATGCGTGAGGCGCTAGGATTGTCAAGTGGCGAAGCACATGAATTTCGGCAAGTGTTTGAGCATGTTGAGATGAAAATTCGTCACTATCGTCCTGATGTCGCGACGCTTAAAACCTTACCGCGAACGCTGCCGCCGTGGCGGCTAGAAGATCGGTATACGCTGAGTTTTGAAGCTGCGCCATGCAAAGATTTGCGTCGCCATGACAATATGTTGCTACTTGAGCTAGGCAGTTATACTGAGAATACGATGGGTTGGTCGTGTCATCACAGCGCGCTCGGGATGTTGCAGCTGGTGCTGGCACATATGAATGATAGCGAAGATCAACTGATTATCGTTGATTTGACGGCGGGTGCGGACGTATTTGGCGTCGGTATGCTCGGATTGTTTGATATAGTGTTCGTAGCGGTTGAGCCGACGATGAAAAGTACAAACATTTATAATCAGCTGGCGAACTTGGCGGCAACGGACGATGTTGCGTTGTGTCCGATTGCGAATAAAATTATCGACGAAAGTGACGTTCAGTTTATTGAAACGCGAATTGAGCAGCCGGTGAAATTTACAATCGGCATGTCGAACTTTGTCCGGCGTTTGGAACGCGGCGAGACGGTAGAAACGGCAGATATTGAGTCACCAACACGCCAGGTGCTCGGCAAGATCGTTACGTATATGCAAAGTGTGAAGCGTGATGAACAGAGAATGTTTCAATCGACGCTGGCGGCGCATCGGCGGGCGGCGAAAAAATGGCCGAAACAGAAATTCCCGATTGACCTTATGACATTAATTAATCCGGAGTATGAACGATGAAACCAAGTGAAATATTATTTTTGACGCGCGACGATGTGATAGTACTTGGTGGACGCGATATGGTGTTTGCGACTAACGTGATTGAAGCGATGTTTGCGGCATGGGCGCAGGGCGATGTATTGCAGCCGGCGAAAACATCGTTGAAGTTTACCGACCGCGCGGCAAATGAGTCAGTAGGCGGTGTAGTAAATGTGCTGCCAGCGGCGATTCGCGTTGGCGATGATGCGACGTATGGCGCGAAATTACTTGGTGCGATGCCGGCGAACGTGTCGCAGGGCGTGCCACGTGCTACGGGCGTGACAGTACTGTTTGACGAGGCGCACAAAATGCCCATTGCGATTATGGACGCGCAAGTTTTGAGCGCGATGCGGACGGGTGCGGTGAGCGCACTGGCGGCGCGAAAACTGTGCCGGCAAAATACAGCAGAGATCGGTTGTATCGGTGCGGGTGTTAACATGTATACGCAGTTGCTCGGTGTACTGAGCGTACTGCCGCAGGTAATGCGTGTTAAGATATATAGCCGCGGTGAAAGCAAACAGCGCTTAGTGGCGAAATTACAGCGCAAATTTCCACAGATTGAGTTTATGCCGGTTGAATCGGCGCGCGGTGCGGCGCAAACTGCTGATCTTATTGTCACTTGTGTGGCAAATACGAGCGAGCCAGTTGTGCAAATACGCGACGTACTACGACCAGGTGTGACAGTGTTCAATATCGGTTGTTTAGAGAACGATCCGGAGCTGTTAGCACATATGGATATAATCGTGTCGGATTTTTGGGAACATACGAAACATCGCGGCGTGCAAACGCATGCAGTTGCGTATGCACGCGGGCTGATTGCTGATGAAGATGTCGTGAACCTTGGCGCGATTTTATGCGGTGAACAGTGCGGACGCGTGAATGACGAACAGAAAATATTTTTTGGACCGACGGGTTTAGGTGCGGAGGATATTGCGCTTGGTCGAGCGATATACCAGCGAGCATTGAAACGCGGCGCCGGTACGAAGTTAACACTTTGGAGCGGTGAATCGTGGATCTAACCAGACAACGCGCCTGGCGTGAGCGTTTAGAGCAGCTGACATCGTCGGAGCGATTGGATGCACGGCATGCTATCCAGCCGATTGTAATGAATGGGATTGAAGCGCCGCTGCTTGCATCACCAATTTTTTTGAAACCTGATGTAAAACGGGCGCTGTGCGAGAATGCGTCGGCGTTAATCGACGCAGCGGTTGCGCTTGAGTTCTCTCCTGATTTTCACCGCGGTATGGTACTGTACGATCGGTTGTATGAGTCGCTGAGCGAACGCGGACGGCAGCTGATCAGCCAAAATGTGCGCCCTATTTCGCGGGTCGAGGCGCAGCGGCGATTTCGCCGGCTTGATGGGTTTATCGGAACGGACGGCACGGTGCAATTTATCGAAATTAATCAATCGGCACCGTTGGCAATTAGTTTTTACGAACGGGCGCGGGCGTATTACAATCACTTGACAGGCAGCGATGCGGAGGCGAACCAGACGTCGTTATACCGGCAGTTGGCAGTGTGGTTACTTGATGCGTCGCCTGTGCCGGACCCGACAATTGCTGTCAGTGTGGAGCGTGGTTATCCGGCAAAGTTCGTTGATTTGCCGGCAGCTGCGCGCGGGATTGAGGCGGCGGCGCGTGCGATGGGCCGTACGCTCACGTGTATCGTTGCGGAGCCGACTGAGTTTCGCTATGGCAATGACAACTGGACGGCGCACGGTCATCATATTGATATGCTGTGGCGTAATACAGTGTATCTTGATAACTATGACACACCAGATATCATTGACTATGCTGCGTTGCGTCGTTCTACGAATGTGCCGATGGTGAATGATTTACAGACGTGGCTGCTGCGTTCTAAGGAATTTTTGGCGATGATTTGGGATGATTCACTAATCGATGACTTTCGTCGCCTAGGCGTGAATACTATGAAGTTGCGAGTATGTGTACCATTTTCGTGTTCGCTTAGCAATATACCGCCAGCGTGCGACAAAAACCAGTATATTTTGAAGCGCTGCGACGACGGATTCGGCAAAGGTATCGTGTTTGGCGCTGACATTACTGACGCTGAATGGCGACGCCGGTTGAGGGGTAGCTGCGGTTCGGATTGGATAGTGCAGAAATTGGTGCAGCCGATGAGTATGAAGTTGCCAGTCATTGACGACGCGGGTGCAATTATTGATGTCGAAATGATCGTTGACATTAACCCGTATATGGTGTGCGGTGAAACGGGCGCGTTGCTCGTGCGGGCGCAGCCGACGACAAATAGCGGCACAATGAATATCGTGAACGGTGCAGCGATTGGATTTGCGATGTAGGCGCGACCCTCGTGGATGTGAATAATCTTAAACGGAAAGGAATTTCTTTAGAGCGTATAATAAACTTATGGCAAAACGCGACAACGACCTGGAATTTAGTATCAACGCGGCGTTTGATGACGAGCGTGCGGTTAACGATACATTGCCGCTCTATCTAGTGAATGGTTCGCTGGGCGCGGGCAAGACGAGCGTCTTAGAGTTTTTGCTGCGATTGGATGAGTTTGCAGGTTCGCGCGTGATTGAAAATGAATTTGCGAACGAAAACGTCGATGGCTACCGGCTGGAAGGCTTAGCAGACATTGTTACGACGCTGGCGGGCGACTGCGTCTGTTGTTCGTCGGCGCATGCGCTCACGCGGATGCTGTATGATTTTAGCCGCTCCTCGCCTGCCCCGGTCTTTATTGAGGCGACAGGCGTAGCGCGGACGATGAATCTAGTTGAGCGATTGGTAAGTGCTGGTGTGTTTAAGCGGTATGAGCTGGCGCATAGTTTTTATATTGTTGACGCGCACGAGATTCTGCGTGGTGTTGGCGCGGCGCAGGCGCTTGAGATGCAGGCTGCTGACACCGTGCTAGTGACGAAGGAAGATTTACTGACAGAAGCGGAGATACGAGATTATCGTGAAGAACGTGCCGCCCTGCCCTACGCGCGCGTCCTCAGTGCGCCGCATGGGCGATTTGACGCGAAAGGTTTATCGACGCCGTCTGGGCTACTGACGTTTTTTGACAAGTATGATGGCGAGCTGGCAATTCCAGACAACCCAACCTATAGCGTTATTGATACATCATGCTTACAAGCGGACGGCAAGGCATACGAAGCGCTGTGGCCTGAGCTAGTCCAGACGTATGGACTGCGCCGGCTTAAAGGCGCGTTTGCCGACCGCCGCGGTGCGCATCGGCATATTGAGGCGACGCCAACCCATGTAGAGCTGCGCACGGCGCACGCTGATGAACCGTTAAAAATCGTACTGATCGGCGATCGCGCCGAAGAAATGACGTACGACGTATTTGCGTCGCAGTTGATGATGTTTGGCGAGTAATGGTGCCTTGTATTATTTACGGTAGCCGGTAGCTTGTTGCGCTGATCGTGCCCGCGATAAACTGATCAATGATACGAGCGACGGTTGGCGCAGTCCACTCTGCTAGTATCTGCGCTTCATCGCGGTTAAATTCACTCAAAACAAAATCGACGTCGCCAATTTGCCGCCGGCGCAGATTGTCGGCGCCGATACGAACGTGCCAAAACGTTTGCCCGATATGCCGATAGAGCGACTTTAGCCCGTTATTGCCAGCGTCTTGCCCACCCCGCCGAATGCGCACCTTGCCGAAATCAAGCACGATGTCATCGTGAATAACCAGTAAATCGTCGCGCGACAGCTTGTAGAAATCTATCAGTGCGCGTGCGGCGATACCGCAGTCGTTGTAGTATGTTGTCGGTTTGGCAAATATGATTGTTTCACCGGCAATTGCTGTACGAGCGGCGACGGCGTGAAATTTTGCTTGTTCGCGCCATGTAATTTCTTGTGCTGCCGTGTACCGATCAAGCATCGCGAAACCAACATTATGACGCGTATTGTCATAGCGCGATCCGGGGTTGCCTAAGCCGACAATTAGCTTCATAAGCCCTACTATAGCAGAATTGCGTAATTAGCGTAAGGTATATGGCTATAATATTGACTTTTAGTCACTAAAATAGTATAGTGTAAGCATGATGCAGCACGAAGATGAGTACGACCAATTCCGCCGCCAAGAATGCAAAGAGATTACGACAGAAATGTTTCATGTTGATTTGCCGGTTGATGAGTTTTTGTGCGATGATGTCGAGACGGGCACTGGTTCGTATGCGACGCTCTTTCGCAGCGGTAAAGAGGTGTATGCGTTGCTTGTGGCGCAGCCGAGCGCGATGCAGACGATGGCTGACGTGCAGCGTATTCTGAAAGGTATGGGCTTGACAGTTGATAAATATATGCCACCGTATGCTGATCCGACGTACTTTTACCGCCAGGCGGCAGCACTGATTAAGCGGCGTTATCCGGCTAGGCGGTGTTGGACGGTTGAAGATTTGCGGTATTATAGCCGCCAGACGGCATACAGCCCGGCGCTCGTCCGCGTGGCTGCAATTGATGGCGCCGTTCGCCGTTATAACGCGGCTGGTAAATCATGGCAGGATGTGATGGAATGCTCATTCCGAAAGGTGCGGGTCGCGTATGCCTGAGTTTTGCGACGTGCACGCGGTACAACTGCGCGAGCTTGATAAGCGCGCCGAAACGCGTCCGCTTTTGTTTCGGGCTGAGGCGCGCCAGGCGTATGCAAATTATGCGCGGCAGCAGCGTCGAATTGCCAAGCGGCTTAAGACGCCCGAAGTAACGGCGTTTGATTTTTACATGGCATGGCGCGACCGATATATGGCGCGTATGCAGTGCATAACAGCAGCAGCTCAGGCGGGTAAACTTGATAAGATGCTAACGCGCGTGTTGCTTTTGCCGGATGACGCAAGCGTGAAGCAGCTTACGCAGGCGCTGATCGAAATCCGTACGGTGTGCGAGCGCCAAGCACTGGTTGACACGGTATATAATATCCGCCGCAAGCGAGCGCGCCGCACAGCGCAAGCGCTGGTTGATATGGGCGATCAGGCGGTGGCGCATGATGTTGAGAGGTTTGTGAATTATCATTTGTACCGCATGGTGGCGCGGCAACGGAATGTTGTCGTGGTAGATCGGCACGCGAATCTGCTTGTCCGTATGGTTCAGCACCTACGTGCGCGCCGGCAAACGCGTAAATTGGTGCGCGCGGCGCGGCGGCGGCTCGCGAGCATTGATACTGAATTGTTTGCAACTGAGCAGCTGCATAACGGTTTGGTAGCACGCCTGTTTAGCCTCGGGATTGATTTGATTGAAGTGCTGGCGGCGCGGCATGAATATGAAAAAGCGCTCGAAAAAATGAGTGCGGCGGCGCGTAAGAGCCCGACAAAGAAACTAGAATTGTATGAGAAGAAAACGGCCAGCATCCGCAGCGCTTATCTTGATTCTGTGCCGGGATTGGCGGGGCTAAAAGACGTGCAGAAAGCGGCGAAAGAGATTGATGATGCGCTTCTGAAGGTATTTGACTTTGATATGCAGCAGTGCAATGATTTGATGCGCGCTCTGAAGCGCTACCGCACGCTGACTCGCGAGCGTAAAGAACTAGAGCTGCGATTGTCGCGCGATTAAGATTATCCGCCAGTTTCTGCGGGCGAACGAATATTGTCAAATTTAACGATTGCGTTTTTTACTCTTCACGCCAGGCTCTTCCGTTTCTCTCGCCTGCTTATATGCCTTAGTGACCGGCTCTAAGCCTTTGGCAACACGTTCACGATTAGATTTAATCTGTTTTTCGTCGCGGAAGCTGAGCTTGATCGGCGTACCAGTGTAGTTGTAGGCGTCGCGCAGTTGTCGCTCTAGATAGCGTTTGTAGCTCCAGTGGACAAATTTTAGGTTGCTGCCGTAAACGACAAACCACGGCGGATTGGTATCAGTATGAACAATGTAGCGCAGCTTCGGATGTGAATTTTTAAGCCCGGCAGGCGGGTGTGCTTGAATAGCGCGCTGTAACATATCGTTGAGAACGCGCGTTTTGGTGGGCTGCTGGCGGCGTGCCTGGATGTCAAGCGCGAGGTCAAATAATTTTGTGACATTCTGCCCTGTCGTGCTGCTTGTGAAAATCAATGGCGCCCATGGTACGAAGTCGAAAGTGTTGGCAATCCGCGGCGCAAGCGCGTCGCGCGTGTAGGCATCCTTACCCATGGCGGCGTCCCACTTACTTACGACGAGCACTAGCCCCTTGCCGGCATCGTTAATAAGTCCGGCAAGGCGTTGGTCAAGCTGAGTGTTGAGTTCGTTAACGTCCATTAATAGGAAGCAGATGTCGGCTTCTTCAATGGCTTGTAGACTGCGTAAAACGCTGAATTTTTCGATACCGACCGCTTGCTTGCCCTGGCGGCGGATGCCTGCCGTATCAATTAACTCAATCTTGTGTCCGTGATAACCGAGCGTAATGCGCCCGAGGTCGCGCGTCGTGCCAGCGACATTAGCGACGATAGCCTGTTGTTTGCCGGCGAGCGTGTTGAACAGACTGGACTTGCCGACGTTTGGGCGGCCAATGAGTGCAACTTTTATTATATCGCTTGCGGGTTTGTCATGAACGATCGGGATTTCAGTACAGACGGCGTCAAGTAACTCGTGAATACCAGTATTATGTTCAGCGCTGGTGCGGATAATCGTTTTGATGCCGAGGCGGCGAAACTCGTCGTCTGGTAGGCTGCCGCGCAAGTCGGTTTTATTTAGTAATAATATGACGGGTTTGCGGCTTTTCAGGGCAGTTTTGGCGACGCGGCGGTCTTCGTCGTTCGGATATTCAGTACTATCGGTGGCGACGAGGATGACGTCGGCAGCATCGGCGGCTTCGGCGATTTGTTCTTGGATTGTGGCTTCAAACTCGTCTTCAGCAGGCTTAAGCCCGGCGGTATCAACTAGCCAGAATGTGTGTTGTCCGTGGCGCGCTTTACCAATGACGTTATCGCGTGTTGTTCCCGCTTCGCGCGCGACAATCGCCTGCTGCGCGCGCATAATGCGGTTAAACAGCGAGCTTTTACCGGCATTCGCCCGCCCGATGATTGCAACTGTTGGAAGTTTCGTTGCCATAATACGGTATATTATAACAGAGGTAATGGGAATGTGCGAGCATGAATAAGTTCTCTGAGTTGGCGGGCGAAGTCTTTTGAGTGGACGTTGCGAAAGTTTGGTGGTTTACCCGTCCATCTTAGGTGTTAGTTCTTAATCCGTTCGGTGCGCGCCTGCTCCATCATTTTGATCGACTCCCTCGCCGCTTTGCTTAAATCGTCCATATGATTCAAGAAAAATGTTCGCGTTAGTTCGTATACATGCCACAGCTCCGCTTGTTTCTCTGGTGTATCCGCGGCTGGCAGACGATATTTTGTGAGATGTTTGGCACTGAGCGATACATCATGTAGTTGCTCAGCTGTTAATATCGAATCATCGTGCTCTAGGTAGTGTTTAATTTCATCAAGCATTGTTGGCATTACGTCGTCGTGCCACTCGGCGATCCAATCAGTCATTGGCGGGTCGTCAAGCATGAGGGCGAGGTATTCACCGAGGTTTGTATTATATTCCGCCTCTTTTCGCGCGTCATGATGCCATATGCTTGTGGATGCAAACATCAATGGTCGACCGCGATAGTCATATAATTCGCGCGGTTCGCCATAATAATATTTATCGGTTAAGTACTGTAATGAATCAACAAATGGTATAAGTTCGTGTGATTTGATCATAATAATAAATATAAATCATGTTAAATATACTATTTATGATATATTTACCTTTCGCCATTCTCCTTGATTTATATCACCCAGCGCATAATTCCCGAAGTTCGTGCGGTGCAACCGGGTAACAGTGTAACCGAGCGCTGCAAATGTGCGGCGGATTTGCCGATTGCGTCCCTCGCTCATAGTGATGTGCCACTCGCGGCGGTTGTCGTCAAGGCGCGTGAGTATGAGCTGGCTGCGCCCGTCGTCAAGATCTATGCCGAAGTCGCTGATCATTTGCTGGTGGAGCGGCTCAAGACTGCGGTCGAGGCGGACGCGATATTGCTTCGTCTTAGCGAATTTGGGGTGCGTCATACGGTACGCGAAGTCGCCGTCGTTGGTGAGAAGTAGTAATCCAGAACTATCTTTATCAAGGCGCCCGACGGGTTTAAGTGTGTGAAGTTTAGGTGGCAGCAACGAGTAAATTGTCGGCGCATTGCCTTGCGCGCGGCGCGAACAAACGTAGCCGACGGGTTTGTTGAATGCGATGTAGTGTAGCGCGGCAGGCTTACGGGAGACTGGTGCCCCTGCGACGTCAATGCTGTCGCTTGGCGTAATACGTGTACCAAGCGTAGCGAGCGCATGATTAACCATGACGGTTTCGTTTTCAATTAAAACATCAGCCTCGCGGCGCGAGATACCGAGCTGCCGCGCGAGGAACTTATTAAGCCGTTCCGGCGACTTACCGGTATCGTGCAGAGTATTCATGCTGTCTGATTTTCCTGCAGATTATAGCATAGATTGCGATGCTGGCGTATCTGCTCGGGCAGTTTCTTCAAATTCTAAGCCAGATCCGGATGTATTGCTGCTAGCGGTTGCGGGCGTAGGAATTTGCGCCGGTGGCGCAGAAGAAGCTGAGAGTGGTGGCGCAGCGGCTAAAGGAGGTGTTGTCTGGTTTGTGGCAGGTTGCTTCGTGCTGCTACCTCCTTGTGCGGGTGTGGCTGTCTGTGGTGCGATTGGTGCTGTGGTGCGCTGCGATATTGGTGTTGATTGTACTGTGTATGATGGTGACGTTGACGTCGTTGTTGGCGCTGATGTCGGCTGCTGCGGTGGAATGGGAGATGTTTGCGCTTGAGATACGGGTGGCGTTGATGGTTGAGGCTGGGGTGTGATTGGTGTTGGCGATGTTACTGGCTGCGGCGCATTAGCAGCTATCGCGCTTGGCAGTGTCGGCTCTTGTTTGAACGAGTCTGAGTCTGGGCGATCGGTAACAGCGGACAGATCAACGAGAGGAGTGTTGTCCGGTGCTGTAAATGCCGTTGGTATTGCTTCAGGTGCGGGGCTGGCTGTTGTGGTTGTTGACGGCGGCGAAACGGGTGGTGCGATTGGTGTCGGCTGCGGAGTGGGTGTTGATACAGACGCAGGCTGCGGCGCAGGAATAGCATCAATTGTCTGCGTACCGGCGAGTTCTTGACTCATGCGTGCGGTGATGTCGACGATGTCTTTTGAATTATCGTGCTCAAGTGGCTGAATAATATGCCCTGATGAACCTGGGCGCGGCGTTGAAAATGGCGCGACCGGCTGCGGTAATGTTGACGGTTGCGGTGCGGTTGTCGCGGACGCGATAGGCATGGCTAAGCTAGCAGAACTCACCGGGACTGGTGCTGTGACGGGCGTTGGTGTAGTTGTGGTTGTTGACGGCGGCGAAACGGGTGGTGCGATTGGTGTCGGTGTCGGCTGAGTAATGATGCGTGGTTGCGATGATTGCGGCGCAGCCGATGGATTTGGGCGCGTCGGCAACGTGATTGATGATGTTGTGCCAGGTCGCGGTGGCGTCATGGTGACAGATGTTGATTCTGTCCGCTCAGGTGTACTTATATCATAGATGTCGTCATCGGTGTCTTCAGAAGACACGAGTGGCGCTGGTCCGCTTGCGGTCGACGAATTATCCTCAAGCACTTCATGTACGGTACGGACGACATCTTCAATACCGACCTGTGATTTAACAAGGTAGCGGTCGGCACCAAGTGCTAGTCCGCGCCGGCGCTGCTCTTCATTTGACAGCGCGGTCATCATGATTACCTTAACGTTTTTGGTTTCGGTGGTGCTGCGCAAAATGTCGAGCATATCAAAACCGCTAATCTTTGGCATCATCACATCGCTCACGATGAGATCGGGGCGCTCTTTGATCGCCAGTGCAAGCGCTTCTTCGCCGTCGCCGGCAGACACAATGTCATATCCTTCGGCGCCGAGCCGAACGTTATAGATTTCGCGCAAGCTCTTGTCGTCTTCTACTAATAATATTTTTGTCATCTTACCCCCTATTGTACCGATATTGTTGTGAAAAATCCATAGCGCTTACGGTTATTTTGGCGGATCGCGCGGCGGAATTGATAGCGAAACTTGCTGTCGAAGCTGTTTGATGTACTGTTCGGGATTAGCTTCAATTGATGATAGCGGCGTATTGGTGTATGGGGTTTGTGCGTCCGGTGCGGCGGGCGGCGTGTCGATTGGCTGCGGCGTTGGTTCGGACGAGGATTGCGCCGGCGTCGCTTGCATTGTATTTTGGGCTAGCGGCTGGTTTTGCTGCTGCGCTTTTGTGGCGGCAATTGATGCTTTGAGCGCGGATTCTTTGATTAAACGCTGCGCGGTTGCATTGTCGGCGCGCGGAATTGATACAAAAAATGTACTTCCCTTTTTATACTCGCTCTCAACCCATAAGCGCCCGCCGATCGTTTCGGCAAGCCGGCGGCATAAGTATAAACCGAGACCGGTGCCATTGATTTCGCGCGTGTCGGTGTTGTCGACGCGGTAGAATTTTTGGAATAAGTGCGCTTGGTCTTCGCGCGGAATGCCGATGCCGGTGTCGGACACGCTGATAGTGACTTGTTTATCATTGCCAGTGATATCGACAGCGACCGAGCCGGCAGGCGTGTATTTAATAGCGTTTTCAATGAGATTTTGGACAATTTCACGCAAATGATCGTTATCAACATTGGCATAAAAGATTGGACTGACTTGTTTGGTGCCATCTTCGTTTTCCTCGTTTTGTGTTGGTCGGTAAATGAGGTCGAGCCCTTTTTCGTCGGCGTGCGGTTTGAGTCCTTCGACGATGTCGCCGATGAACGGAATGACGTCAATGATGTGCGGGTCATTCTTCAGGCGGTGGTCGTCGGCTCTGCTAATATCAAGCAGGTCGGAGAATAGCCGCCCTAAATGTTGCGCCGACTCGTGTGCTTTTGTAATGTAACCGCGCGCACGGTCGTCGACTGAAGCGGTTTGCGGGTTGAGCGCCAGCCCCAAATAGCCTTCAATGCTTGCGACGGGCGTGCGCATTTCGTGGCTGGCGGTGCTGACGAATTCAGCGCGCTGGCGTTCGTCGCGGCGCTCGGCGGTGATGTCGCGGAATACGACAATGACGCCGTCATGCGCATCGTCTGTGCCGATCGGGCTGACGGAAATGTACGCCAAAAATGATTTGCCAGACTGCGTTTGCACGCTTAATGTATCGTCTTTTGCCGGCTTGTTGTTGCTGAGCGCGATCATGACTGGATTGGTGCTGTCTGAAATGTCCGTGCCGGTTGACGTCTGTAATTTCAAAATGGTCTTGTAATTGAACCCGACGGCATCTTGCTCTCCCCAGCCGATCATTTGCTGTGCAGCGGGATTGATAAGCTTCACTGTTCCTTTGTCGTCGAGTGCGAGTACGCCGTCGCCGATTGCGTTAATGACAACCTCCGATGTACTCGCTGCCTTATCAAGTTTGGTGGCGAGCTCTTGATACGAGCGGTCTTTTGCGGCGTCGTGTGCGGCAGCGGATTGGCGCAGCCAAAACGGCAAGCCAGCGCAGAATGCGATCGCAAGCACGGCGATAATCGGCAGCGACTGCACAACGGGCGTGCTTTCCATAATAACCTGCTGTGCGGCAAATGCGACGACGAGCCCGCCGAAGAGCGCAATCATTTGCTTACCAAGTACGCCGGCAATCGGCGCAAACATGACGAGTAAACTCATAAACGGCGAACGAACGCCGCCTGTCGTCATGACAAGCGCAACCGCCATCACGCAGCAGAGCGCATAATTCAGCCAGCACGACACGGTAAGTTTATGGTACGGTGCGGCGAAATACGACGCTACGGCGACGATGAGCGCCATTGCCGCAAGAATGCCCGGTATAACCGGCACGAATAATCGTTCGCTCGCAGCATCTGATCCGGCGGCAAGAGACCACGCGCATAGCCCGACGATAGCGCCGCTTATAATCATAATCGCTTCGCTCAGCCGACGATGCCAAAACCGGTTGATAAATTGAGCCGTAGCGCCCCCTAATTTCGTTAGTGCTTATGTCTGCTTAGTAGTATATCGGGTTGTCTCGGAGGATTCAAGCACTGGATGCTCGTTGGCTTTATGCGAATCCCTGCGGTATAGCATAGGCGAAATAATTTTTAGCTATTTTTAAGGTTGTCGGATATAATAAGAGATATGCGACAGATTTTCAAAACAACTCTTTTGATGACAGTGCTGACGGCGCTATTTATGGCGGTCGGCTATATGATTGGCGGTCGGTCCGGCATGCTGCTGGCGCTTGGGGTTGCAGCGGTTTCGAACGTTGTGACGTATTTCTTTAGCGATTCAATCGTACTGAAGATGCAAGGCGCCCAGCCGCTTGGCGATCGGTATCCGCAGGTTGAGCGGATTGTGCAGCGCCTCACTGCTCTTGATAACCTGCCAATGCCGAAACTATATTATGTCGACACACCGATTCCAAATGCCTTCGCAACAGGACGCTCGCCGAAGCATGCGGCAGTGGCGGTAACGTCGGGTATTATGGAGATCCTAGAAGACGACGAGCTTGAGGCGGTGTTAGCGCATGAGCTCGGACATGTAAAGAACCGCGATATGCTCGTGTCGACAGTTGCCGCAACGGTGGCGGGCGCAATTAGTTACTTGGCGCAATTTGCATTTTTCTTTGGCGGCTCGGACGACGAGGATGCAAACCCGCTTGCGATGATTCTAATGGCGATACTGGCGCCGATTGCCGCGATGATGATTCAGATGGCGGTATCGCGCAGCCGCGAGTATCTGGCGGATGAGCATAGCCACGACGTACTTGGCACGGGCGAGCCGCTTGCACGAGCGCTCCGCAAGCTTGAAGATTGGAAATATTCGCAGCCGCCTATTGGTGCGTCGCCTGCGCAGGAAGCATCGGCACACCTCATGTTTGCGAATATGTTTTCAATGCAAGGACTGGCGGCACTCTTTTCGACGCATCCGTCGACTGAGGATCGCGTTGAACGGCTGAAAGAACTTGACGAAGGTAACTAGTGGCGTGTAACGGCTGGCGGGATAGGATTGTTCACCGGTGGCTGCGTATTCCCTATCGCCTATCGGTGCGGTACAAGCGGTTGCGGCGTCCGTTCGCGACGACGTACGTACTGATCCATGGGCTCGCGGATACGGGTGCGCTGTGGCAGCCGCTACTTGCGCAATTGCCGAAACAGAGTAACTATATTGTGGTAGATTTGCTCGGTCATGGTGAATCGCCGCAGCCGCATGACGAATCAATCTATCGCGCATCGGAACAGGCGCGGCATGTGCTTACGACCTGTGCGGCAGCAGGATTATCTGGTCCTGTTGTACTGATTGGACATTCGTTCGGCGCGTTAGTGGCGACGGAGTTTTCGCATATGTACCGCGGGATTGTACGGCAGGAGGTGCTCGTGTCGCCGCCGATTTACCGCGATGAAACGGGCAGCCGGCGCGATTGGCTGCGTCAAGATAAATTACTGCGTAGCGTTTACCGCCAGGTATTGAAAACGCCCAACTTGGTAGTGGCGGGTTATGAGCTGGGCGATAAGTTGGGCGCACTTGGATTTTCGCACATGCAGTTATCGAAAAACACGTTTGCGGGATTTGAGAATACGCTGCGAGCGGGTATTATAAGCCAGCGGACGGGGCGACTATTGCGGCACATAACGATTCCGACAACAATCATCTACGGACGGCTTGACCCGCTATTAGTGGCACGCAACTTTACTGCCCTTGCACGGGTGAATTCATGTATTACCGTGCGTCCACTCTCAACTGGACACGCGATTCGCGAGCGCACGTTGCGTGAAATTGTGGCGGTAATACAATCCTACTAGCAATACGTGCGTTTGAGAGTGGTCCTCTTGGCTGAGCGGTGTTGCTGGCCTCTAGCTGTTGCGGCTTTACGGTAAGTGGAGCCGCTATTTGCCTCTTAATTTAATATCGCGGCGGCAATTCAATTGTGTAGTCTGTTGTGATGTTGCCTGTCGTATTGGAGATATAGTTTGCTGCCCAGAGGTATGCGTCGGCGCGCATGTTGATAATTTCGGCAGGGTCGTTGTAACCATCAACGTCTCCCGCTCCGCGCCTGTCGCTGCCGAATGTCCGTCGCAATTGAAGCTCGCGCGCAAGCACGGGACCATTAATGCGCAGCTGCTGGTTGCATGTATTGGCATTGAGCCCGTTTGCATAATTAACGCCGCGCGCACGAATCGCCGTGAGGTTTGGCGTTTCGTCGACTTCGCATGTCGAGACGATGCCATCTTGCGTGTTGTTTTTGTTTGGTGTCGCCGCAAGCCACGCATCCACCTGCGTGACATTATTCCGTATGATGATGTTGCTTGCGACTATGACGAGCTGCGTGATATCGCTTGATTTATGGTAACTTGACGGCGCGTAGGTGATATTGCCGTCAATAATAACGGTTCCTGCGCTTTTGATGATAATTGATTTGCCTGCTCCTACCTCGCCGCTAATTTTTACGACGCGCGCTGTGGCGTTATAAACGCCGGATGCCATACCGCCAAGTGAAACATTACCGGCGTGATTGCGTACATTTGAGGTAAATTGTCCGCCAATGTTTGGTTGCGCCGGAATCGTTCCCCATTTTCCGTAGCCGCCGCCTGGTATGCCGGCGTTTGCAAACGATAAATTATTGCGGGTTGTTTCGGTTGAAGTGTTCGCGTTTGCTGCGCCCGCGCCGACGCCCGACAATCCGCCAGCTGATGCCGACCGAATCACGCCGTTCTGCGGCGTCGTCATGCCGTATTCGCCCCAGCTGCCGAAGAGCTGTCCGCTGTCGGCGAGAGAGCTCATTGCGGTGATGATTGACGATCGCGTGTATTGTGTGGCGGGTAGCCCGGTAACAACGCCGGAGTTTGATCCGACGCGAATACCATTGCCCCAAACTTGTACGGATGGTTTTTTCGCAATACGGTAACACTTTGGATATGCGACTCGGCGGTGCGTATCGCCGCCTGCACGTGTGCCCCAATTGTAATGGCGGATAGTCATGGTTCGACACACGAGATCGCCGACTTGCGCGCCTGTCGTTTTCAGCTTTTCATTGTTCACTTGATTGCCGCCGCTACTTAATGCGGAGACAATAGCGCCTGCGAGCGTATTACAATCCGGCACATATGCGTGCAAGTCTGGATTGCCTTTCATCCATTCGCAGGCGTGAACAATTGAACCAAAATCAACTTCAGCGTAGCGCAGCGATCCGGAGCTCGTCTTGTTAAATATTTGATTAAAAATAGCTGTTACAGCACTCTCTCCGCCGGCTGATTGGATAATCGAGTTCGGGATTTTGAAGTCGTATGTACCCCAATCTACCCCGATATTACGCAAAACACCGCCTTCGTTTTGGATGATACTCGGCGCATCGACTTGCGTGTCTTGATTGGTAGCGCCAATTGACGTGCTGCCGTCGCCGATTTTTGGAATGAGGTCAAAAGTTGATTTGACGACGAAGCAGGCTGGAACAGAGTTGTCCCACACATGGTCTACAGAAGTGTTCCAATACCATGCAACTTTTTGACATACATACCAGCCTATTTTGCTGCCATCACTTGGTATGCGCATGCCGAGACAATCATCGTCATAGCTGTATAGACTGAGCGCATCTGGTTTAATAAAAATGGTATCCCAACTGCGGTATTTTTGCCCCGAGCACTGTGTCTTGGCGGGAGGATCTGCACCTCGCCACACAACTATTTTTGTGTCGCTGCCACAGCTGTTCCAGTTTTGGCGTTCACAATTTACAACCTCATGATAATTGCGGAAAAACGTGTTTTTGATATTTATTTTTAGCTCAAGTTCTTGTCTTCCGTATCCAGGTAATTCAACGTTGCGTAAGTTGCTCGAAAAGCGTGCGAGCTCACCTGAGCCTATTGTCGGCTGATCGGATGCATGGTTGATTGCACCCCATCCATCCGGCTGAGAATTCTTATAGTTTTTGTAAGATGTGTAGCCAGAACCAGATTTGGCTACAGCATACGTCTGTCCGTTAACATCCCATCCTTGCGGTTTGGCGCGCCGGCGCAGCCAGAAATTTGTGCCCTCAGTGTCGCAATTAACAGATTCTCCGCTATAGGTTTTTACGATATTTCCGAATTTTCGTGCCAAGCAGCTCGTCCCTCTGAATTTCACTCTTTCTGCGGGACCGCCAGGTTTAGCAACACCGTTAATATCAATTTCTAGCTCAAGCTGATCATTTGAGTTAATCCACCACCATATACCGTGTCCGCCACGATGGCCTCGATCAAAGAATATACTACCGTTAGAGTCTTTGTGTCCATTCAAATTGAGTACGCGTACATTGCGTCCGCTCCCACCGATGGAAAATAATGAGTAGATGTGGGTGTCGCTTGAAAGCTGCGTGTTCCACGATCCGCGGATATTTGCACGCAGCTTAGTAGCATTCCAGTCTACCCAAATAGGATTATCTGGCGTCGATCCCGCCTCACTTAAATAGCTAGATCCTGGATTTGAGAGCCAGAACACAGCGCATGGGTACGGAATGAGTCTGCTGTCTCCACATGGATTACCACCCCAACTAGTTTCTTCTGCGTGATTTCGACCCGAGCCCTTTCCGTTGCTACCTCGCCATGCACTTGCTGGTTGATGCGCGCATGCCGCCAGCACGAACACTACGCCTACCACCAATAAAATTGTCCGTGCAACATTTTTACCTAATATCTGGTTAAAATATGTACGCATTACTGTGGTTTACCTTGGTTGTTTTGAGTGACACCTCCGCGCAAAGCCTCCATTTGTTGTAAACTTGTCATCGTTTGTAGCTTTGGGCTTGGATAAATACCTTTATCGGCAAGTGTGGCTATTTTATGGTATGTATTATTAAGCTCATCGGTTTGTGATCCGGTATTGATAAGTGCGAGATAATAGTAACGCATATACAGACACGAAGCATCACTATCGCTGCCGTTTTTTGACGTAATAGTTGAAACGAGACCTTTTAATTTAGTAGTATCAGACAGCGATTCGTTGTACTTTGTAACAAGACTATCGTTGCAGATATTTTTTGATACGACTACTCGTTCGTTTGGTTGTTTAACGCCAGCATATAACCACCCTATAGCGAGCATACCTCCAAAACTGCCGATGATAATAATTGCTATGACGATACGACTTTTTGCGCCTAGCGTAACCCCTGCTTTATTCTTGCTCATGCTTCTAGTATATCGCAAGACGAAGCTGCCGGCAATAATAAAACATCGCCGCAGTACGCGGCGTGTATTGATGAGACTTGTCGTAATTTTCATGGTGATCGTACCGGGAATCGAACCCGGATTGTCAGGATGAGAACCTGATGTCCTAACCGTTAGACGATACGACCTAGCATCGTATACTATATCAAAATTACTCGTCCGCGTCTACCGCTGAGTTGCCAATCTGCTGTACGATTTCAAGCAGGCGCCGCGGCGTAATCTCCGCTTTCACGAAATATGCGTCGACATTACGTTCAATTTCTTGGCGCGTTTCTTCATCTTGATCAAAATTCGTCATGACGGCAACATGCGAATGCTTTGCAACCGGATTCTTTTTGATCTCGCGCAAGATTTCCTGTCCGCGCAGCTCTGGCAGCATGATGTCAAGCAGCACCAAGTCGTACGCTTTGTTAGTTGCCATCACCAGTCCGTCGCGCCCGTCGATCGCCCATTCGACGTCGTAACCTGCCTGGCGCAAACTGCGCACATACATTTCGCCGATGAATCGGTCGTCTTCAATCATTAAAATTGTTTTTATCGCCATAAGTGTAGACTCCTTTACCCTGAATAGGTTGCGTGATTGGTAATTGATTCGCCATGCCGCGCGACGAGCGCCGTGTTAATATGTCCGTTTGCTTGCAAGGTTTCGGCGACGCTGGCGTAGACCGGCAGCGTGAACGAAAACGTTGAGCCGACACCTTCGGTACTTGATACGCTGATCGTGCCGCCGTGGCTTTCAACGATTGCTTTACAAATGTACAGCCCAATTCCTGTGCCGGCGACGGTTTCGCGCGAGCGGTGCGAGCGGTAGAATTTGTGAAATAGATTGCCGACGACGCTTGCCGGCATACCGATGCCATTGTCAACAACCGAAACCTTCACGAACGCGCCTTCAACGGCGGCGTTAACGCGCACAATGCCGCCGTTATTTGAATATTTGATGCCGTTGTCAATCAGGTTTGATAAAACTTCGCTAATGCTTGACGGGTCGGCGGCGACAGTCGGCAAATTATCGGGAATATCAACAACGAGTTGGCGGTGCTGTGACGAAGCGCGTAAGTTCATGTCGTCGCGGATTGTTTGGTAAATGTGCGCGAGCGACTCTTCGCTGAGATGGATTTTCAAGTGCCGCCGGTCGTATTTGCTTGTGTTCAAAATATTGTTGATATAGCCGGACAGGCGGTTGCCGCTGACGATGAGGCGCTGAAATAACTCTTTTTGCTCGGCGGTAAGTACGTCTTCAAGCTCAAGCGATAGTACATCTAAGTAGCCGCGAATGACTGTAATTGGACCGCGCAATTCGTGCGCCGCAAACGAGATGAAATCTAACCCGTCGTCTTCCGGCTGGTAGATATCTGATTCGTCGTACGCGATTAGCACGACTTCAGCAGCGCTCCCCTGTTCAAAGCTGGCAGTTACGTTGAATATCCGCCGGTCTTCATCGCCGATGATTTTATTTGGTACGCGTAGCCAAGTTTGCTGGGCGTGTACCGTGTTGGTCTCGCAAGCGGCGAGCCAATTTGTAAAATCGTCTGGCTCATCGAATAATAACTCTAATTTGAGCGCACCCTCTTTCGTTTGCTTGACGGGTGCTGCGCGGTTGGCGAACGAAATCTCGCCGGCGGTATTCATGACGACGATGCCGGTGTTTGTCTGATTGAGCGCAGTGAGCAGCGTTTTATAGCGTTGTGAGGCATGCGAATCGTCTGCATCAGCATTATCGGCGGAATTATTCTTGTAAATATACAGCAGCATATCGTGAAAACCGTCTTTGGCGTAGCGCGGCAAATTTGGATTGCCGAGCGGCTGGTCGACAGTTTGTCCGGCGGCGCGCGCGATCGCAGTTGCTAAATCGCGCAAGGGAGCCAGCAAGAACAGCATTAAATAAATATTCAGCGCTACTGACGTTATAATTGTTGCGCCCATCGTGACGATAAACGGCAGCGCGTCGATGTGCGCGCCTGCTACGATTAACGCCCCGCCGACTACCAGTGTGACGAGCAGCTGCGTGAGGAGCGAAAGCAAGATCGCGTTCCGGCGGTAAATTCTCCAATAGTCGCGCATTTCGGCGACGCGCTTCGGCGCATGGCGCGTGTTTTTCCCTAATGCCACGCGACGCCTCCTCCGCTATTCGCCACCGCGCCTATCCAGGTTTGTCCGCGATTGAGCGCGATTTCTTTGCCGTTGGCGTCGAAAAAGCGTAACGGCTCGGCGCGGCTGCCTTTGCGCCATGTTGCTTCAGCGACCGTGCCGTTTTGAAAAACATGCGCTGCGCCGCTTCCGACTGTGACGATACTTTGCCGCCAGCCGTCTTCGCGTACGGTGGTTTCGGCGACGCGCATGGCGATGACGACGCTCGGCGCGATGCGGCCTTCTTCGCGGTCGTTGCTGGCTGCGCCGCCAATGCTGCGCAGGTATGAGTTGCTTGCCTTATCGTAGTCGTAGTGCGTGTTGTAGAGTGGACCGCTAAAATTGATATCAATACTCGTGGCGTTTGGCTGTTCGCTGGCTGTGCCGTCGGCGCGCGCTTGCCCGGAGAACTGCGAGCTCTTGTAGCCTTTCGCGGCGTTGAGCGCGTCGAGTTTTTCAAAGTTCGTGTAGACATTATGCGGCGCATAGCGGTCGCGAGCACGCCAATAGCTGCCGCCGTTGAAAAACTGGTCAATGTCGCGGTAGCTGCCGTTGCGGATTTCGGCGAGTGCTGCTGCGCTGCCGCCGACATGAGCAACGCTTGCTTGATACGGCGCGAGCCAATCAACGTAATACATGCGCAGGCTGCGCACTGGTCCGACCAGACCTGGTTTATGCTGTTGGTATAAACACAAAAATCGCGTGATGCCTCCTTCGGCGATCGCCTCATAGACGACTTCCGCCTGCTTCAGCCCGGACTGCGGGCGCGAATCCGGCGAGTTCTCAATCATCACTGCAGTGACTGGTTTGGTGACAGCGGCTTCGTCGGCAACCTCTATTCCATTGAGTTGCGAGTAAAATTTTGTCGGTCCGGTTTTCTTCTTGCGTACAATTGGCGTGTGATCGGTTTGCACAACAGGCGGCTGATAGGTTAAATAAAACGCTGCCGCGCAGCCGATAAAAATTAGCAGCACGCCGCAAATCAATATCGTCGCTAAGCGGTGGCGCTCAATAAACGCGCGAAACCGTTTGATTTTGCCTGGCTGCTGTTTGGTGAGCAGCTTGCGGCTGAGCTCGGTTGATCTTTTTGTGTCCATGCTTATGGTTATTATAACAGATTGCGTACCGTACCGTGGCGTTTCGATGCGATACCTGCGGCTTAGTATCGTTAGGTCGAAAAACAATAATACTATTGCTAATTTTATATAAATATTATATAATAAAAAATAATGTCTACGAAAAATCATTTTGAGCATACGCTGCCTCCTCTGTCATTGGCTAATGGAACGCAGCTGAGCGCCGGGTTGTATAGTGTTGAAGGTGGAACGCGCTATCGAATGGTATTTGGCGATCATCCTGAGCGCTTGAGTTCGCCGCGCGTCACATTTAACTCAGAGGCTGGCAGAATTGCACATTTTGCTGGTATGCTATTTCGCGGTGCTCCGCGAGATTCCATGGCCGGCATGTCGATGATTGACTATTTTACCAAAGTGGCGCAGGGAGAATTGGGACTGGCGATTGGCGAGACTTCAACGATGCGTAAGCCCATCATTGTTCGTTGCCTCGCAAAATACGGTTTTCTCGCGAGCCGGCTGGAGAGTACGAGCGTGCGCGCCGGGCTGCTGCCGCGCGGGATTGACGACCATCATCCGAATGTTCATTTTATTTCGGGCAATCAATCGGAATTTGAAGATTCGCGTTGGCGGCGGTTTTATCGCGTCGTGAGCGAAAGAGAGCTCCCTTACCGCTACCCGCTTGAGCATCCGTCAACAGAGATAGATCTACACACATCGTTCACGCTAGAATGACGCTAGCCGCCTGAGCGTTGTCTCTTTACCGAGTAGCGCGAGGGTGTCGTTTAGCTGCGGACTGAATGGCGCCCACGTAGTAGCAATACGGATGAGACTAAACAAGATACCGGGTTTTTGACCAGTTTTTTCTAGTAAACCATTGAGGCACTGCTGGATTGATTCCGGCGTCCAATCGGCGAGTGTAATGAGCGCGTCATGGGCAGTACGCACGAGGGCTTGGCGCTCGCCGGACGAAAGTTTTTTTAGCTGCTTATTCGTCTCAATGAGCGAGTCGTCACGCGCGGGCTCTTCAAAAAAGTAGCTGGTGAGCTGGGGCAAGTCGGCAAGTGTTTTTAAGCGATCCTGCGCCAGGGCGAGAGCGCGTTTTTTGTAATCTTTGCTTGCCTGTGCTGCGGCGGGCGGCCAGTAAGTAGAAGCAGCCGCAGATTGCTTCGAAGACCTGTTGCTGGCAGGATTGTTCACTCTCGTATACAAATCGTCCAAGCTCAGGCGCCGAATCCATTGCCCGTTCATCCAAAGCAGCCGCTTTTCGTCGAAGCGCGCGCCGGATTTTTGCACGCGGCTGAGGCTGAATTTTTCAATTAGCTCGTCGCGACTGAAGATTTCTTGCTCAGTGCCATCATTCCAGCCCATGCTTGCGAGAAAATTCAGCATCGCTTCGGGCAAAATCCCATCAGTGCGATAGTCGGTGACGCTTTTTGCACCGTCGCGTTTACCGAGCTTTTTTTTGCCGTCGGGAGCCATGATGTGCGGTAGACACGCTAAAACCGGCGGCGTCAACTCAAACGCTTCATATAAGCTCAAATAGCGTGGAATCGACGATATATACTCCAAACCGCGAATGACGTGTGTGATGCGCATTTCAGCGTCATCTACGATGTGTGCAAAATTGTACGTTGGGTAGCCGTCGGCTTTGATAAGAATGAAATCATCAAGTGCTTCTGGCCCAGCAGATAACTCGCCCATTACCGGATCGTGCCAAGTGTAGCGCTTCGGATTAGCGACTTTGAATCGCAGCGGCTGCGTACCGTCCCATGCTGGCGGATTTTCGGGGCGATAATCGCGGTATAAAAATGCTTTTTTGGCGGCGCGCGCTTCGTCGCGAAAAACTTGCACTTGCTCCGGGGTGTATGGATCGGCATATGCTAGCCCCTTGTCAATTAACGTTTGCGCCCACGTACGGTAGATTTTAAGCCGCTCGGATTGGTGATAGGGGCCGTACTCGCCGCCGCGCCGTGGTCCTTCGTCCCAGTCAAGCCCCAGCCATTCAAGTGTATCTAAAATTAAATCCTCTGCACCCGGCACGAAACGCGCGCGGTCGGTGTCTTCAATGCGCAAAATAAACGTGCCGCCCTGCTGCCGCGCTAAAAGCCACGGAAACAGTGCCGCGCGGACGTTGCCGACATGAATATAACCCGTCGGGCTCGGTGCAAATCGCGTGCGAATGGTTGTCATATGGCTAGATTATAACATAAAAGCAAGGGCTATAGACTCGCCGCCAGCCGCTCTATTTGATCGGGCGCGAGCTGTGCGTTGCCCTGTACGGTGTATAATATGCCGCCGTTTACCCATGCAGCGTTGCTATTGTAGGTATAAATCGTTAAGCCGTTGATGGTGGCGGTGCTATATTTGCGGCCAGCAGCCGGTTTGACGTAATTTTCGAGTACAGCACTTGAGTCCCAGTTTGATTTAGTCTGCGCGAGCGTGAACGTCTCGCTGCTGCCGTTTGATGCAAACTTCATTGTGACGCTGCCTTTATCGTACGCAACGGGTCCGTTTAACGTGTAGCCTGCCGGTTGATAGCCCGGGTACGTTGCGTTGATCCCTGCTTGCGCGGCGGCGACGCGCGTGCTGAGCGCCGGCATATTTAAGTACGTAAAATACGCGCCAAGCAGCATAACGGCGAGTGCGACGCTTGCCGTGCTGACGAATTGGCGGAATTTTGAATATTTTTTCGGTTGCTTAATTTCTTTGCGCTCGGAGCGCGGTTTCATCTGCTTGGTGGCAGACTCAATCGCTTGCTGCTTGATGACGTGGGACGGCAGTACGACACGCGCTTGTTCGGCGGCGTTCGCTTGGCGCTTTTGCTCAACTGCTTGTACCATCGCATGCCGCATCGGTGCAATGTCGGGCGCGGCTTGCTGTGCTGACGCCCTGGTCTGCGCGCGTGCTGGTGTCGCTTTCGCGAAGTGTGTAACGCGCGGGTGTGTGATCGCTTGCGGCGTGCGTTTCACGGCACGATGCTTCTGGATTGTCGGGCGCGGCTGTACTTGCGGCTGTGTTGTTATGTGCGGTGCGACTCTGGGTGCTGTTGACGGTGTAGTATGCGCAGTAGGCTTGACGCACGCTTTTATACCGTTGATTGATTTGGTTTTATTGACGTAGCGGCGCTGTAGCGTTTGCGAGCGCTGTGGGCGGGCATGAATATCAACCGCACGCCGCGACGTCGCATCCTGTACGTCCGCACTGCGTTCGGCGCGCAAGATTTTGCCGGTTTCGGCGTCGTAGATTGTTCCGTTGATGCTTACTTTTTTGTTCATACCCTATCCTCTATCGCTACATGCTTATACTTATCATACCACGCAGTGCGCTATACACAAATGGCGAAATAATAATGGTATAATAAGTGAAAGCTATGTACGAGCATGATTCTAAACGCAAATTGCGCCTGAGACTAACATTCACTTACGCAGTGATGATCTTGACGACGCTTGGGCTTGTCGTGGTGGCGTTGTTTATCGCGCTTGGCTATCGCTACAATCAGTTTGACGGACGATTTGAACAAGGCGGTATGATTCAGTTTAATTCGCGCCCGAGCGGCGCCGAAATCCAGCTGGATGCAGTTAAGCTGTCGAATCGTACGGCGACGCGGATCACTGCGACAGCCGGCAATCACGCTGTTATGGTGTCGCGCGACGGTTATAAGCCCTGGCAAAAGCAAGCTACGGTTAAGCCGGGCGCGGTGCTGTGGCTCAATTACGTACGGCTCGTGCCAACTGACCCGAAGATTGAGACTGCGGCGACGTATGGCAGTATTGCGAGCGTCATGGCGAGTTTCGACCGCTCGCGTTTCGCAGTGATTGAAAACGACACGCAACCGACCGTCACTTTCTCGCGTGTACATGATGCTAACGTTGAGCACAGCTCGGTAACAGTGCCGGCTGATAAAATCACCACGCCAAGCGCTGCCGGTTCAAGCCGTTTCTCGCTTGCTGGTTGGGACTATGCGAATAAACGTGTGCTTGTATTACATACATACGATGATAGCAAAACTGAATATTTGCTTGTGTCAAAAGATAGCGGCGATCCTGCACGCAATATTTCTACCGAATTTGGTATTTCGATCGCCGAACTTCAGTATGATCCGACCGACAGCAACATCGCTTATGTTCTCACGACGAATCACGATATTCGCCGCTTGAACTTATCGACATCTACGTTGTCTGGTCCGCTCGTTACGAATGCAAGCTCGCTCGTTGTAGCGTACAACGGCTGGATTGGTTATGCTACGCACCCTGACGTCAGCGGCGTGCGTACCGTTGGCTATGTGTCAAAAGATAAGCTCACTGCTAAAACAGTGCAAACATTTACAAATATGTCCGGTCGCAGCCTTAGCTACACGATTGCGAGCTACTATAACGAGCTCTATCAGTTGGTTGTGGCGGGCGACAGCGCGACCGTATATCACGCCGAGCTGCCAGGCAGCGATTCCACAGACGTCATCAAAAGCAAGACAATTGCGAAATTATCGCTTGCAAAAGACGTTGCATTCGCTGGTTTTTCGCCGCGCGAGCAGCGTTTCGTTTACATCCAGAACGGGCGCGACATTGTGACGTATGATTTGGAATTGTCGTCGATTGCTACTGTAGCTCCGTCTGCGGCGCTCAATGCTAAAATCGGCTGGCTTGACGATTTTCATCTGCTGAGTACGGCAGACGGCACAATTGAGTTTATGGATTACGACGGCACGAATATGCAAACGCTTGCCCGCGGTGCAAGCCATGCCGCGACATTGCTTGCCGGCAATGATAAATTTTTCTACTATTTCACGCGCGATGAAGCTGCCGGCACAGTACGTTTGATGCGATTGTCGCTGACGACGGAATAACAGAGACACGGAGAACAATTTGACCCCGCCTCCTTCTCTAAATGGGTAACGCTGCTAGCGCGCACCAACACCAAACAACCGTTCAATAAATGTCGGCGAGTTTGCAGGCATCTTCTTGGCAGAGTTGGTTTTAGCTGCCGGTTTGGTTGTCTCTGTGGATGCTGCCGCTTCGTCTGGACTCGGACTAATTTGCTCGCCAAACACCAGTAGCCGGTTGAGCGCCGTGCCGAGCGGTACGCACGTAATGAGCGTGATATACGGCTTGTCGCTGCCGATTTGGAGCGCGCTCACGTCGGTCGGCTTGACGACTTGCGTGCGTGTGATTTTGTACGTGTAGCGTTTGCTATTATAATTGACATAAACGACATCGCCGGCTGCCATTCGTTCAAGCCGCGCGAAGACGAATTTATGATTGCCGCTATCAAGCCAATCGTTTGCGGAGTGCCCCGACACGACGAAATTGCCGCGCTCGCCTGGGCGCGCGTTTGCGCCTTGTATATTAAACCACACTACGCCGCGCGTCATAGCAGCATTGAGCGAGTCTTGGCTGGACGCATCGGCGTCCCAGACGATCGGTTCGTCTACGGCGATTTTTGGGATAATAAGTTTTGGGTCGGCAGATACAGGCGTCTCCGCGTTTGATGACACAATGATTGATTCTGGATCCATCGCGCCTGGCGCAACGTACGCCTCGACGTATGCAAATAAGACGCGGTTGTATTGCAAGAACAAAAATACGAGCAGCACGCCGAGTGCCGCCATGACTGGCACGAAATGGCGGCTCTTGCGTACTTTTGCTGCGCGTTTTTTGATTTTTTGCCGCAGCGAGCCGCGTAAGTCGTCGATCGCTTCATTCGGCGTGAGCGCCTCCGTGTTTTCGACTGCGCGGAGTTTTTCGGCGGCAGTGCGGTGGACTTCTGCTTGGTCGTTGAGCGATTTTTTGGCAGCTGCTACCTGTGAAGTGTAATACCGCTCGTAGTATTGTTGATAGTACGATTGCCAAGCGGTGTGATACTTTTGCCACGAACTGTCTTGGGTTTTGAGCGGCGAATCGTGGCTGAGCGTGCGGCTGTATGGATTATCTTCGCGCGTATTGACTGCGCCTGGCCCCGGCGCGATGCGCTGCTGCGGTGTCGCCTGTGTTTGTGCGACGGTACCGGTTGGCTGGGCATAACCGTAGTGTGCGGCTGTGGGTTGGTTTGCCGGCTTTGATGTCGCTGATGGTGTTGGTGTACTTGGTGCGGCGCCAGTTGCGTGCGGATCATTCTGGTAGATTGTGTCAATCTGCCCGCGAACGATATTTGCTGCCGCCTGTTTTTGCGCAGGATTATCAGAAATATCGGCGTCCGCAGACTGCCGCGACGGCACCGATAACGAGGACCGATCATCGTTCATATATGTGTCATAGTATAGCGTATTTAAGGCACGAACACAAAAATGCTTGTTGGTTCCTATGTGCTCTTGAATGCGCTGGGATAGGCTTTATCTCGCCCGTTTTTAGGTAAAAATAAAAGTTTCGCTTTGAGCAAAACTTAATTTTATCACTATGCTTGTGGTACCGCGGGCCGGACTTGAACCGGCACGTCCATAGGGACATCAGATTTTGAGTCTAACGTGTCTACCAATTCCACCACCGCGGCGTAGAAATTGTTTACAATAAGTATAGCATATACTAAATTTTTTAGCGAATCTCGCCGAAAAATTTGCCGAAATGGTCTAAAAGCGCCAAAAATCCACCGAATTCCGCTTATTTTTATATATTATTATTGACAATAAATAAAGATTGTGCTATTATGGACTCATAAGCCAATGTGAGGTACAGAGGCGTAAAAGGAGGAAGTAATGATAAATCTAAAGAAAGTTCTTATCGGAGCGGTCGCGAGCGTCGCGGTTGCTGCCGGTATCTGGTATGCGTTGCCGGCACATGCTGTCTGCGACGGATACATCAACGTTGTAAAGTGCGGTACGCCAACGCATCAGTCGTTGAAAGACACGTACTATGGCAGCAGCCACATGAAGACGCTTTACAACCGATACTATATTAATGACAGCATGATTAATGGCACTGGCATGAAAACCGGTACGGTTTATAAAGACGGTCGTGTCGTCGTTGACGGCAAGACAGTTGCAACAGGCGCGCGCACAATTCAGAGTAATACGCGTCATCCAGAGTCATCGTATGGCACAGATACAGTTGATGGCCATACGTATTACAAGTTTAATGTGCAAAATAGCTTCGTCTACGATCACTTTGAGGTGTTTGCATGGTTTGACAGCTATGGCAAATTCATTGCCGCAGTGATTAAGGATTGTGGAAATCCAGTGTGGGCAGTAGCAGTCTTTGAATACAAGAACATCCAGGTTTGCGACCTGACGACGAACAAGATTGTTACGATTAAGGAAAACGAGTTTAATAGCAAACGCCATTCGAAAAACATCAACGACTGTAAGCAGATCCAAGTCTGTGATCTAGCGAGCTACAAAATCGTCACGATCAAAGAGAAGGAATTTAATAGTAAGAAACACTCGAAGAACATCAACGATTGTAAAAAAATCCAGGTCTGTGAGCTTAGCAGCAGTACGATTGTCACGATCCGCGAAAGCGAATTCGATAGCAAAAAGCACTCAAAGAACTTGTCGGACTGTGAAAAGATGCAAGTTTGTGAACTGAAAACTGGTAACATCGTTACTATCAAACAAAGCGAGTTTAGCCAGGAGAAGCACTCAAAAGATTTGTCGGATTGTGAAAATGTGAAAGTTTGCCGCATCAAAGACAAATCAATCGTGACAGTCAAGAAGAGCGATTTGAACGACGAATATACGACTGACATGTCAAAGTGTGAAACGCCGACAACTCCGCCGACTACGCCGAACGAATTGCCGCACACTGGTTTGGGCAGCATGGTCGCTCCACTGGTTGGACTGGGCAGCTTAGCCGCCGTCGCCACCGCGTACGTCATGAGCCGCCGCCAGCTGCAATAAACAAATCTGTACCAAACGAGATACTCGGGGAAATGCTCCCCGGGTATTTTTGTTGGAATGATGCAGGCGGTACGTGTATTCCACTTCCTCCCCTTTATTTTGGTGCGTTGTTTTTTAACTTGTTCTGCGGGGTGCTACATTACGGATTATGTGCGGCAACACTTGTTGCAATAGCCTCAAGCGGCTGGCTCGGTGTCCATAGCAGATACGCGGCGGCGCGCGCTGCAGTTTCGCCCCGCCATATGCGCATCGGGTCGCGCCAATCAGTCGTCACAACTTCGCCACCGTGCGCAATGATAAGTGTATCACGGTGCAGTGTCACGATCGTTAGCGGGTATGTGATGGTAAATTTATGCAGCGTTTCAACCAGTTGCATTAAGGGCATGTTAAATGTCAGAATCTTGGGATAATACAATTCGCGGAATAATTTTTGCAGCTGCGCAAAACTCAGTACGAGCACTGTGCGCGGGCGCGTGGCGATTGCTTCAGCGTCGTTGCGCACGAGGTCGACTGCGTCGCGCGTGACGACGAGCGGACCGTCGTATGCGCTGAGGAGATCGCTGTAGACAATAGCAGTTTCGCTATTGCGCCCCGCATCGCCTGCGAGTAGCAGTCCTGTGCTCCAGCTGCTGAGCGCGCGTAGTTCGTTGATAGCACCGCGGGCTAAACTGCCGCTTGGATTACTTGGTGCAAAGATGACATCGGTCATGGCGGGCGGAATTGAGCGTTTCAGCGCGTCTGGCAGTACGACGCGAACTTCCCCTGCTCCGGTGCTTAGCGCGGTTTGGTATGCTTCGGCAACGCCCGCGAAGCCGAGTTTATTGCCGCCAACAATTCCTAGGCGCCCGCGCTGCGCTCGCTGCTCTGGTTTTGCCCATTCAATGTCGGGAAACAGCGGCTTCGCTGGGTTTTGTTTGCGCCAATAATCGTATTCCATTCGTGTCTCTTTTCGTTATTAATTCTTCCTGGCTCAAGCATGTCTTTGTGTACTTATCATACCATTACTTCCTGTTTTCGTTTAGGCAGCGTATAGTGGAATTATGACGAATGACATGAAGCAGCATGAAGCAATGATAAAACAAAGACTAGAACAAACGCTATCGTCCGGTGAGCTTGTGCAGCTCGCGGCATTCCATGCGCGGCGAATCGCGGAGTTTCAGCATGAGCGGCTGGTCCATCTGTTAGTGACGATGTTCTTCGCGTGCCTGCTGTTTGCAGCGACTTGGCTGTTTTTCGCGGCAGTTCCCGCCGGCTTGCTGCTCTCGGTGCTCACGGGCGTGCTTACGCTGATTCTATTTGTGCTAGAATTGTTTTACATCCGCCATTACTACTATCTGGAAAATGGTACGCAGCGGCTATATCGGCTGACGGTGGCGATTGAAGAGCGGCGTGTAGGCGATAGGAATGATACTGTAGCTATATGAAAAAGCCCGCCCCCGAGAGCGTCCGCGCCAGCCGCTCTGGGGCGGGGGCGAGCTTTTTCGAGAAGGCGGGTGCCCTACTTGTCGCGTTTCATGCGATCACGTTCAAAAATAAAAAACATGATCGCACAAACCACAAGTCCAGCACCTATGTGCCATAGATGCTGGACTGCTGCAAAAACAGCAGCACCGAGCATCCACACTAAAACGAACGCTATAACAAGCTCACGAACATGGCGGCTCATATGCCACCTCCTTTCATAGCGTCGACCAGGTCTTCGGGAGACCTGAAGCGCGGGTGGACAGGTGCTTTGTAGCTGCTTCGAACATGCAGGGGCGACTAATCGCCCGTAAACACGAGCGAAAAGCTGTTATAATAGTAACAGATATTAGACATATAGTCAATAGTATAAGGATTTATATACCTGCGTTTGCCTAGCGGCGCCTGTATGACGCGTGTTGCCCAGATGACATTATGCCACATTTACGCTAGAATAGTGGATGTTTAAGACAGCCTACGCAAATTCAATACTCACCGGGCAGTGATCGCTGCCCATTTGTTCGGCGTGAATTGTTGGGTTTTGCACGCGCGGTGCAATTGCGACAGATGCCAGCCAGTAGTCAATCCGCCAGCCAACGTTGCGCGCCCGGGCGTTCGCCCAATGCGTCCACCAAGTGTAAGCGTTCGCTTCGTGCGGGTGGGCGGCGCGGAAAACATCAATAAACCCAGCGTCAAGATACGTTTGAAAACCAGCGCGCTCTTCGTTGGTGAATCCATGTTTGCCGGCGTTTGATTTTGGGTTTGCAAGGTCAATGTCGGCGTGTGCTACATTCATATCGCCGCAGTATAAGATGGGTTTAGCCGCGCCATACTGCCCCGTCTCCAATTCTTGCAGATATGCGAGACACGCGGCGTCCCAGCGTTGGCGCAGGTTCAGCCGGCTTAAATCACCTTTGGAATTTGGTGTATAGCACGTTACGAGCCAAAAATCGTCAAATTCTGCGGCGATAATGCGCCCTTCGTCGTTCGGATCACCATAGCGGTCGCCTGTTAGCTGGAACCGCTGGACGATATCGTTCGGAAAGCCGTCGCGGTAGCGGCGTGCTGGCGTTTTTGAAAAAATCGCTGTTCCTGAATAGCCTTTTTTCGCCGCTGAGTAGAAATGTTCAGTGTATTCAGGTAAATCAACTTCTACTTGGCTCGGCGATGCTTTCGTCTCTTGCAGGCAAACGATGTCGGGGTTGTATGTGCTAATGAACCGCGCAAACTCGCCTTTGTTGATGACGGCGCGGATACCGTTGACATTCCAAGAGAAGAGTTTCATGGACCTAGTATAGCGTATGGGCAGGTTATTTATATAATCGTTTGCTGAGTATTTTTAATCAAGCGTACGGATTTCGCGCAAATCCATGTTATCATAGAATCTAATGGCCAACCCACTCCCCAAGCTGGTAACGTTCGACGGCGATGCGCGCAGCGGCAAAGGTACGATTGTGAGTTTGGTAAAAGATTACGTGCGCGATGAATTATTTCTGCCTGTTATGCTGATTGATGCGGGGCAAGTCTTTCGCGTGCTCGTAGTGATGATGCAGGAATACGGCGTAGATCTGGACGATCCGGCAGCAATTGATGCATTTCTTGCCGATAAGCGTAACGAAGACGCTTGCGTGCGCCGCGTGAAATTCGTGTATCATCTGCCGCGAGCAGACCGCGATGCATTGCTCTACACGCCGGAAATCAGCGCGAACAGCGTAAAAATTGGTGCTCGTCCGCGCAGCCAAGCGTTCAAAGATGCGTTGTTGCGCAAATGGCTGCGCGATGCGCGCGAAGAGGGCGTGGAGATTGTATTGCTAGACGGGCGTGCGCTCGGCGAAGTCGGCGAAGAGCTTGCCCGTGCTGGATTATGCGAGCATGTGCTTGATTTGTTTTTCGTGTGCGATCCGGTAGTGAGCGCTCAGCGCACGCTCGGTATGATGCCGCGTCCGTACGCTGAGTTAAACGCTGATGACCGCGCGCATGTTGACGACCAGGCGGCGCAAATCACCGCCCGCAACCGCGCCGACCGTACGCGCTTAGTGCAACCGGTCGTACCGCCCGCTGGCGCGCTCACCTACCCTGTGGGCGAGCTGCCGACGGTGCTCCCGCCGCGCGACCCTTGTCCTGCTGCTATTATTGATCGTAGCGTAGAACTGCCGCGCGAAACCATGGCGCTGCCGGTGATTCGGCTGGTGGAGGCGTACTGCTGTCCACCTGCGCTTGATTTGAATAAAGATGCGGAGTAGTTGAGCACTCTGTTTGGCTAACGTGTTCTCTTTCTGCACGCTTGTTTCTAAGCACTAATATGTTCTGACGGCGAGCTAGGATCGCTAAAAGTTTCTCTTCTTACTTGAGAGCAGCTGTTGATATAGTTTGATATACGCGCGCGCGGTTGCCTCTGGTGACAGCTCACGGAAGACGGACTTCGTGCCAATGCTTAGGCAGTGGCGGGTTGATTTGTTGGCTAATTGGCGCATACCGGCGGCGAGCGCCTTGCAAGACGGCTCAACGAGCAGGCTGTTGTTTGGGTGCAGTCCGACGTCGAGCCGGTCGTCGCAGTACAATACGGGCAACCCGGCGGCGAGCGCTTCTGTAATGACGATAGGCTGGTTGTCGAAGCGGTATGACGCGAGAATGAATATATCGGCATCGCGCAGATGCTGTACGATCTCTTGCTGGCTGCCAACGTGCCCGGTGAACGTAATGCGCGTATCGCCCCGGGCGTGGGCGCGCAGAGCGGCAAGCTCTGCGCCGTCGCCGATAATGACGAGTTCGCTGTCTGGAATATCTGCTTGGCGAAATGCGTCAATAACGACTGCGAGGCGTTTTTCCTTGACGATGCGGCTGACGCTTACAAACCGCAACGCATGCGATGTCCGCTTGCGTCTTGTCTTTGCGATAATCGCCTCAAACGAGCGGCTATAGCCGGTAGGAATGCTAGCATTTGGAATATGCATACTAGCGCCGGCAGCCTGAATGTAGCGCAGCATGTAGCGTGATGGTGTAGTGATGGCGTCAACACTCGTCGCCATGAGTGCTTGCGATCGCCAGTCAAACAACCCGAGCGGCGACTCTTCGCACAATACGGTATGGTCAATTGCAACCAGGGCTTGTGTGCTGCCGCGAATGCGTCGTAGTTTGTATGCGCCTAGCCGGTAGCCAATGCTGCCGAGAAACGCGATAATTGGCGCTGTACTGTGTGCGCCCGCCATGTTGGTGTGAAAGGTATGTATGTGCGGAATGTGCTGTATGCGTGCGATATGCGCCGCTAGCTGCACGGCACCAGTGTCGGTTTGGCTATGAATGATATCAAATTTATGCTCGCGTGAAATTTGCTTAGCGAGCGCACGAGTACTGACAATAATTCGCGTGTGCTTTGGCAGCCCCGGGAAGCGATATGACGGCAGGCGAATCGTTTCAGCGTTTGCGGGTGGCACTAGCTGTACGGCAGGCGCGAGCAGCGTGACGCGGTGCCCTAAACGCACCAGCTCTTCAATTTGCATTTGTACGGAACGACTAACGCCGCTGGAATCAGGAAACATGTCTTCAAGCACGAGCGCAATATGAAGCGTTTGCATACTTGCATTATACAATATGCAGTAGCTTTTTTGCCGCATGCGCTCTATAATACGATGGCATGAAACGATCAACACGACCGCCAAGCTTGAGGCAGATCGCTGCAGCGCTCGGCTGCGAGGAGCGTCAGCGAAACGGAATCTGCTGGTTGGAGTGCAACACGAGCGCTAACAAAGTTGCGGTTGTAGTCCACGGCGTGACGGGTGGTAAAATTGACATGATGCCGCTTGCTAGGCAATATGTGCGTGCCGGTTATGCTGTGTATGCCGTTGATTTGCCGGGACATGGCGGCTCGGAGCTGCCGGAATTGCGGTCGTACGACGATTTAGCGGCGTGGTTGGCGCGTGCGGTTGACGCGATTGGACGGACGCCGGACTTACTGAGTAGCAATTCATATGGTTCGTCTGTCGTGTATCGTTATATGGTTAACGGCTTGTTGCCGCAGAAAACGCGTGTTGTGCTTGCTTGTCCGACGCCTCATACGTCGCATGTCTCGAATGCATTGCAGGTTGTTTCGACACACATGCCAAAAAAAGCGTTTTGGGCCGTGTACAATATCTACCTTGGACAATTGATTCGCGGTGCGGTCGGTATGAATACGTATGATCGCGACACGTGGTCGTGGTTTCTTGAGTCTGAAAAATACAAAAAAGCAACAACGACACTGCGGACATCGACTATATTATCAACGCTACTTTATAACGATAACCCATTTACAGCGTCCCCTTCCCTAGAAGTTCAGCGGCGTGTTACGGTCGTGATGGGAGCAAGAGATAGGGTTGTCTCCGAGAAGGCGCGCAATGCGATGCGCCAGCTTTTACCTGAGGCGAAGATCCGTATCGTACCAAGTGCCGGTCATATTCTGCACTTTGAAGCTTGGCGCGATTTGCTGCCTGACGAGCCGGGTGCGCGCAATATGATATACTAAGGGGTAGTTATGAGAATTGGACTGTTTATCGACGATTATTTACCGTCGGTGCACGGCGTGGCAACGTCGACAGCAACATACAAGCAAGCGCTGGAGGATTTAGGGCACGAGGTGTTTGTTGTCGCGCCGAAAGTCGAAGATTATGACGACTATGACGACCACGTAATTCGTATGCCATCGTCAAAGAATTATGTGTTTGAAAAGCGCGAGGTGGCGTATATTTACCCGGGACTTGCAAAACGCCTTGACGAATATGACTTTGATGTCGTACATAGCCAGACGCAGTTTTATTTAGGTGTGTTAGCGCACAGCGTTGCAAAGCGCCAGAATATTCCGCATGTCACGACGATTCACACACTATACACCGAGCTCATCGACGATTATCCGTTTATGGTGACGGCAGGGTTGATCGCAGCAACGGTAGCGTTTCCTGTAGTGTTGAGAACGAAGCCGATTATGCCAAAAATGTCGCGCGAGCAGATTCGCGAGCTTGATCGCAGTAAGATCAAAGATATGCTGTCGCGTCAAGGTTGGCGGTTGACGGCAGCGTTTGCGAATAAATGCGATGCGTGTTTATCGCCGTCGAAACATTTAGCGAAGATTCTGGTCGACGAAGGCGGCTTGACGACGCCGTATTATATTTTCCCGAATAGTATTGATACAAAAAAATATCGCCATGCGCGTGCTATAGATTCGCCAATTACAAAAAAGCGCGGTGAAAAATTTATTATTTGCGTGGCACGGCTTAGCCCAGAGAAGCGGCAGATGGCGCTCATTGAAGCGATGCCACACATTGCCGATAAGATGATTAAACTCATACTTGTCGGCGGCGGTCCGTACGAACGCGAATTGCGTAAGCGCGTGGCGGAATTAGAGCTAGAAGACCGCGTGATATTTACGGGGATGTGCTCAAGTGCGCAGGTAGCATCGTTGCTTAAGCAGGCAGACGTGTTCGCGCTTGCGTCGTATCATTTCGACAATCAGCCGATGACGTTTCTGGAGGCAGCCGCAGCAGGCTTGCCGATCGTGTACTGCGATGAGCGTTTGACCGAAGCGCTTACGCCGAAGAATTCAATTTTGACCGACGGAATTGAAGGTGAAGATTTTGCGCGCGTCTTTGCTGATATCCTCAGCGATCGCGAAAGGCTTAAGCGCTTGTCAGCAGGCGCGTTACGTGTCGCTAAAGCGTTTGACTCTGAGACGATGGCGAAGAAGCTTGTTGAATTGTATCAGCGCCTGATTGATGCGCGGCGGGAACTTGAGCAATAGCTTGAATGCCATAGCATCTAAAACGTTTGAGTGTATTTTGCTGTTTGCTGCGCTTTTGTCGTGCGAATATAGCGTTTGGTTGGCGTGCGGCTTATCGGAACGTTTTAGCGCATCAGCCGTTTTGCTTCGCGGTCTTGATCGCGGCGTTTGATTGTTTCGCGTTTATCGTAGCGCTTTTTGCCCTTGCCGAGCGCGATGACGAGCTTAATAAACCTCCCCTGCGTCAGCAATTTTGTCGGTACGATCGTCATACCCTGCGTGCGGCTCGCGGCGAGCTGGTCGATTTGTTTGCGGTTTGCAAGCAGCTTGCGCGGGCTCGTGTCAACTGTGCGCGCTTCAGGCTTGCCGCGCTCGTTATGACGCAGGCTAAAACTAGCGTTATTCAGCCATAATTCCCCATTCTTTACTGTAACAAATGCGCCTTTTAGCTGGACGTGCCCGTTGCGGGCGGCGCGTACCTCCAGGCCGGTGAGCGCTAGCCCTGCTACAATTTCGTCGTCCAGCGTATAATCAAACCGCGCCCGGCGGTTAATGATCGCGGACGAACTAGCGTGTTTTTTGCTGTGCGGGCGCTTCTTGCTCATACTACATCATTATACCATTGCAGTATAATGATATTACACACTACATATAGTGGATAACGATGTATTTTACACATTATATATAGCGTCATAATGACATGTGCGTTATACTAGAACTCATGAATTATGAGGGTAGCCAGGCGCCGCGAGTGTCTAAATGTAGTGCTGAATTTAACGAATGCGATATGTCGCAGCTGCCGTTTCGCGTCAATGAGCTGCCGCAGATTCGCACAACGTACGATCCGGCGGCGCTACAAGAGCTAGCAGTCTCGCTTGATGGCGGCGCTGAACCGCCGCACTTGCGCCAGGTTAATCCGATTCAAGTTAACGAATTTGATGATGTAGGTAAATTACAGGCATACTTAGATGAATATCGCGTATTTTATAACAGTGATGGACATACGGTGGCGATTCCGGATAGCAGTGAACTTGAGCGCCGCCCCGACGGTACGTGGCGGATTTTGATCGCTGGGCATCGCCGCTGCCGTGCTATGCGTATAGTCGCCGATAAATATGGGTATGCGCTTCGCGAGAGCGATGTGCGCATTGACGTGTATCATAATCTGCCATTTGCCGACGCGGTGAGTTTGCAGGGGCGCGAAAACGAGCATCGTGAAGTTGATCCAGCTGAAGCAGCGAATGATATTGCACGGCATTATTATTACTTTCAGCATAAGCACGACGGACGTATACCAACGCAAAAAGAATTAGTATTGCTAACTGGCTACTCTGCCGACCGCGTGAGCAAAGCGTTGCGTTATCATTCTCTGCCCAGTGAGTTGAAAGATTATTATACGAGCGGACAATTGCCGTTTAATATTGTGGCGCGGTTACGTTCGCTGTACGATGCTGAATATTCGTATCGCACGCAGAAGTATCCGCGGCAAGCTGTCGAATGCTCTGATGAATTGTCGCGCGACGCATTGCACCAAACCGCAGGCTTTGCGAATGAGTTGGCGGCGCTTAAATCGAAAGGTTTCGGCGCTGATATGCTGCGTGAAAAGTTAAGTGCTAAGATGAAATCACTTGAAGTCGTGCAAGATGAACTATTTATGCTAGAGGAAACACCGGTTGAATACCGCACGCGTACGCGTCGCCGTCATGTTGATGTAATGGCGCAGCAACTTGGTGCGGAGATTGATACACCGCCTGAAACATGGTCGCCTGCGTTGCGGAAATTTATCGCGAAAGCTGCCGTCCGTGCAGCAGAGATTGACCAGGCGGTAATTCAGCGCGCCGAAGATGATGCCCGCGTTGCTGCAGGTAGTATGGCGCAAGTAATGTTTGCATAAGAGTACGTTAGGGTACAAAAAGAAAAGCCGCCCCAGACAGGAGCACGAACGGACAACGTATGTCCGGGGCGGCTCAACTGTGGGGCGCTGCAGGGGCGCACACGCTAGTCGCTCTTTGAGGAGAGGACGTTGGCTATGATGATAGCGTAGCGCCGCGCCAGCGTAAAGCTGGCGACGCTAGCGATAGCGAGACTCATGGTGCCGATGGCGCCACTCACGGTGCGGCGGGTTGCGGTGACCTGCCGATTAGTGAGCCCAAACGCAAGGGCTCGGTCGGATACGAGCTCAATGAGCCCCATGAGTCCGACGACACCAAACAACACTGCACCCGCAGACAACTCGGCATCTGTCAGTGTGAGTCCCACCACCGGCGTGCCGGCGAACTCGTATGTCTCCGAGCGCCGGAACGGCGCGCGATAGCGAACATCTGTCGCATTGAGCTTCTCGCCTTTCGGCGAGAAGCTGCTCGGTTCGGCGATAGTTGGCTGAGTCATGACCCACCCTCTCTCTACACGAGACTCCGAGAATTATGCGCGGCTGCGCGTGGAGTCTATGCACGATTATGTCAAGTTTATGTGTATAAGTCAAGAGATGTCTTGTAACTCAGGGATTTTCACATATTAAAAAATAAAGTATACCTAAAATCAACACTGAGCCGTGATATACTATTCCGTATGATTGCTGACGTCCATATTACTGAGAAATCGTTTGGTCCTACGGTGTTGATGGCCGGAGTGAAGTTTGGCGTGGACGACGGCGAGAAAGTCGGGCTCATCGGGCGCAATGGCGCAGGAAAAACGACGCTATTTGGTATATTGACAGGCACGGATAAAGATTTCACTGGTAGCGTAATTTTTCGCCGCGGCAGCGTGGTTGTGGCAACGGCGCAGGAACATCACGGTGTCGGCGATATAACAGTGCTGGAGTACATCTTGAGCGGGCTGCCGGAGTACGCGCGATTGCGGCATATTCTGCATACTTATCCTGAGACGATGGGTAATGACATGGCGAAGATCGAAGAATATACGCAGGCGCTTGATCGGTTTGGGCAAAAAGGATTCTATCAAATTGAGGAGCTTGTGACCGAAGAGTTGAGGAATTTTCAGATGGATGGTGTGGCGGAGCGCCCTCTCGTCTCGCTGAGCGGCGGGCAGAAGCGGCTGGTCGAGGTGGTGAAAATTATGCACGCGCAGGCGGATTTAGCACTGATAGACGAGCCGACGAACCACATGGATTACGTGGCGAAGAAGCAGTTTATTGATTGGATGAAAACATCAAAACAAGCGATGCTGGTTATTACGCATGACCGCGATGTACTGAAAGAAGTTGACCGAATTATTGAGCTGAAGGATGGTGCGACGGTAAGCTTTGAAGGAAACTATGACGCGTATTTGAAACATAATGCGTTCGCGACGGGCAACGCGATGAATGAATATGAGACGGTGGCGCGGCGGATTGCGAATCTAAAAGATAAGGTACTGCAGTTTCGGCGCATGAAAGAGCGGGCGCGCGACCCCGATACGATTAAACAATTCAAGCGGCGCGAAAATCAAGCGGCGGCAGAGCTGGCGGAGTTAGAAAAAATCGAAATGCCAACCTTTTGGATTGACCGTGAGCATGTAGCGCAGTTGGATTACAAGGTTGCGGATCGTTACCAAAAATTCAAGGCGCGTAACATTCATTTGCGTATGAAGGATGGTGCGATGCGCTCGCGGCGCAAACTCGTTGAGGCGCGCGATGTGGCGCTTGGATATGGTGATACGCTGCTGTTTGAGGGCGTGAATATTGATCTGCGCGAAGGCGAAGCGGTAGAGCTGCGTGGGCGCAACGGCGCGGGTAAGACGACGTTGATTCGGGCACTGCTAGCGGGTTCTACTCAGGATTCAAAAGCAGCTCCCGTACTTTACGGCGGTACGCTTGCCCTTGACCCGCATGTGCGCGTGGGTGTATATGAGCAGGAAATCGCGTCGACGTATCTGAATATGCCGTTACACGATGCGATTGAGCAAATGTATATTGACCGCAAGCTGGCGATTGGCGAGACGAAAATCCGCCAGCTAATGGGCGATTATTTGTTTACTGATGCTGATGGCGCGACGCTGCTTATTCGGTTGAGCGGCGGACAGAAAGCACGGTTCCAGATCATTAGTATGCTGGCAAATGATCCGCAGCTGCTAATCCTAGATGAACCAACGAATCATTTGGATTTGCCGAGTATTGAAGAGTTAGAAACGGCGCTTGAGCGCTACGCGGGTGCAATACTTTACGTTAGCCACGACGATTATTTCCGCCGAAAGATCGGCGGTGTGGTCGTACAGATTGGCGCGCCGTAAGCTAGCAGTCCCCTCGTTTCTTAAACTTATAGCTGGCGCCGGCTGAATCGCATGCTGTTTTACCGCGAGTAGCGCAAAAAAAGAAAATAGCCCCCGAAACGGCTCAAGCTGAACTTTCGGACAAAAAGCCCGAGAACGCTTAATGAGAAAGCACTCAATCAGGCTTGATGCCGAGTCGGCGAGCTATTTTCAGAGGCGAGTTAGTCGCTAGCAGCGAAGCGCAGCAACCCTGCTACGGTCATAATAAGAAAAACGATCAAACAAGACTGGAAGAAAGATACTGCTGGTACCCCATCCAGCCCGGACGCGTGAAGCGCGCCCAAGAGGATCATAATGATCCATGCCGGAATGGCGATAACAATTGCCATACAGGCAACAAATGCAATAATGAACAAAACAACAATGAGAGCAGTCTCCATTGCCTTATCCTCTCCAAAGAACGACCTCTCCGCGCGGGATTGCGCGAAAAGCTATTCTATATATATCATGTATGGTGTGATTGGTCAAGCGAAAGCTAAGCGAGCAGTCCTTTGCCGCGCAGCGCTGCATCAATTTTAGCGCGGTCAAAGCCGCGGACGATAACGCCGGCAATGTCGGTAACAGGGACACTGCTGGCGCCTTCGCCAACTTTGGCGAGCAGCTCGTCCATTGCTCCCTCGTCGGTTTCAATATCGCGTACGGTAAATGGTACGCCGAGGTGTTCTAGATATTGCTTTTCAGTTTTGCAAAATGCACACCAGGCGGCGCTATAAATAATGACGTGTGATTGTGCAGCTTTTGACATTGTGACCCCTTTTCGTTAATCATAACCATTATACACACAATATATAGCGTATGCAATAGGCTATCAAGCGCTAGATGTGCTGCTTGGTCAAGTACCAGCCGCCGTCGACAGGCGATTGGTAGCAAGTAAGCTTCAAATCTAAATGGTATTTTTGCAGCTCGCGAATAGCACGCAGGGCATCGCTGCGGCTAGCGAAGCGTTTTTTCTCAGGCGCTCGGGCGGAATTATTGCGGTAGCGCTGGTGTTTGGGGGTGTGATTACGGCGCGGCATGTTTGTAGTATACGAGGTTCGGGCTTTACAGACAATCTGGTTGCCTGATACAATTAACTGCGTATGAGTAAACTCTCTGGCGATAGCGACAGCCGTGCGGCGGGCGCCACATCCTCTGCGAGCGTGCCGGCGTCGGCGATTATGGCGACGATGGCGGATACGACATGGCGCATGTTTACGCCGAGCGTTGGTCTGACGCTGGCTGGTGTATGGCTAGATGCGCAGTTCGGTACGAAACCGTGGCTGATGTTTGGTGGCATCATATTAGGGTTTGTTGGCGCGTTTGTGCTTGTGAAGCGGCAAATCGCGGGCGGTACGCGGCGAAAGGCGGCACAGCGATGACAGCGGCTGGACTCGGGCTAGGTACAGCAATAAGCGGCGCAGGTACGATGATTTCTGATGGCGCGGGTGCGGCAGCTGATACTGCAGCGGCAACATTTGCGGCTACTGGTCCGCATATCTCAGTGAAAGCCGATACAGTCGCGACGATCGGCGGATTTGCGGTAACGAATTCGCAGGTGCTTGGCGCGTTTGGGCTGATCGTGCTTGTATGGCTGATGTTTCGGATGCGTTTGGCGGTGCTGGGGCGCAGAAAACATACATTCGCAACACGCTTGATGCAGTGGACGTTTGAAGGACTGTACAGCACGGTTAAGCAGATAATCCAAGATGAGGCGTGGGCGCGGCGAGTTGCACCGCTAATGATCACGATATTCTTTTTTGTAGTGGCGCAATATTGGCTGGGGCTATTACCTGTCGTTGGTCCGATCACGGTTGGCGGGCACAGTACTCCCCTGTTGCGTGGTGGCGTAGCGGACTTAAACATGACATTTGGATTGGCGATTGTGACCATTGTCGCGGCGCAGGTGTATGCGTTTAAGTATATGGGTTTCCGCGGCAATATGGGGCGCTACTTTGTAAACCCGCTGCGCGATCCGATTATGTCATTTGTCGGTATCTTAGAGCTGGTGGCGGAGTTCTCGCGCATGCTGGGCCTGAGTTTCCGCTTGTTTGGCAACGTGCTAGCCGGCGAGGTACTGTTAATCATGATTGCGTATTTGACGCAGGTGATTTCGCCGATGGCGCTTCAACCGTTTTACTTCTTTGAACTATTCATCGGCGGTATTCAAGCGTACATCTTCTTTATGCTATCAACCGTATTTATTTCCCTGAGTCTCGTGCCGCATGGCGACCATGGCGAGCCGTACGCTTCAGTTGATCATTCCCCTGTTGATAGTCCGAAACTAGCGGCGGAGAATGAATCATAAATCGATAACAATAATATAAGGAGAATTATCAATTATGGAAGCATTATCATTTGCTCTCACTTATGCAATTCCGGCAGCGTTTGCCGCGATCGGGTGCGGTATGGTCGGTACGGCTGCGATGAATGCGGCTGGGCGTAATCCAGAAAAAATTAACGATTTGCGCACGATGATGATTCTTGGGATTTCATTTATCGACGCCTTGGCAATTATTGGTTTCGTGGCGGCAATCGTCGGAAAGGTTATGTAAGTAGCAGGGGTCATCGTGATAGAAAGTGTGACACAATTTGCGGCGGCGCACGCGGAAAAGGCGGATATGTTTACGTCGCTCGGTCTCGACTGGAAAGCGCTTGGTTTGCAAACGGTTGCGTTTTTAGTGCTGCTTGTCTTGCTTCGCAAGTTTGTGTATCCGCCGCTTGTTGAAACGCTGGATAAACGCGATGCTGAAGTTAGAGCGGGCGCCAAAGCGGCGCGCCAGGCGCAGAAAGCGGCCGACGAAAGCGAAGCGCGCACGGCAGCGATGCTCAAAAATGCGCAGCGCGAGTCGCGGGCGATTGTGTCGTCGGCAAAGCAAGAAGCGGCAGATATGATAGCTAATGCTGAGGCGAAAGCGTCGTTGCAAGCAAAGCGGATTATCGAGAATGGGCGGCGCGACGTGGCGGCAGAACTAGCGGCGGCAAAGAAAAGTTTGCGCAGCGAAATGATTGACTTAGTAGTCGAAGCGACTGCCGGCGTGACGCGCCACACTGTTGATGCGAGTAAAGACACGCAGCTGATTGAAAAAAACCTTGGGGAGCTGCAATAAATGGCGCAGGTAATTTCGCGGCGGCGGCTGGCAAGCTACGCGGCTGGCGTGTTGGCGGCGGGCGGCGACCGCGGTTTATTGCTGCGCGAAATCGCGGCGTATTTGATCGAGACAGAAGCGACGCGTGCGGCAGATTTGGTCGTTGCGGCGATTGAAGAGGAACTGCAAGCGCGCGGCATCGTCGTCATTGAGGCGGTTTCAGCGCACCCGCTAAGCGATGAACTGCGCGCGCGCATACGCGCGCTCGTTGGCGGGCGCGAGGCGCATTTTCGCGAGCGCATCAATCCGGATGTTATTGGCGGTGTGAAAATCGCCTTGCCCGATAGCGAGTTTGACGGCACGATTCAACGTAAATTAATCGCCCTCAAGGGCGCGAAGTAAAGGAGCAATATGGCTGATAACGCAGTGGCGGAATTGTCTGAGAGCCTGCGGCGGGCGATCGCGGGACTTGAGGCGAAAGAAGGATTGGAAAAAGTTGGTATCGTGACGCGCGTCGGTGACGGCGTAGTTTGGGTACATGGGTTGCGCCAAGCGGGCTATTCGGAAGTACTGGAAGTGCAAACAGCTAGCGGTATTGTCGAAGCGTTCGTGCTAAACTTGATGGAAGACGAAATCGGCGCAGTGCTGCTAGGCAGCGACCAGGGTGTAGCGGCTGGCGATAGAGTCAAGCTGAAGGGCGAAGTGCTTAGCGTGCCGGTTGGCGAAGAATTGCTTGGACGAGTGGTTAATCCGCTTGGCCAACCGCTTGACGGCGGTTCGGAGATCAAGGCAAAGCATCGCTTGCCAGTAGAGCGCGAAGCGATTGGCGTGATGGGGCGAAAGAGCGTGCATGAGCCGCTGATGACCGGCATCATGTCAATTGACGCTATGTTCCCGATTGGGCGCGGACAGCGCGAGCTAATTATCGGCGATCGCCAGACGGGCAAGACCGCCATCGCGCTTGATACGATGATTAATCAAGCGCGCCAAAAGACCGGCGTCGTCAACGTGTATGTAGCGATTGGTCAGAAATTATCGAAAATTGCCCGGCTTGTTGAACGCCTGAAATCTGAAGGCGTAATGGATCAGACGATTGTTGTGGCGACGAGTCCGAGCGACCCAGCTTCCCTGCTCTATTTGGCGCCATACGCCGGTACGTCGATGGGCGAATACTTCCGCGATAGCGGTAAGCATGCACTAATGATTTACGATGACTTAACGAAACATGCCGTGGCATACCGCCAGATGTCGCTACTGTTACGCCGTCCGCCGGGTCGCGAAGCATTTCCGGGCGACGTATTTTACCTGCACTCGCGCTTGTTGGAGCGCTCGGCAAAATTATCAGATGAATTAGGTGCTGGGTCGTTAACTGCCCTTCCAATTATCGAAACGCAGGCAGGCGACATTTCCGCGTATATTCCGACCAATGTGATTTCTATTACCGACGGCCAGATTTTCATGGAGACCGATCTGTTCTACCAAGGCATTCGCCCGGCAATCTCAGCGGGCTTAAGCGTGTCGCGCGTCGGCGGCGCTGCGCAAACGAAGGCAGTGAAATCGGTCAGCGGCAACCTAAAGCTTGGCCTCAGCCAGTTCCGCGAGCTTGCGAGTTTTGCGCAGTTCGGTTCGGATTTGGACGACGCGACGAAATCGCAAATTGAGCGCGGCCAGCGTTTGACGGAACTGCTCAAGCAGCCGCAGTATCAGCCGATGAGCGTTTGGGAGCAGGTCGCATCAATCGCGGCGGTGAGCGAAGGACTATTTGATGATGTGCCGGCGGCGAAGATTAAAGAGGCGCAGCAAGCACTATTGGAACGCTTGTGGGCTGAGCACAAAGATGATATGCGCGCGCTTACAAAAGGCGATAAGAAATTCGGCGAAGATGAAAAAATTGCAAAAATCGTGAGAAATACTGCTAAAGCGATCGCGAAAGGATACGAGGAATAAATGGCGTCAACTCAGCAACTAAAATCGCGCATTCGCTCGGTGAAAAGCACGAAGCAGATCACGAAAGCGATGCAGATGGTAGCGGCGAGCAAGATGCGCCGGGCGCAGGAGGCGACAAAGAGTTCGCAGGCATATACGATGGCGGCGCGCGAACTGCTGACGTATCTAGCGGCGCAAGGCGCGACGAACGGACATAAATGGTTCACGGTGCGCCCAGTGAAGTCTCGCTTGCTTATCGTCATTGCAAGCGATAAGGGTTTGGCGGGCGCGTATAATGCAAATATTCTGAAGTCTTACGTGCACGAGCTGAAGTCCGACGATGCGGCAAATATTGCAAATAAAACGATTGCAGTAGGGCGTAAAATTGCTCAGGCGGCAACGCGCATCAAAGACACGGAAATAGTCGGTACCTATGAGGATCTGCCGGATCATTTTTCGGGTGCTGAGTTTCACGCGATTCTGAACACTGCGAAAGATATGTTTGAAGCGAATCAAGTTGATGCTGTGGACGTCATTTTTACGCGGTTTGTTAGTAGTCTAACGCAGCGGGCGGACGTAGTGCGCCTGTTCCCTGCCGGTTTTACGCCAACTGACGATGTGCAGCCTGATATTGCCGAAGCAAAATTTGAACCGAGCCCGAAGCAGATTATCGACGATATTGCCTATCGGTTAATTAGCGCGCGCCTGTTCCAGGCACTGATGGATTCGCGCGCCAGCGAGCATAGTATGCGCATGCTCGCTATGAAAAATGCTACCGATAACGCGACCGATCTTGTTGATGCGTTGACACTTGAAATGAATAAGGCGCGACAAGCGGCAATTACGCAAGAGTTGACAGAGATTAGCGCTGGCGTGGAGGCAATGCGATGACGAAAATAGCACAACTGGTAAATCGATATAATCCGGATTTGGTTGATGTTACGATCTGCGGGTCAATGGCGCATCAAGAGAAATTTGCGGCAGTTGCTCAAACGCTTGAGGCGGCTGGACTGTGCGTTCGTGTTCCCGCTATTGAGGAAAATGTCGACTGGTTATCGTTCACTGAGGATCAGGTGCTCGCCAAGAAAAAAGATTATATGGACCGGCATTTTGCGAATATTGCGCGCTCGCGTGCGATATTAGTGTGTAATTATGAAAAGAATAACAAACCTGGTTATATCGGCGTAAATACGCTGATGGAGATGACAGTGGCGTATGTGAGCGGCGTGCCAATGTATTTACTTGAAAAGCCTGGTGGCGGTGTAAATACGAAAGCGCCTGAAATTGCGGCGCTTGGCGGAATTGTACTGCCCGATGGTGATGTTGCAGGATTGATTGATGTATTGAAACAAGGAGAAGATCATGAGTAAAAAAGTAGGAAAAATTATCCAAATCATGGGCGTGGTGGTTGACGTCGAGTTTAGCGATACGGAGTTGCCGGCGATTTACGACGCGCTAACAGTTGCCCGTGGCGAGCAAGTAGTCACGTTAGAGGTGGCGCAGCATTTAGACAGGCATACAGTGCGAACCATTAGCCTACAAAGCACTGATGGTCTGCGGCGCGGTCAGGACGTAACGGCAACGGGTGCGCCGATTAGCGTGCCAGTTGGTGAAGCGACTCAGGGAAGAATGTTCAATGTGGTTGGTGAACCGATTGACGGTGAAAAAATCGCGAAAGACGTACGGCGCGCGCCGATTCACCGCCAACCGCCTGAGCTGACTGAACAGTCAAACAAGACGGAGATTTTGGAAACAGGCATCAAGGTGATTGATCTTATTGCGCCGCTTACCAAGGGCGGTAAGGCTGGTTTGTTCGCGGGTGCAGGTGTCGGCAAGACGGTGCTGATTCAGGAGCTGATCAATAATATTGCAAAGTTCCATGACGGCAACTCAGTATTTGCCGGTGTCGGCGAGCGTACGCGCGAGGGTAATGACCTCTACTACGAGATGAAAGACGCCGGTGTACTCGACAAAACATCGCTTGTCTTTGGACAGATGAATGAACCGCCAGGAGCGCGTCTACGCGTGGCGTTGAGCGGACTGGCGATCGCTGAAGCGTTTCGTGATGAAGGTAAGGACGTGCTATTGTTCGTTGACAATATTTTCCGCTTTACACAGGCGGGAGCTGAAGTGTCTGCCTTGCTTGGTCGCCTGCCGAGCGCTGTGGGTTATCAGCCGAACTTGCAGCAAGAAATGGGCGCGTTGCAAGAGCGTATTACCAGCACGAAAAAAGGCTCGATTACTTCAGTGCAGGCAGTGTACGTGCCGGCCGATGACTTAACCGACCCGGCGCCAGCGACGACATTCGCCCACCTGGATGCGACGATTGTGATGAACCGCGCATTGACGGAAATTGGTATTTACCCGGCGGTAGACGTGCTTGATTCTAGTTCAAATTCGCTTGATCCGGAGATTGTTGGCGACGAGCACTATGCCGTGGCGCGCGAAGTGCAGCGCGTATTGCAGCAATACAAAGAGTTGCAGGATATTATTGCTATTCTCGGCATGGAAGAGTTGTCGGATGACCAAAAACAGACTGTGGCACGTGCTCGTCGTTTGCAGCGCTTCTTAGCACAGCCATTCCATGTCGCCGAGCAGTTTACCGGCAATCCGGGTAGTTATTTCAAACTTGAAGATACAATTCGCGACGCTAAAGACATCTTGTCTGGCAAATATGATGACAAACCAGAGAATTGGTTCTACATGTCGCCTGTACCGCTAAGCGAGAAAAAGGACTAGCCAAATGCAGTTTCAGTTGGTGACATTGGCTGGCGTCAAACTTGACGAAGCAGTCTATGAAGTAATTCTGCCGACTACCGAGGGTGTGATTTCGGTTTTTCCGAGCCACGAGGCGCTCGTGACGGTGGCAATACCCGGTGTGGTAACAGTGCGCCGCCACAAAGAGGATCGCGATGATGAGTTGGAATATTTTGCGATTTCGGGTGGCGTGGTTGAGATTAACCAAGAGCGCGTGCGTATTTTGGTCGACGAAGCAGAACACGGCGACGATATTATTGAGGCAGAAAGCCAAGCGGCGCTAGAGCGTGCACTGAAGCTGCAGGAAGAATCAAGCGACCAGGTTGAGCTAGAAAAAGCCCATCAGCTGGTTGATCGTCATGCGGTACGACTGAAGGTTGCTGAACTGCATCGACGCCGACGCCGACACTAGATTTTCTCGTTTTTCGTAAGCTTTTAGCAGTGCACGCGTTCCTTTGGGCGTTACAATAGCTTTGATGACGACTCGCAAGAACCGAACCGTGCCGCTGTTCGGCAATATACAAATATTCTCGGATGCAAAGAGATTTTTATTTGACGACTTACCGTCGCTTGGCGGTGCGGTCTTTCGTGTTGCTACTTTTTGCGCGCAGTAGCTAATAACGTGATCGAGATAATTGCGATGATGATTGTTGGTATCGTAGACTGTACAACTCGTGCTCCTGTATTTGGTGGCTTGATTGTAGATTTTCTTGTGTTGGTTCCTGTCGGTACTCCTGAAGGATTGGGGGTAGCGCTAGAAGCAATTACTGCATCGGCTTGTATAGCATTGTGGTCTGAGGCATAGGAGTTGCCATATTTTGTTGAAACAATACGATAGGTGTTGATAGTTATATTTTTGCCGTTTGACGCAAAGATATGATCAATCCGATTTTCGCCATAGCTAAGTTCTCTCGACAGTGAAAATCCGTTATAGCTTGACCGTGTATTATTATCAAACGCCTTGTTCTCGGCTAGAGCATATGCATCGGAAAAGTCAGACGATAAAATACCGTTAGTAAGCGTTGGCGAACCATCTTTTGCGTTGTAATCCCCTGTCAAGAATACTGGTAGATTAGATCCCGAGGCTATACGACTAACACTATTCATGAGGCTTCTAGCTTGCTGGAGCGAATAAGCTGCGCGTTCTGCGGGTGTTGCAGTACCAATATTACCGTCTGAACCAACAAACTCGTCTTCATAGGATAGGTGTGAATTAAAGAGATAAAATTGTTGATGGGAGGTCTTGTCTTCAAGTTTCAGCCACGTAGCGATAAGTGGGCGCGGTAATCCGTAATCTTTTTTGAATAAGTTTGTCGGTTCGGAAGATATGGAAAAGCAACCATTTCCTAACATAGAATATTTAGCTGTTTTAAAAACAATCGGGTTGTTGTACGGCTTATATGTCGTCGTTGGGTCGGTCGACCAGCTGGCGCTACAGCCGTCGTATTCAGAGTTGACTAAGGTGTATCCGGCACTCTCTAGGTTATTTTTTACAAATTCTAATTGACTAAGCGTGAACGTGTTGTCGTTGCGGCGAAATGCCCCGCTCACCTCCTGAAGTCCAGCTACATCCCAGTTATTATCAACAATGGTTTTAATGATGAGGTTCTTCCGGAAGTCTGGTGCATCCCACGACGTAGGAGTTCTGTCATTGTTGGGTCGGTATGTAAGCATGTTAAACGACGCCAGCCTGATTGGCGTAGAGGTGGACTCTGCGCGAGTGATCGGCGATGTAGTAAAAACGAGGCTTACAATAAGTGCTATACCTATAAATACTTTTTGCATTTTTATTTTCCCTTTTACTCTAATCTATACTTACATGATACAGGTTATGGTTATTGTTGTCAATGATCTAAATCAGGTAATTCACAGATAAAACGATTGTGGCCAAAACCAGCTACATAAAATCATATCGCGTAGCGGGTGTTTTTTATGAAATTACGCGCCTCATCGGTTGACGTTGCGTGCATCAGCTGGTCGCGCAGTTCTTTTGCGCCGTCGAAGCCTTTAACGTAGATTTTGAAGAAGCGTTTAAGTGTTTCGAACGGGCGTCCAGTTTGCGGCTGGTAGCGATCAAAGAGGCCAAGATGGTAGTTGAGGAGATTAAATAATTCTGTGCACCGAACTACTGCGCTATCGTTATTAGTCGAAATAGTTTCGTTCTGCTCCAGATTGTTCTGAGAATGTAAACACCCGGTGTCGTTTGCGGCGAAACAAAATGGGTTCGCAAACACGCCCCGTCCGATCATAATACCGTTGACGCCGGGGTGCTCAGATACGAGCGCTAGTCCATGCTCCCGGTCGCGTATGTCGCCGTTAATCGTTAGCAGCGTATGCGGCGCTACTGCGTCACGTAGCGCGATAATATCGTCAATTAGTTCATAATGCGCCGGCACCTTACTCATTTCTTTTTTCGTTCGCAGGTGAATAGTTAGGTTGACGATGTCTTGCTCTAGTAGTGTTCGTAGCCACTCGCGCCATTCATTGACGTACGTGTAGCCGAGTCGTGTTTTGACGCTGACGGGTAATCCAGCGGTCTTAGCGGCATGAATAGCGGCAATCGCGACGTCTGGGCGGCGAATCAGCGCTGCTCCGCCTGATTTGATAGCGCTCTTCGCTGGGCAACCCATGTTAATGTCGATACCGTCGAAGCCGAGCCGCGCGCAATGTGCCGCGAATTGTTCCATGTCGCCTGGCTCACCACCCCAAATTTGCGCTACTAGCGGGTGTTCGTCGTCGGTTTTGAGCAGTCGTCCGGCAATTGCTTTATCGCCGGCATGCACCCAGCCTGTTGCATTGGCAAACTCGGTGAAAAATACGTCTGGCGCGCCTGCCCGCTGCACGACATGGCGGAATACAACGTCCGTCACTGCTTCCATCGGTGCAAGTGCAAAAAACGGCTGCGGCAGGTTATCCCAAAATGATTTCATCTTTGTCATTGTACCACGGAAATAAATAAGCCCCTATCTCGTTCTCGAGATAGGGGGAGGCTCAACGGCAATGATGCCGGAGCTATAGAGAGGGGCGGAGTGGAGAGGTAGGAGGAGAACAACCCTTCTCCACTCCGGGCGGGAGCATACGCTCGGGAGTGCGGTGCTATTTGCCGCGCTCCAGCTAACCGCCGCCATTCGTCACGCCCGAAGAGACGAATGGCCCCAGTGGGCGCGGCGGGAATCGAACCCGCCACAGCTTGCGTGCAGAGATATGCCTCCATGCAAGCTGGTTGCCATACGCGCCCGGCGATTTCTTTTGCCGCCCTGCACATTGTTGCGCAGAAGCGACCGGGAAGAAATCACAAACCCGACCCGTTTTACGTCCGGGTAGGACGAGCGGGCGAAACCTAAGCTCCGTATTCTCGGGCGCTGTACGAGGCGCCCGACCGCTGTTCAGCGAGACAGTAGCCTACCAGCGGCTGCTGTCTCGCTCGTCCTTCAGCCTACCCTGCTCGGCGGCACGAGCCTTGTTGCCCATGCTGCCGGCCGTCTTGGCGGCCTTGGCGTTCATATCACGCTGTTCACGAGACGCGGTGCCGTTCTGCACGGCGTACGCAGCGCGGTCGTACGCCGTCTTAGAGCGGTCAGAAAAGAATCCCATGAGACACACACCTCCTTCCCGCCGAAGTATCGGCGAGATTGTCGGCGAATCCCGTACAAAACGCTCCCGTACCAGAGCGTTTCGGGTGTGCTCATCGGGAGCAACACCAGGATTCGCTCAGTTGGAACATTTGTATCGTACCATGCTCTGCAGGGTTGGTCAAGTTTATTGCTATAATTCGAGCTAATTAGGATATTTTTAATGATTGCTACGCGCTGGGTCGGGGTGTGTCTTAGGTTCGTTTCGTGTGGGTGGATTGGTGCAATCCGTGTGGACAGCTAGTCCTGCGCGGTCGCTTCGGTTCCCGCGATCAAATCTTTCTCAAATTGCAATATACCCTTGTAATCAGCAGAGTAATCACTCGCGTCTGGCAGCTCAAGTGTGACGATGCAGCGCCAGACTGCGGCGATGAGTGCAGCGAATTGTGTGAGCTCCTCAGTGCTGAATGTTTGGTCGAGGCTATGAATATTGCCATGCGAATCCGGCTCAACGAACTGCAGGATCGCGCCGTCAAACTCGTAGCTGGCGTAATCGCGCGAGTGCTGGCAGAGCAATTGGTAAAACATAAGTTGTTGGCGGTATTTGTGCAGCTTGATTTTTTCGTAATCGCCCCGCCCTGTCCAGCTTGTGCTTGGCTTGCCGGTTTTGTAGTCTGTCACGAAGATATGATTGTCGTTGATGTCAACGAGGTCAAGCGAGCCGGTCAAGCGGGCATCGCCCAGCGTAACACCTTGCGACGCGAAGTTGAGTTCAGCTTTTTGCGCAGGCGTGAAGCTGTCGTATTCGGTATGTAAGAATTTACTAAGCGCATCGGTACCGCGCTTAGCGTAGTGGTTGAATTCGTCTATGTTGAGGCGCTGGTCGTGCAGTTCGCGGACAAAATCACCAATGACGTCTTCAGCGGGGCGGCGTTCGCCGGTGGCACTCAAGTGAGTGTGGGCGCGCTGCAATGCGGCGTGAATAGCGGTACCGAAGCTGGCGCCCGCGCTTTTCGCTTGTGGAAAGCGCAGCAAATTATTCATTAAGAATCCTTGCGGCCCGCCGTGCGAGATATCAATGAAATTGTTGAGATGTGTAGCGGAAAGCTTGTACTGTTCTAACATTGGCGCGAGTAATGCTTTCATGCTAACGGTTGGCTTACGGATAATGCGGTCATGCCACGCGGTTTGCGCTTGTGCGGTTAACTGCGCGACTGTTTCTGGCGTGCGGTGTACGATTGGCTGCAAATTCACGCCAGTCAGGAAGCTAGCGACGAGCGTATCCTTGCCGTTTAGATCGGTGCGCGAGTACGTTAAAAACAGTTGGCGTTTAGCGCGCGTCATAGCGACGAAATAGAGGCGCAGGCGCTCATCATAGGTGTCGGCGTTCGGTGCAATGGTGATATTTTCCGGGTAGCTGATGTTGCGGCTGCGCCCGCGGACGCGTTCGCCCCATTGCGCGTCGATGGAATTAATGACGTAAACAGTGTCAAACTCAAGCCCTTTAGACTTGTGGGCGGTCATCAGGTTGATGGCGTCGTCAATTGTATCGCTGCGGCGGCGGACGCTAGTAATTGGCGTATCGAGCTGGCGGTAGTCGTCAATGAAGTCAACAAAATCGGCGATGGTAAGATGATCGCCGCGATAGTCGCGCAGTTTGCCGCGGATTGTACGCAGGGCTTCAAGTGCTTCAAGGTACGCTTCGGGATTTTTTGCGAGCACGTCTGCGCCGAAATAATGTTCGTAGAGCGGCGATGTAAATTGCCGCTTTTTACCATTTGGTACGCCGATGAGCTCGTCGATAAACTCTTCGACCGATTCGTGCGCGGCTGCCCTTGCCCGCTCCAGCAACCATGCTGCAAATGGCGCAAGCGCAGGCGTTGCAAGCATGGTGTTAATCCATGACGTGCGGTTGCGGTAGGCGTTGACGCTTAGTTTCCAGATTGTTTCAGGCGAGAAATCGTACATTGGGTGCGACACAAGCTCTGGTAGTAAGCTGTCGGCCTCGTTGTGCTGCCCGCCGGCTATGGCAGTGACGGTGCGCGCGAGTAACTCAATTGCCACGATGCGCTCGTCGTCCAGCACGTTGTCCCGCCGTTCGTAATTGACCGCAATGCCGCGCTCGTGCAAATACGGCAGCAGCTCGACTAAATCGCGGTGGCGCCGGCTAATTACGGCGATGCCGCTCGGGCGAGCACCATGCGCGATCTGTTTGGCAATATGCTCTGCGATCCAGGCGCGTTCGTCTGCGGGCGTAGTATGTTCGTGCAATTCAACCATCTTGCTTTCTGTCGCATGTGATGTTAATTGTTTATTAATCTCCATCGTTGTTTCTAAACGTCCGCTTGCCTGCGTAATGACGGCACGCGCGCCGTCAAGGATCGTTTGCGCTGAGCGGTAGTTTTCGGTGAGTACGACATGGCGGTAATTTGGATAGCGTTCGCGGAACCGGTGAATATTGCCAACGTCCGCACCTTGAAAGCTGTAAATTGCCTGGTCGTCGTCGCCAACCGCCATAATATTTGGCGCGTCGCCTGTTGGACTGTCGGTGAGGTTAAACAGAATACGCAGCTGTGCTAAATTCGTGTCCTGAAATTCATCGACGAGAATATAATGATAGCGTTCTTGTAGATTGAATTTGAGTTCAGACGATCGCTCAATTGCTTGCACGACACTTAGGATCATGTCATCGTAATCGTATAACGCCGCTTTCTGCATCAGTTCGCGGTAGCGGTTATATACTGGCGCCATAGCACGCAATTTAGCGTGGCGTTTACGATCCTTAAACACAAACGCGCCGGTTGAATCTTTCTCCATCCAGGTGTTGCGCCAGGCGGTGATTGGCGTGGTTTTGCCGGATTCAACCGCGGCATCGAAGGCATGCGCTAAGCTAAGTGCCAAATTGTTTGCAAGCGGCGTAATTGCAGGCGGTAATTTCGGCAGCGGCAGCTCGGCGGCCACCTTTGCGATGGGCGCGATGAGCGTGATTGTCGTTTTGCTGATTTTGTTTGCGAAAATTGATGCTACATTCGCTTCAACTGCGTCAAGCGTCTCATCGTTGCTTGCAATAATCTGCAGCAATTCATTGTCTGTCAGGCCTGCCTGCTTTAGCTCGCTGATCACTTGCATGGCATCGCGCAGGTGCGTGTATTCGCCGTTCATTTTGCTTGCGAGCGGGTTATCGTAGTGCAGCTCGTCGAAAATTTGCGTCATGAATGCGTGCATTGTTAAATCGTCAGCCGGTTTGAATGCTGCGCCATGGTAAAAATATTCGCTGTTGTGATTAATTGTTTCTGTGCCAAAACTGTGGAACGTTTGAATCGCTACTTTGTAGGCATCAGGTCCGATAATATTTGCTAGGCGCGCCCGCATCGCTGTTGCGCCGCTGTCGGTAAACGTGAGGCATAAGATGTTTTCCGGCAGCGTGTCGGTTTTATGTAGAATATTTGCGACGCGCATACTCAGCAACTCAGTTTTGCCTGTACCTGGTCCTGCCACTACGAGCAGCGGTCCGTCGATCGTATCAACCGCCTCGCGCTGGGCGGCGTTAAGTTTGTTGTAGCGCGTGTGAAAAGTTGCCATTGCATTTATTGTACCGCATATCAAGTATCGCAGGCTACTTGCTGGTGAGAGTTTTGCGGCGTCTCGTACTTCTCGCTCTTGAAGTGCGTGTATGCTCTGAGTTTACGCCTCGGCGATTATGCTATAATTATCCTATGGAATCCGACCAGTTGGTTGATAGTTTGGTGCTGGAGCGGGCGGCAAACGAGTTGTTTGGTATGCCGATTGAAGTCGACGCGATTGTCGCGCAGCGCCTTGACTGCGGACAGAATGCGCAGGCGACGTTTTTTCTATCGAAAAAACGCCAATTGTATTGCTATATTGAAGGTCCGGCGCATTTAACGCTCGGCGATATCAAAAAAATGGCGACGCGCATGGGCGTGCGCGTGGAAATGTTCGTGCCGCCGCGAGGCCGTCCGATGTATTTTGACGATGTTGCACGGCGTAAATTCGTCGCTATTTACCCAGGCCGCCGCGATATTCAGCCGGATGACTTGCGATATTACCGTACGCTTGCGCCGTATTGCCCAGCGCTCCTCATTATCAACGAGGTGAAAGACGATATGATTTATTGTGCCGATCACGATGCGCGTACCGGTTGGCGTCCGGCGGTGAAGCTAGCGTACCGGAGGATCCTGACAAGCTGATGCGCGATTACGCGGAAATCATAAAGCGGAATGTGCTTTCGCCCGTCGTACTGGCGGTTTTTGTATTGGCGGGCGCGCTACTCTACGTGCGCGAGTATCGCGATGCATGGTTTATGTCGGTGGTTATTTCTATCAATACGGTGATCGGCGTCGTGCAGGAAATCCGCGCTAAACGCGTGTTGAAAAAATTGGAGTTGATGAATGCGCCGATTGCGCGCGTGGAGCGTAAGGGCAAAATCGTTGAGATTTCGTATGATAAATTGCGGCTCGGCGACATACTACACATTCGCGCGGGCGATGAACTGCCGGCAGACGGCGACGTGGTACGGTCGCACGGGCTAGAATTAGATGAGAGCATGCTGACCGGTGAATCGGCGGCCGTTGAGAAATCAGCGCATGACCGCGTATATGCCGCAACTGTCGTAACGGCGGGCGACGGTGTCGTTACTGTGCGGGCGCTTGGGGCGGATACGCGTGCTGGTGCGATTAGCGCGGTGCTGAAGCGCTACACGCCGGCGCTTACGCCATTGCAGCGCGCAATCCAAACAGCGATTACTTTTTTGACATACGGTGCAATTGTGCTATCGCTGTTAATTTTTGTGAGTTATTATTTTTCTGGATTTGATTCGATACAGATTTTAAAAACAATTACCGTTGCGTCGGTGACAGTGATACCTGAGGGGTTATTGCTTGCGAGTTCCCTGCTGCTAGCGTTTGGGTCGCTGCATTTAGCGCAGGCAAAGGTGCTGCCGCAAAAGTTATCGGCAATTGAGGCGATGGCGCTTCTCGGCGTGCTCTGTGTAGATAAAACTGGTACGCTAACGAGCGATGAAGTAACGCTTGAGTCGTGCGAATCGTTTAACGCGCATACTGATATTGCTCGCCTAGCAGCACTGGTGGCGCGTGAAACAGGCGGCGGTAATATTACGGCGGCAGCAATTCTGGCGGCGGCCAATCCGCCGCTTGATGCGAATATTACCGGCGTACTCGCCTTCTCGTCGGCGCGCAAACTAGCAGGCGTCCGCGCGGTAATAAGCGGCAAGACGCGTACGCTCGTTATGGGGGCGCCGGAATTTGTGGCGAAACTTGCGCCATTGAGCAATAAACAGTCTGAGCGAATTGACTCGTGGGTGTCGCGCGGCATGCGCGTATTGCTGCTCGCTGGGTTTTCCGACGCAAAAACGCCGCTTAAAAACCTTGCGCGCGGTTCGGGCAAACCGCTTGGGATCGTTATACTACGTAACAGCTTGCGCGACGGCGTACAGGATACTGTGCGTTTTTTGCAAGGGCATGGCGTGTCGATTCGTGTGATTAGCGGCGATAATCCGCGCACGGTGCAGTATATCGCGCGGGCGGCGGGCATTCATAACACCGAAAAGTCAATTACCGGCGCCGAGCTGGCAAGATTAAGCGATGAAGCATTTATGCACGCTGCCGACGAACACACGATTTTTGCGCGGGTCTTGCCGGAGCAGAAAGAGCGCCTGATCGCCCATTTCCGTAATCAAGGAAAATTCACCGGTATGGTTGGCGACGGCGTAAATGATGCGCTTGCGCTTAAGCAAGCCGATCTTGGCGTCGCTATGCGTGCCGGTGCGCCCGCTAGCCGCCGCGTCGCCGACTTGATTTTATTGAACAACTCATTTACGTCGCTGCCGGCTGGTATGCAGCTCGGCAATCGGATCATTCAGGCGATTGAAATCATCGCGATTCTCTTCTTCCATAAGATTATCTACGGTGTTGTGCTGCTATTTTCGACGATTGTGCTTGGCGTTGTCTATCCATATGCACCGCGCCATGTGACGTTTTTGAATATTTTCCTCGTGACCATGCCGACAATTATGTGGACGCTGTTTCCGCCTTCGCCCGCACATCGTGTGGATCCGCGTGGTTTTTGGCGCGATACACTGCGAGCGGTTACGCCGATCGCTATACTCACAGGCTTAACGATTGCGGCTGTGTATTGGATTATGCTGAAAACGCCTGGCGTCCAGCCGCCGCAGGCTGCCACGATGACGGTACTCATCGCGACGTTTTTTGGCGTGTATCTCGTGTTTTTGGCGGGAATTATGCTTGGTGTTACGCTTGACAATCGCGCGAAATTGGCGCGTGCGCTGTACCTGGCAGCAGTTGCGGTGGTGGCGATTGCTGGTTTTGCGATTGTTCCACTGCGCCGCTTCTTTGACTTCACTGCGCCAAACGCGGCGCTACTGTGGCCTGGCGCAGCGATCGTAGCGGCTGTGGCGGTTGTGCAGTATATTATTGCTGAGCGCGCTGGCTTGATGATTGAGCGCAGTATGGATGACGTATCACGCACGTCAGATGCTGCATTCAATCCTAACTCCAAAAAGAAATAACCCCGCACGAGTAACCCGTGCGGGGACGCCTGGATTTCAGGCGGTTTTGCTGGTTAGTTTACTTTGCACCCACCAGCTGGGTGCGGGGCACCTAGTTATCTTCTTCCTCTCCCATGCCCTGAAGGGCGATGAGATTGAGAAAAAAGGCCATGCCGGCGACTGCCATTATGAGCCCAGAACGCGTGCTCATAATGACATATGTCTGGATACTTATGGCAACGGCGTATGCCGTTGCTGTTGCCCAAGCGGTGGCGACACCACGCCACCGAGAAGACCTTGGAAAGGTCTTCCATATGGTGTTCATGACAAGCCCCGGAAGGGGCAAGGAGAAGATGAACAGGAAAACAATGAAAACGGTAAACACTTTTACCGTCCCCTCTCTGTATTCTATGAGGTGCCAGCCTTTGGTACCTCAAGTCCTTAAGTATCTGACTTAAGGACGAAGTGCCTAGATGATAGCTGGTGCTGTCAAAAAGGCTAATATATATATCATATAAGGACGTTAAAGTCAATACTTTTTACTAAAATTATGTCATAATATTAAAATTTATAATTATAACTATTACACTTACCGGAAACTAATTTCCCTAGTATCACAGTAAGATGTACATTACAGTGAGTAATGAAATATGATAAAGATGGAGGGAGTAATGAGGTATAGAGGAGGACTTCACTCAGCGCAGACCAAGATTTTGCGGGAGCTGCTATTTATGCCGACGGCACGCTTTGCAGAGCTGCAAAAAGCCAGCGGATTAGAAAGTGATCATGTAAAGTTTCACATCAAACAACTAGTCAAACTAGGCTATGTCAACAAAATTGGTAATGCATACCAACTCAGCGTAATAGGCAAAGAATACGCTAACAAGCTTGACACCGATGCCGGTGTGATTGAACGGCAGCCGAAAGTCGCTGTGCTGCTCGTCGTTGAACGGTATAATTCCAAAACGCATATGATGGAATATTTACTGCAGAAACGACTGAAACATCCCTACTTCGGATTTTGGGGCGCGCCAACCGGCAAGGTACGTTGGGGCGAAACGCTGCTAGACGCTGCCGCACGCGAGCTAAAGGAAGAAACCGGACTAACCGGTGTATTTGAATATCGCGGCATATACCACGAGCGTGTACGCCATCAAGCGACAGGCGAAATCATTGAAGATAAATTATTTCAGCTGATGTTCTGCGATCGGTTTAGCGGCGAACTGCAGGTGGAATTTGATGGTGGATATAACACATGGCATACGCTTGAATATATGGCATTAGAGCCGAAAAAGTATAAAGGTTTTGAAACCGAAATAGCAGCGTGCTTAAACAGCATACCGCTTACCGAGCGGATGCATGACTACGGCGACGGTGAATTCTGACATATAAAAAACTTACCAGCCGATGAATCAGTGAGTTAACTGCTTGTATGGAGATTGGCACACTTTTTCGGCGGCAGACAAAGGCTACCCGCCCTCTGTCACCTTCACTACCGCTTAGACTAAGAAATAGGAAGAGCTGCTGTAATTTATATATTCCAGCACCATCGCGCGGGATGATGCACCACGATGGGCATGGGTCTCGTAGTCCTTCCTCCTGTCCCTGATGGCTCCATGGCTGCATAGGACGTTTGCCTGCGGGCATAGCCGAACCTCCTTGGCTGACGGCGTGGACTGTCTTGTCCGTAAGGCCGCTCGGTGGACGACGAGCCGGCCTACAGGACAGACAACGCTAGGAGGGGCGAATAGTCCAGGGATGAATGAGAGGAACGCTGAGGGCAGAAGGATGAGAATATGCAATTACGTATTTATTCCACGTGCCGGCATCAGATTGAGCCGACGAACCTCTTCATCAAATTTACTTGCTTAACATTTTTAGCTCCACTCGCTTACGTACGTTAAAAGAACCGCCTCCGCAAGTAGTACTGAGACTATCGCAAACACCACCTTGAATAGAATAATGTATGGGTAAATCTCCGGGAATAGCCAGCAATAAAAGCAGGAACTAGTGTAGCAAGTGGCGCAAACCCTTGGAATGGAGCGTTGACGCCGGAGGAATCTTTTATCGAAAGCGCAATAATCTCGGAAATAGCAAAAGAGACAAGAGATGCGATGAACGCAGGTATGGCAAGCATTGACCTTTTTGGATTCATTACGATACGAAGGCTAAAAGGAATCCTATGTGGGGTTGGCGCATACACATATACCGCCTGACCATCCCAGTGCGTAGTAATAGTATCAAGATACTGATTTTCCGAACGTCCATACGCATGCAGACGCCCAGAAGACCTCAGGCCTTCACATCGAACTTCATCAACGCGCATACCGTCAGGAATTAAAAAACGTCCATGTAAAGCGATTTTATTGTCTGTATTAGCATGGGTCAGAACAAATGAAGAGGAGGTCAAACCAAATTTACTTATACGTTCTATTAATGAAGAAAGAAAATTATTTTCTGGCTTAAATGCGTTTGCTTGTTTGGCAATGGCCGTATTAAATTTGAATCTAATTTTTGCGCGCTTTACTTGTTCATCGTTTGGTACACTAATCCATACAAACGTTGGGACATTCAATAAGTTGATAGTTTTACATACCCTCTTGACATCAGAGAGAATGTCAAGTACCTCGCATATATCGGCACCCAAGAACTCATCTGGTGCACCCAATACGAACATTTTATATACTCGACCAACGATATCAGGGGCGTCATATATCTTATGAAGATGGCTCTTATTGCTGCCAATTTGAGTCAGTCCAAACAGCATTAGGGTTAAATATCTGGCTACTTCTTTTCGAGTAAGCAAGCAAGTCTGCTCTTCCCATGGGCTATCTAATGATAGGGTCATGTGCGGACGAAATCCTAGAGTGTCTAGGGGCAGCAACAATCTAGAATCCCCATATGGGACCGGGTAAACCTTCATCAGGTCCTGTAAGCGCCCGAAATCAATGTCGTATATGAGCGTTCGACTGATGGTTTCTCTGTCCAAGTAGTCAAACTGACTTACTTTGCGCGCAAGCCAGTCCTGTCTGCTTGCGAGTAGGTAGCAAAAATTAACCGAGTGCGTAACTAACTCAGACGGGGTCGGAGGAAAATCAAGAATAGAATCCGTTTATCGAGTTCTAAATAATTGACAAACAAAAACTGTTAGGTTATGCCGATAATCTTTTCGCCACTTCTTTCTCGCGTTTTCTAGCCAACACTTCCTCAATCTCTCCACGATGCTTATCAATGAACTCGGTCAACAACTCTGGCTCCTCGGCGCCAGCGGGTACGACGATTGTTCCGCGAGCCTTCACTTTCACGTCGTCCGCCCCTTCCTTCTCGGTAGGAAACATCATTGCCTTCTCCACAATTTTTACTAACTTTTTCAATAAACCAGAACTTGGGGCGCATGATTCCCCTTGACGAGAATCTTCGTGCTGGCAGACGGGTTCAAAGGAGCCAGCATCTGTATGTTTTGATCGTTTCTCCATAATTACTATCTATAGTAGCATATTTTACAATGTAACGAACATAGAACATTAGACAAATGTATTTTGTTGAATGCTCCCATCAGGGTCTAGCCTCCGTCGCTCTGGTCGCGAATAGGTAGCGGCAGGGACGCAGGCAGAGCCACTGTCCACCTTCGGTGCCCAGCAGGCAACCATCCCTCCGAGACAGCTCTCCTGCGGTCGCCCGGGTGCGCTCCGCATGCCCACGCCCGGTGAACACCGTGTCGCACCTCTCTCCTCCCTGAGAAGATGTCTCGTCCAGCACCATTGATGATCCCGAGGCCTACGCGCCAGCGGCCGGTACCTGGTACCCGAGTGTCGCGAAAACCCTGATCAAACAGAAATACGCCCACGGAGACCATACCCTAGACACACAACTGTTTAAGTATAAACGGAATGATCTGCCGCTCGACAAAACAGGTTATTAATAGAGGTGATACTTTTTTATTTTCTATCTAATACGACGAGATGTTCGATATGCGGCGTGCGTGGAAAAAAGTTGTAACCCTGGTGGGTGTGGATGCTATATTCCTTGGCAAGAAGGGCGATGTCGCGAGCTTGAGTGATAGGGTTGCAGCTAAGATAGATAATACGCGGTGGTGTAGCCTCAAGCAATTTGGCGACAACGTCAGCGTGTAATCCGGCGCGTGGTGGGTCGACGATGACAATGTGGTTAGGGGTGATGAAGTCGAGAGCTTTTTCGCTGGGGGCGAGGATGGCGCGGGCATTGGCGTGCCCGAGGGCGGCGATGTTGCGTTGCATTTCAGCGACAGCGAACTCGTTGATTTCAATGAGTGTGACGTTATCGCCGCCAACGGTCAGTCCGATTGTGCCGACGCCAGCGTAGAGGTCAATCACCGGAGGATTTTCTCCGTCGGTGTCACTGTTGGCGGGCGTTGTACACTTTGGACAAGAAGTCCATTCTCGCATATCGCACAGGGCTTGCTCGTACATAGGTATATTTACCTGAAAAAATCCCTCGCAGGCATAGCGGAATGGCGTGCCAAGAATCGTATCGGTGAGTGTAGTATCGCCAAATTTTGCGAGGCGTGCGGTGACGCGGCTAGCTGGGCTGCGCGGGTCAGAATAGATGACCTCCCCGCCCTGCGCGGGTAGCGTTTCTGCCTCTTCGTGCGTGATGATATTTGGCAGCCTATCTTTTATATACAGCTGCCAGACACAGCTCCCTTGCTGGTTACTGCGAATAAGCAATGTTTTTAATTGGCGAGCAGAGATATGCTTGCGGCACAGTATATCGCGGACACTATGCGCGAGCGCTATGACTTCGGGCGGCAATAAACTACATTCATTGACGATGATTTTGCCTTTGCTGCCACGACGGAAGAATGCGAGGTCAAGCGTATCGGGGTGCGATTCGCCTGCTCTCTCGCTAAACCAGCTAAATTCTACCTTATTGCGGTATTGAAATTCGCGTCCATCAGTATACACGTTGATTTTGTGCGGCAATACAATAGCATGCAGCTTAAAGGCTTCTTCAATCAGCGCTGCCTTGTAGCGCTGTTCGGCGCTAAACGTCATGATTTGCCACGGGCTTGTACTCAGGTAGCTATCGGCGTCGCGCGGTGTGATGCGCTCGGGCGAGGCGTGCAGGACTTCGGTGACGCTACCTTCAACAAAATGCGCTTTCTTTTTTGTTACGCGAAATGTCACGGTCTCGTCTGGCAATCCACCCCACACGAAGCATTTGCGTCCATCGCTTAGTGTTCCGAGTGCTTGCCCGCCGCCGACAATCTTTTCGAGCGTTACTGTTTCGTATCGTGGTTGTTTCACCACCCTATCTTACCGGTTTTGTAGAGGCTTGAAAAGCTTGATTGCCAGAGTTTATGCTACAATGGAAAAAAATAATGATTTGGAGTGAGGGGTAGGTGTTGTGCGGAAAATGAGGCAGCGAATTTTGATATATGGCGATTCAAATGTATGGGGTGCACGTTTTGGAGGAAGCCGCATACCGTATAGTCGCCGCTGGGCGAATCAAGTGCGCCGTATGCTGCGCAGGCGGGTGGATATTGTTGTTGACGGTGTATGTGGACGTGTTGCAGGCAGTTTTCGTACTGATAAGCCGCATAAAAATGGACACGATTATTTTGTTGAATGTTTACATGCAGCACTTCCCGTCGACTTGGTGGTTATTGCACTCGGTACGAATGATTTGCAGCAACGATTTCACCGAACAGCCAGTGATATCGTAGCTGATCTAACATGGTATGCTGAATGCGCTAGTGGTGTGCGCGTCGTATATATTTTGCCACCACCGTTTGCGGTTGACGATACATCTGGGCCGGAATTTACATCGGAGTCGCTTGCGGTACAGCATCAGCTAATAACGCGTCGTACCGAGCTGGGCGATACGATTGTGCTGGGTAGGGTTCCACTGTCTGACGGATTACATTTTTCGCCACGCGGGCACGACAGAGTTGCAAAAATAGTCAGAAATTACATTCAAGAAAAGCTGTAACAGAACAACGCCTTAGTTTGTTTGCCCGTGCCACTCTTCTTCAGCGGCTTGCGCTTCGCCGCGCGCTGCTGGCCACACCCAGGCGTCAATCTCTGGTAAATCAACGCCGTTTGTTTTGATATAGGCGGTGTTTTCATCGATTTTCGCTTCGTAGATTGCAGCGCGGTGTTCAGCCTCTTCAAATGGCATGACGCCGCGTCGTCCGAGTTGCCGCAGCGCAGCGATCGCGAGATCGTAACGACTAGTCTCATTGCGTACGTGCATGTCAAACGGTGTCGTCGTGCTGCCGATCTCCTTGTAGCCGCGAATGTCAAAGCGGTGCGAATGCACGTCATAGTTAAATAGAATCGACTTGAGCGTTTGCGGGTAGCCGTGGAAATTGAAAATGACTGGTTTATCGTGCGTAAAGATCTCGTCGAATTTCTTTTGCGTTGCAACATTGCGTAGTGTACCAAGTCCCATGGTTGTCAGGCTGGACACATTAACGCAGCGGATTTTTGCCGCTGGACATTCGGTTTTGATGATATCAATTGCTGCCATCGTTTCCTTTGTCGGGTAGTCGCCGCAAGCTGCCATTACAATGTCTGGGTTGTCATCGCTAGCAAAGTCCCAAATCATCAAGCCTTCGCTGACCTGCTGGCGTGCTAATTCGGTTGATAGCCAGCGTGGCTCAAGCGTTTTACCGGCAACGAGCGCGTTGATTTGACGTACGCTTGATAACATTTCTTCAAGGCATACGAGCGTGACATTGCCGTCTGATGGAAAATAAACGTTCGAAAAGTTGCTTTGGCGGCGCAGAATGTCATCAATAAAGCCAGGGTTTTGATGGCTGAAGCCGTTGTGATCTTGCCGCCAGCCGCTTGATGTGAGAATATAATTCAGGCTCGGAATCGTGCCGCGCCAAGCGACGCTACGGCTTTGTGTGAGGAATTTAGCATATTGATCAACCATGCTTGAGACAACTTGCAAGAATGCCTCGTAGCTTGCGAACATTGCGTGGCGACCAGTTAAGACGTAGCCTTGCATTAGACCTTGCATATTGTGCTCGCTGAGCATCTCCATGACGCGCCCGTCTTGCGAGAGATCCTTGTCCCAGCTCATGATCGGCCACTGCCAGCTGCGGCTGGTAGCTTGGAAAATTTCATCAAGTTTATTTGAGTATGTTTCGTCTGGGCTCATGAAACGAAAATTTTTGTTATCAGCATTTTGGCGGAAGACCTCTGCTAAATAGGCGCCGGCGCGTCGCATACTGCTTGAGCCGATTGTACCGGGCGTTTCGGCATCTTCGGCGAAGTCGTTGATATTCGGTAATATGAGTGGTTTATAAACACCATCGCCGCCGTGCGCGTGTTTACTCATACCGAGGCGTTTTTCAGGCGTGCTTGGCAAAATATCGCCTACGAAGTCTCCAAATCCGGTGAGCTCGCTAAACAGCTCGTTAAACTTATAGCTCTTTAGCCAGTGGTTTAAGATCTTCAGTTGTTCAGGGTCGGATTTTGCCTCGCTGAGTACAGTCTGATGTGCTAGGCAGTTCCCCTCAATTTTATTGCCTTCAACCTCTTTCGGTCCTGTCCATCCCTTGAGTGTGCGCATAACAATCATCGGCATGCGCGGCGCAATTTTGTCGCTGCTAGCGCGAATTTCCGCAACGAGCGCATGCGCCCATTCAAGCGCCGCTGCCATCTCGTCGTGCGGGTCAACACCTTCTTTTGTCGCGTCGACAATACGAGGTTCGTAACCGTAGCCGCTGAATAATGTCATTAGTTCGTAATTGCTCATACGCCCGAATACAGTTGGTGCGGAAATTTTGTAGCCGTTGAGATGAAGAATCGGCAGTACGACACCGTCCTTGCGCGGATTGAACAGCTTGTTCAAATGCCATGCGCCAGCGGTTGGGCCGGTTTCTGCTTCACCGTCGCCTATTAAGCATGCTACTAGTAGGTTGGGATTATCCATCGCGGCACCATAGCTCGTGCTAAGCGCGTAGCCAAGCTCCCCACCCTCTAAAATGACGCCGGGCGTTTCGGGGTTTGAATGGCTAGGAAATCCGTACGGCCAGCTAAATTCACGGCACAGTTTGCGGATACCGGCGAGATTCGGTTGCATGCTTTGATCAAAATGCCCAAGTGTGCCTTCAAGGAACAAGTTGGCTTGCAGTGCCGGGAACCCATGTCCCGGACCAAGCACAAACATAGCATCTTGATCGTGCTGTTTTGCGAAGTAGCTGAGGTGTGCGTATGCGAAATTAATCCCCGGCCCGCTGCCCCAGTGCCCTAAAATACGCGACTTTACATCATCAAATGTAACGTCACGGCTGAGTAGATGGTTTTCTGCTAGAAAGATTTGCGCCACAGTCAGGTAATCAACTGCACGCAAGTATTGTTTGATAGATTGTTTATCGTGCGTCTTCATATTAACTGTATTATAAAGCTTATGGTTATGTTTTGCTAGAGCATTGTGCTGGGTTGGGTTGTTGCGGTATACTGTAAATGGTAGTAAATATTATCAGGAGGCGATTATGAGCAAGCTGACGGATATTATTTCATTAACTCATCAAGACGCAGAGCGTCTAGCACGGGCGGGTGTGTACACGATAAAACATCTACTCTTAGCTGGATCAACATCGGCCGGTCGAATGTGGCTCGCCGATCGGTCGGGGCTAGACGATCATGTAGTAAAGCGCTGGGTGCACCAAGCTGACTTGCTGCGTATCGCAGGAATGACACCGCTGTGCGCCGAATGCTTATGTAAAAATGGCGTGCTTACCGTGCCAAAGCTTGCGTATCGCGCTGCCGCTGCGGTATATGAATTATGCGCGTGCGAAACGAATCTGCGGATAACGTACAGCGAGATAGCGGCATTTATCGCTGAAGCGAAAAAATTGCCAAAAATCGTACACCATTAGATTATACTAAAGGGTATGAAACGGCGTGTAGCAACTCATGGGCAGCATTTCTTGCGCGGTTCGCGACTAATCGGCGAGTTAGTTGGGCACAGCAATATCCGCCGGCGCGACACAGTGATTGACATTGGCGCAGGCAGTGGCGCGATTTCAGCGGTGTTGGCGCGTCGGGCGGCGTGTGTGGTAGCGTACGAAAATGAGCCGCAGGCGCTTATACTTTTGCGGCGGAATATGGCGCGCTATAGCAACGTGGAAATCGTAGCGCAGGATTTTTTGCGCGCCGAGTTGCCGCGCGAGCCATATAAGGTTTTTGCGAATATTCCTTTTTCTTTGAGTTCAAAGATCGTCGCAAAGCTAGCATTTGCTGATACCCCACCCCGCGCGATATACTTGATTGTGCAAAAACAGTTTGCTCAGAAGTTAGTGCTGGACTCAGCGCATTTTCATAGTGCACTCGGACAAGCATTGGCGCCATGGTGGGCGGTGCGGATTCGCCGTCCGCTGCGTCGCAGCGATTTCACGCCGCCGCCTGCGGTTGATACGGTGCTATTGGAGCTGAAGCTGCGTGCTGAACCATTGCTTGATCCTGCTCTAGCGCGCAATTTTAGTGCGTTTGTTTACAATTGCTACCATGATCCGCGAGCGTTTCGACGGTTGTATCATGGTGATTTGAAGCCTTCGCAGCTAAATACTCAGCAGTGGTTAGCATGTTTTTCGAAATCCGCAGGCATGATCGACTAATCCAAAGGTTGAATGTCGCGATAGGACGTTTGGGTTTAGCCAACTAGCATAGAATGTAGGCGGGCTAATTGATTATTAAATAGTTTGATAAGGCATAGCTCTAGCCTGCATGATAAACTTAAGGAAGTAAGAGGGAATGAATAAAATGGCAAAAGTCAAACGAGCTTCTAAAGCGCCGCAATTACAAAAAACGTAGCTAAAACTACGTCTTGTTCTTGTCATTACGCATATCACGACAGTGACTCTTCAATTTATAGAGCAAAAATCCTTATAGCTAGACAAGGTCGCCTGCGCGATAGTCTGATCAGCCTGGCGCAAATATTGCTTCACGAAATAGTAACCTAGTTTGTAACCTGCCCAGCGCGGCAAAACATCATCGCCGGTGAAAAATATTTTGTTATAATCATAAGCCTTGTCTTCAAAACTATCTTTTAGCACGGCAATCATTTTGTCGATTTCAGTTTGAGAGGTTTTCTGCATTTCTCTCAAGAAAAACTGCTCATTTTTTTGGCCAGTTTTAATCATCGCTTCCTCTTCTAGCGCAACCGCTAAACCCTCCAAAATCATCCCATCAAACATAGTTTCGGCATATTCAGACAGCTTTTCCCAGCGCAGCGAATGCGACATTTCGTGGCAAATCGTTTCGAAAATAAAATCCTCGCTAATTTCGTGTTGGTTTTTATCAACGGAGAGCATAATCAAGCGCGAATGAAGCGTTTTGCCGGCGATACCATCCTCGGTGATAGTCGACAGCAAGTGTGAGGGTGTAGTGATAATTACATCAACTTCGTAATCAAACTGCGCGAACTCAGCAGAGACGAAAGCCTCGGCTTTTTGCGCCGCGTTTTTGAATATCGCAATTTCTGCATTAGTGAAAGTTTGATTGGCGTTGGCGATGTGAAGGTAGATTCTGCTCATAATTTTATTATACTGTAACAATGTAAAAAGTATTACTTTATGGGATAATGCTATTTTATAAATTCATTACCCCAGGCAATCGCTAGAATCTCGGCAGTGACGGATTGCGGGCGGCTCGCCGAACAGGGCTTTGCCCTGATTTGTTTTTCTTAGCATCGTGCTGTGTAGTCTGAAAATAGGTTCAAGCAAACCCGTAAGTAGTGAGCCACGATAAGGATTTTTCTGGAATCGTCGCCTAAAACGGTAGCATTTCTATTTATCTTTTTAATTCTTACCAAAGGCAAAAATGAAAAAATCTCAACCAAAAAAATCGCCTATTTGGGCGACAATGTCAGATCTACTTTCTAATTTGGCTGCAAATCCTGAACAAAGCTCGAACCGAGTTCGAGAATGATGTTTGAGGCGGCTCCGCCCGCCAGCGTAGCTGGTGGTGCAAACCAAACCCATTTTCTGCATTATTTTTTAGATTTCGGCGGGGGTGGTTTTTAGAAAATTGTATTAGAAAAAGGGTTTGGTTTGCT
>ERZ773070.73-NODE-73-length-75678-cov-11.823704_pt1 | contig 75678 bp, 34 predicted proteins | sample MGYA00580618_ERZ773070 | MGnify/ENA primary metagenome ERZ773070 (study PRJEB29015, sample SAMEA2738023) | human oral metagenome | biome: human oral; feature: human-associated habitat; material: dental | place: China | collected 2019 ...
ACACCGCCCTGCTTCTCTTGCCACGCTGTTTCAGGCAGGCGGCATGAGCACCCGCACGGTCTTCCGCCTCACTCTCCAACCTTCTCCAGCGACCGCGGCATACTGGGCAGGGCGAGGACCACCTCGAACATGTCCTCGACCAGGTCCGCGCTGACGCTACCGCCCATGCGCTCAGCCAGGGCTCTCACGATACCCATCCCGAGCCCGGTCCCAGCCGGGTCGCTTGACCAGCGCCGCTCGAAGACCTGTGTGACATCCAGATCCTCAGGGCGCAGCACCTCGTTACGCATCCGCAGCCACACCTGGCCGGCCATTGCCTGCTGTCCTGTGCCACCCTGCCCAGCCTCGACAAGCAGCTCGTGGCGCCCGTGCTGGATGACATTGCGCACCAGGTTGGTAAGGATCCGTCGCAGGGCCTCCGGATCGGTGTGGACGATCAGGGTGCCTGGCACACGGACCTCCACCGCGATCCCCGCGGCCTGCAGGCCGGCGACCGCACCCACAAGGCACTCGCCAACTTCCTCGGCGAGGTCCACGGGGACGCGGTGAACTGACGAGGCAGGCTGCTCGCCACTCAGCCAGGCGTAGTCGAAGAACTCGTCAACCAGCACCGCCAGCCTGTCCGCGTGGCGGCGCGCGGTGAGTAGCTGACCGCGCTGGACGTCATCGAGCTGGGTGCTTGCCAACAGCTGTTGGTAGCCCCGCACCGCCGTCAGGGGCGTGCGCAGGTCGTGGGAGAGGTCGGCGACGAAATCACGGTAGCGCTGCTCGTGACGCTCCACGGTTGCCATAGCCCGCTCGTTCTGCGCTATAACGTCGTTGACGTGGGCAACCAGCGTCTCCAGGGCCCGGTCCACCAGCTCCAGGTGGATCGGGGTGTGCGTGTCACCCTCACGACGCTGACGCAACTGCCTCGCGACAGCGCGTAACTGCCGATGAAGTAGCAGGCACCGCAGCACCGCGACTGCGGTGACGAGACTCAGCCCCACGGTGACTATGTCCACGCGCGCCTCCCGGAGTCCGCGTCCAAACCCGTTCTGAGCAAACCGCCGCGCGCCCTCCCCGGCTGCGCCCGCTCACACTAGCAGAGACGCACTCGAGAAGGGCGCGCGGCTCAGAGGGTCAGTTGATGTCCGCCTTCCGGAAGATCAGCCAGCTGACGACGACCCACAGCGCGATAAAGGCGAGGGCAATGCCTGTGGCCGCCATGATCTCTCCACTAGAGCTGTCCAGGGTCAGCGGCAGATCCGGGGACCAGGGCGTCGCCTTGAGCACCGACGTGCCGAAGTCGTTCTGCGTCGCCAGCCTCGCCAGCGAGTCCATGAGAAACCCACCCACAAATCCTGCGGCGGTTGTCACCAGGGGACGTCTGGTGGCGAAGGCGACAGGGAGGCAGAACCCCAGACGGGCGAATGACACGACTGTCGACACCACTAACAGGCCGATACTCGAAGTCACGTCGCCCACTGACCCCCCGTTGGAGGCCGCCACCTCCAGGGGAGTCGTGGCGATGAAGACGCTCACATCCCACCCCGCAACCAGACACATGAGTGATCCGACAACATAGGGGAGCAGGACTGCGCAGACGGCAATCAGCGCCATGACGGCCTTGACGCTGACCAGCACGGAACGGGACGCCGCCAGCAGCCGGTCGTGGACCGTGCGGTTCTCCAGGTCGGAGGCCACCACGACACCGACAAGCAGGCTTCCCAGCAGCGATAGCGCCATAGGGTCGGCGAAGCCGCTGACCGACCCTGAGACCGACGTATCGTAGGTGCCGTTGGCAATAAGATGCGCGGAGAGGTAGAAACCGGCGGCCATAGCGGCCGAGACCGCCAAGCATATCCACAGTACGCGCGACCGCAACAGAACGTAGATATCGGCACGCAGCAGGTTAGACACGGTCATTCTCCTTCTTCTCACTCACGTCCGCGGGCTGTGCCGTGTGGTCGACGACCGACAGGAAGTACTCCTCAAGGCTCTGTCCCTCCTCGACCACGGTGGTCGGAACAAGGTCCTGGGCGACGAGACCGCGCACCAGCTCCTCCCGGTTGTCGGGCGGGTCAAGAAGGCGGACGCTGCCGTCCGACATGACACGCATCCGCTCGACACCCATGGTCTCCAGGGCGCGAACCATCCCGGGCACGTTCGAGCCGCGCAGTGTCAGATACCGGGAGCAATGCTCCTCGAGCTCAGCGTGGCTGAGCGACTCACACAGACGCCCGTTGTCGACGATGAGGTAGTCGGTGGCGGTCTGGTACATCTCGGGCAAGTTGTGGCTGGAGACGAGGATAGTCGTCCCCCGCTCACGGCAGAGGTTGACCAGGAGGTTTCTCACCTCCACCACGCCAACCGGGTCAAGTCCATTCACCGGCTCGTCAAGAATAAGTAACTCGGGACTAGCGACCAGGGCCACAGCGATACCCAGTCGCTGGCGCATCCCCAGGGAGAACTCGCCGACCTGCTTCGTCCCCACGTCGGCCAGCCCGACAAGCTCCAGCAACTGACCTTCCACATCCGCGGACGGAACACCTCGTATAATACGGTGCAGCCGCAGGTTGGCCCGGGCGCTCATGCCGTACTGGAGGCCAGGGGCCTCAATGAGGCAGCCCAAACGCCGCAGTTGCTCCTGGCGCACTCCCTGGCCGCGTCGTGGGGAGCGGCCGAAGAGCTCAATATCACCAGATGTCGGAGTGACAAGCCCACAGATCATGCGCATCACGGTGGTCTTTCCCGCCCCGTTGCGACCGATGAGCCCGTAGATGCGGCCGCGCTCCAGGGAAAGGTCGAGAGCGTCAACAGCCACCTTGTCACCATACCTCTTGGTCAACGACCGGGAGCGTACGACAAAATCACCCTTTCTCCGCGGCGCCACCGCTGGGGACGAGAGCCTCATAATCCTCCTTCACCGCAAGCTTCTGTTCAGCAGCATCCCGGGGTGCGGAATGCGGCGCCAGCATATGAGGGAGAAGTTGAGAAACGGTCGAGGCGGACCAGGCCAACGGTTGAGATATGGTCGAGGCTGACATCCCTGGCCCACGCGCGGGCCCGTCAGGCGGCGCTCATGCGGTACCCCAGCCCCCACACGGTCTCGATGTAGTCGGTCCCAGGGTCAAGCGCGCGGATCTTGGCCCGCAACCGGCTCACATGGGTCTTCAGAGAGCTCGAGGCCGCGCCGGCGCCCTCGAGCAGGCGGACAAGGGACACCGTGGACACCACCCGGCGCTCGGCTGACATCAGCGCCTCAAGGACGGTGAACTCCGCAGGCGTCAGAGCCAGCTCCTGATCACCAACCAGGACACGATGGGCGGGCACGTCAAGGACCAGGGCACCGCTGCGCAGCGCGGGGACCTCTTGCGCCGGGCGGGCCCGGCGCAGTAGCGCGGTCACCCGCGCGGTCAGCTCATCGAGATCGAACGGCTTGGTGAGGTAGTCATCGGCGCCCAGGCGCAACAAATCGACCTTGGCCCACACCGCGTCCTTGGCCGAGACCACGATGACGGGGATGTCACGGGTGTCGGGACGCTCGCGCAGACGCGTCAGCAGACCGTCGCCCGAGAGGCGCGGCAGCATCAGGTCAAGGAGCACGACGTCTACTCCACCAGCACCGATCCGCTCCAGCGCGGAGGCCGCCTCGCCAGTCCGCTCGACAGCGAACCCCTGCGAGGAGAGGTGGTCGGACATCAGCCGGGCCAGGTCGACGTCGTCCTCGACGACAAGCACGCGCGCCCCGCCAAACCTGCCCCAGGAAGACGCCCCCACATAAATGACCGTAGCACACCGGCGAGTTGTATGAGGTCATGACGTTGGTGACACGGGCGTGGACTCCGGCGGCGGGTGGTTGGTCATGGCAGGCGGTGTGGATGTGAGTGCGGTCCACGCGCCTGCCGGCGCCGCGCTTGGAGTCCTTCGCCTGGGCGGCGACGTGGGCGATGGGGCGGCCGGCCTCGATGCGCATCACGAGCCTGTGGCTGCCCTCGGGGGTCAGTGGCGCGTGACGGTGTGTCATGGGCGGCGGGTCCTCTCCTGGACGGACTGGGCGACTTGAGCATCACCGATCCTGACGGCCAGGCCCCGCCCCCTCTACGCCCTCTTGGCGTCGGCGCATCACGACCCACAACCATTAGCCGGAACCAGATAAACAAGCCTCCACAAACCCGGGGATTGACAGACTTCTGCGAGAAGCGCCGATCTGGCCGATTCCCAGGCATCGCGGGACCGCCCTATCGATGAATCTTGGTCGATAAGCTCGCGTTTCCGCGATAGCCGTCCTCATTCCCTGACCGCAACTGCCTCCGCGAGCGCGAACCCCGCGGGAATTGCCGCCAAACTACGGATCCCACCCCCCTTGACGTGCGATGTTGGGGCTGTTAACGTTGCTCGGGTCTTGCACTAGGGCGATCGAGCATGGTCGCCTCGGTGCTGGCGCGTTCCCTGTACACCTCTCAAGGAGTAAGGGCTATGACGTCCACCCGTGAGGTTTGTTCCTCCCTGTCTGCTGTCCATTTGCTCAAGATTCAAGAAGGCTTAAATATAAGCGTCTGCCACGTGGCTGCCACCCAGGCGGCAGACTGCCTTGATTCTGCTAGCGCTCATCCTGTTCGGGGTCAGGGGCCGAATGCTCGGGCTGTCACGGACGCCGCCTTCCAAAGCGGTGCTTCCCTCCTTGCCCGTTGTCGTGCCGACCACGTTGACCTTCCTGACCGCATGGCATGTGACTATGGCTGCGCCGTTGGTGGAGGGGGGACGGGTATCCGGAGCCTGGTGCCACGCGTCGCATCTGCGCTGGTGCGCTCAGACTGGCCTGCTCGACTCCCGGTGGGCGCGCCATGTCGGTGACCTTCCTTATAGGCGGACAGGGCGGTCAGTACTTCGGGATGGGGACTCGGCTGTATGACAGCTCCCCGGACTTCGCTGCCAGGTGCGACCTGGCTGACTCGGTGACCCGCTCTCAGTACGGCTTGAGTGTGCTCGACTACATCTACGACCCATCCAGGCGCGTCGAGGACCCGTGCGACGATCTCCTGCTCTCCTCTGCGGCCCTGCTGGCGACGCAGACGGGGCTTGCCGCGGCGCTGGGGCGGCATGGCGTCGTTCCGTCCGCTGTTGTGGGCAGCTCGTTGGGGGAGTTCATCGCCCTCGTGGTCGCGGGAAGACTGACGTTCGACTCGGCGCTGGCCTATGTGCTCGAGTTCGCTGCTGACGCGACTCGTCGGATGCCTCTGGGCTGGATGGCCGCGCTCCTGGGCGACGGGCAGAAGTCTCTGCCCGCCTTCGCGCGCAGCCTTCGGGTCGATCTGGTGTCGTTCACCTGCGATCGCCACGTGGTCATTGCCGGACGCAACGGGCAGTGGCGCGAAGTGCGAGAGCGCGCGGTGGAGGAGGAGCTGACCCTTACGGTGCTGCCGGTGCCGCACGCCTTCCACACTCCAGATGTCGCGTGCCTGGCGCCTCGTCTCCAGCCGGTGAGGCTGGAGCCTCCTGGTGACGTCAGCGTGCTGCGCTGCGCTACCGCCCAGAAGGTCGAGGACCACCTGCCGGATCCTTATGCGACGCTGCGCCTGCCGATGCGTCTCGTCGACACAGTCATGTCGCTACCGAGCCGGGAGCGCCGTCTCGTGATCGACCTCTCTCCGGGCGGTGGGTTGGCCGCAGCGCTGCGCCTGGCGGACCGCAGTCTGACGACGCGCGCGGTCATGACCCCGTTTCACCAAGAGATCGAGGAGGTGGAACGTGTCGCGCAGCTGGCGGCCCGGGCGCACCATGCCTGAACGGCTCGTGCCCGTTGTGGTGACGGGGGTGGGCGTGCAGGCCGCGCAGGCCTGTGGCGCTGCCGAGTTCGAGGCACTGCTGTGGCGTGGACAGGCCATTCCCGTTCCGGGGGACGGCTCCTCATGCGTCGCGCGGATCGAGCAGGAACCGGCTGACCGGCTCGCAGTGCTGCAGGCGCGTGGCGCGGTGCCTGAAGGTACCGTCCTGCCCCGTCGGGCCGGAGCGGCGCTGCACTGGGCGGTACTGGCGGCCTGGGAGGCGCTGGCTGCTGCTGGTGGTCGCCAGGTGCGCCCTGACCGCCTCGGAGTGTTCCTGGCGGGGGAAAGGACCACGGCCGAGGTCGTCGAGGAGATGCGCAGCGCCTTCGCGCGGAGGCCGGAGGCGGTGCGCCCCAGCGTCGTGCAGAGGCTGTGGGCCACGGATGTCATGGCCGGAGTGGCCGAGGCGTGCGATGCCCGGGGGGAGTGCCTTGTTGTCGGAGGAGCATCGGCTGCGGGCAACTGCGCTCTTGTCGCGGCGGCGCGTGCCATCACTGCCGGCGCGTGCGACATGGCTGTGGTCGTGGGGACGCTCGACGGCCTCCTCCCGGCCCTTGTCCAAGGTTTCGCCAATGTCGGGGTGCTGAGTGGCCCGGACCGACCGGGCCTGCCGCTGGATCGTTCACGTCACGGATTCGTGCTGGCAGAGGCCAGCGCGGCCGTGGTCCTGGAGTCCGCGGACCACGCGACTCGACGTGGCCAGCCCGTCCACGCACGGCTGGCTGGTCTCGGGATCCGTAACGACGCGCGGAGAGGCACTCTCCCAGCCCTCGATGGGGAGGTCGGCGCGATGCGGAGCGCTCTGGCCGCAGCGGGTGTGGCGCCGCAAGAGGTCGACGTCGTCAACATGCACGCGACGGGTACTTCTCAGGGCGATGAGGTCGAGTGGGCGGCGGTGCAGCAGGTCTTCGGCGAGGGGCCGTGGTTGCAGGCCACCAAGGCCCTTGTCGGACACTCGCTCGGCACCGCGTCCCTGGTGGAGGCTGTCGCCTCGGTGCTGCAGATCTCCGCTCAGCGGGTGCACGCCTCTCCCGTTGAGGATCCCCTGGGGCCGCGCGTCGCGACGCTGCCGCAGCCCGGACCAGTGCGTCACATCGTCTCCAACGCCTTCGCCTTCGGGGGACTCAGCACCTCGTTGGTCTTCAGTCGTGTCTAGCCGTTCTGATAGCTCTGATAATGAGGAGTCTTCTTCTATGATCGCCTACTTGTTCCCGGGTCAGGGTTCCCAGCATGTCGGGATGGGGGCTGACCTGTTCCGTCGGTACCCGGAGCAGGTCGCTGCTGCTGACGACATCCTGGGATACTCCTTGGAGAGGCTGTGCGTCGAGGATCCTGAAGGGCAGCTCTCCAGCACCGAGTTCACCCAGCCCGCCCTTTACACGGTCGACGCGCTGTCGTGGCTGCGGTGTCGCGATGAGGGCAAGACCGTCCCTGACTTCGTCGCCGGTCATAGCCTCGGCGAGTTCGCGGCGCTTTTCGCCGCTGAGGTGTTCGACTTCGAGACTGGTCTGCGCATGGTGCAGCGACGTGGAGCGCTTATGGCCCAGGCTCGTGGCGGTGGTATGGCCGCAGTGCTTGGCCTTGACGAGACCGCTGTGCGGGAGGTGATGAAGGAGGAGGCTCTTGACACTATCGACCTGGCGAACATCAACTCGCCCAGGCAGTGCGTGGTGGCGGGCATGGCGGACGATGTCGAGCGCGCCCGCGAGGTGTTTGAGCGGCACGGTGCCCGCTACGTTCCCCTCAATGTGAGTGGCGCCTTCCACTCCCGATACATGGAGGCCGCCCGGGCGGATTTCGCTGATTACATCTCAGGAATGACGTTCAACCCGCCGAGGTTTTCCGTGGTGGCCAATGTGACAGCCCGTCCGCACGTGCCCGGTGAAATCGCGGAAACGCTTGCGCGCCAGATCTCCAGCCCCGTGCGGTGGAGCGAGTCGATGCGCTACCTGATGGGCCGCGGTGTGACGACATTCACTGAGGTGGGGCCAGGATCTGTTCTGACCGGACTGCAGCGCTCCATCGAGCGTGACGCGGTGCCGCTGGTGGAGAAGGGTGACTCGGCTCCGGGCTCGCAGCCTGGGGAACCGGGGCAGGATGGAGCGGCGTCGTCGGAGCCATCCGAGTCCCTGCCAATGGTGTGCGGCAGTATGCACCGCGGAGTCAGCGGTCCGGAGCTTGTCGCCGCGGCTGCGGCCGAGGGTGTCCTGGCCGTGCTCGGGACAGAGGGTCTCAGCCTCCAGGAGGTTGAGGAGCGTGTTGTGAGGACGGCCGCTCTGGCGGGGCAGCGGGACTGGGCGCTCGCTGTCTCCCATTCCTGGCGTGACCCGGACCGCGAAGCCGCGCTGGTCGACGTCGCGCTCCGTCACCGAGTGCGCTGGCTGGAGGCCTCGGGCTACGTGAGCGTGTCCCCCTCCCTCGTCCGTTTCCGCCTGAGCGGCGCGACCCGGGGCAAGGATGGGGTGGTGCTACCGCACCAGATCCTGTGCAAGACCTCGCGTCCGGAAGTGGCCAGGAGCTTCTGCGCGCCTGCTCCTGCTGACATGGTCTCCCGGCTGGTGGGCAGTGGTCGGCTGACTGAGACGGAGGGCCGGCTCGCGGCCGACGTCGCGACAGCGAGCTGGCTGTGTGCGGAGTCGCAGGGCGGCTGGGTGACTGACCACGCTCCCGCGATGGCGGTCCTCCCCACTTTCATCAGGCTTCGTGACGAGGCCCTTGCCCGGGGGCTGGCGCACCCTTTGCCGGTGGGGCTGTCAGGAGGGCTGGGCGCCCCCGAGGCAGTGGCGGCGGCGCTGGTCATGGGCGCGGAGTTCGTCATGACTGGCTCTATCAACCAGTGCACGGTTGAGGCCGCCACCAGTGACCATGTCAAGGACATGCTTGCCGCCTGTGAGATCCAGGACACCACTGACGCGCCGTCGGCTGTTGCCTTCGAACTGGGCACGCGGATGCAGGTGATGCGTCGAGGTGTGCTGTTCGCGGCACGTGCCCAGCGCCTGCGCGACATCTACGAGCGCTTCACGTCCTGGGACGAGGTGGACGAGCGGACGCGCGACCAGGTCGAGCGACGTGTTCTGGGTGAGAGCTTCGCCGACGCCCGGGCCCGCGCCGAGTCCGCCGGAGCGCTCGAGGCTGGTGAGAAGGACGGACGGATGGTGATGGCCGCAGTCTTCCGGGCGCACCTCGACCGTTGCGCTGTCCTGGCGATTGAGGGTGACCCCGATCGTCAGGTCGACTACCTCGTCCCATCCGGGCCGGCCATGGGCGCCTTCAACTCGTGGGTCAAGGGCACCGATCTCGAAGACTGGCGCCGGCGCCAGGTGGGGCGGATCAACCGGGATCTGTACGAAGCGGCCGCAGTGCTGGTCGCGGAGCGTCGCGCATGACGTCGGCAACCAGTCTTGAGGATCGTGACGGAGTGACCTGGCTCACTCTTCACCGGCCTGAGCGCGACAACGCGCTGGATGGCGCGATGCTCGACGGCATCGAGGAGGGCCTCGCTCAAGCGAGGAGGGAGACCGGTGTCCTGGTGCTGCGCGGTCTTCCGGAGGTCTTCTGCACCGGTGCCGACCTCTCGCTGGTCGCTGGCCCGAACAGCGAGTATGACCATGCCCCTGAGAGGGTGTATCAGCTCTGGACCGAAATGATCGAGAGTGACGTGATCATTGTCTGTCACGTCCGCGGTCGTGCGAGCGCGGGAGGCGTCGGCCTCGCTGCGGCAGCGGACATCGTCGTGGCCGACATGACTGCGGCATTCGCGCTCCCGGAGATGCTCTTCGGCCTCATGCCAGCAATGGTGCTGCCGTTTCTCGCCCGCCGGGTGGGGTGGCACCGTGCCCACTTCATGACTCTCTCGACGCGTGCTATCGATGTGGAAACAGCTGCCGCCTGGGGCCTGGTGGACGTGTATGACGCGCGTAGTGAGGTTGCCCTGGGACGGCTTCTCGCGAGGCTTCGTCGCGTCCCGCGTGACGCGGTGACCGCCTATAAGACCTATGCCGCCCAGGCCGCCGAGGTGGAGTCCTACCGGGAGCTGGCTGTCGCTGCGAACAGGTCCCGGTTCGCCGACTCTCGGGCACGGGCGCGTATCAGCGCGTTCACCTCCCGCGGCCTCATGCCGTGGGAGGTGGAGGATGCGGGAGCAGGTCCTTGCTCGCGCACGGAGAGGGAGCGTGACCTGGCGGACAGGCCGGGTTCCGGCGCGATGGGGACGATCGGGGGCCAGGCATGACCCATAACCCCAAAACGGCGGGGGCTGTGCGCGCCGCGCTCGGGGAGGTGCTGAGGCCGTGGCTGCACGGGCGCGAGCAGATCGGCTCCCTCGGCGAGCTCGCGCTCAGCTCCGTCGACTACATCCAGGTCGCGCGCAGTATCAGTGATCGTCTCGGTCTCGAGGTCTCCGCGGGAAAGCTTTTCATGCACCCGGTGCTTGACGATCTCTCAGAAGTCCTTGCCGGGCTGCTGGGGGAGCCTCCTGCCGAGCGCGCCGACGCCGCCGGCGGCGTAGACGAGCAGCGCGGGGCAGACGACGCTCGTGAGGTCGCGGTGATGGGCATGGCCTGCCAGCTACCGCCAGACATGCAGAGCCCTGAGGAGTTCTGGCAGGCTCTGGTGGAGCAGCGCGACTGCGTCTCGACAATCGAGGCTGTCAGGCCCTGGCTCGTCGAGCAGCATCTTCGTGACCACGACGACGTCGCCGACCTGCCAATGAGAGCCGGGATCACCCAGCGCATGGATGAGTTCGATGCGGCCTTCTTCGGTATAGCCCCGTTTGAAGCCCAGTCGATGGATCCGCAGCAGCGCCGCCTGATCGAGGTGGTCTGGCACGCTCTGGAGGACGCCGGGCTGCGGCCGTCGTCATTGCGCGGCAGCAGTGTCGGCGTCTATGTCGGGGCGCACCTCGTCGACTACAACGATGTCTCCTCCCATGTTCCGGGCTCGGCCGACACCTACGCTGGCCATCTTGACTCGGGCCTGCACCCGGCAATGCTGGCTAACCGTATCTCGCGCCTCTACGACTTCCACGGACCTAGCATGGTTGTCAACACAGCCTGCTCGGGATCGAGCGTCGCCCTGCACCTCGCTGTCCGCGCGCTGCGCGCGAGGGAGGTGGACACCGCCGTCGTGGCGGGAGTCAACTACATAGGCTCGGCCAAGGAGCTCATGTGCAACAACCTGGCGGGCATGCAGTCCAAGGGCGGTCAGTGCAGGACCTTCGATGCTGCCGCCGACGGCTACGTTCGCTCGGAGGGCGTGACAGCCCTGGTGCTGCGACGCCTGTCTGACACCAACGGCTCGCGTGTGCGCGCCGTCATCCTGGGGACTTCATCGAACCACGACGGCAGGACCGGATCGCTGCGGGCGCCGGACCCGAGGGCGCAGGCAGCCCTTGTGCGTCGTGCCCTTGCTGATGCTGGCGTCACCCCTGACGAGGTGGGGATGGTCGAGTGCCACGGCACTGGCACACCCCTGGGCGACCCGATCGAGGTTGAGGCGCTGGTGGACGCCTTGCGTCACTCTGGGCGCAGGGATGAGCCCGTCCTGCTGACCTCGGCCAAGACGGTGGTGGGCCACCTGGAGTCAGCAGCTGGCCTGGTGGGAGTGATGAAAGCGGTGATGTGCCTGGAGCATGAGACGGTCACTGGGCTGGGGCACTTTCGGACCATCAACCCCCAGCTGGACCTGGGCGGGGGAGTCGTAGGCCTCGCGGAGAGGAACTCGCCTTGGCCGCAGGCTCCAGGCCGCCGGCGCGTCGCCTGCGTCAGCTCCTTCGGTTTCGGCGGCACCAACGCCCATACCGTTGTCACCACGGCGCCCAGGCCTGATCAACCGCGTACCACGATCGTCGGGGAGGTGCCGCTTCTCCTGTCAGCGCGCTCCAGGAAAGCGCTTGAGGAGCGGGCCAGGCAGCTGTACGGGCTGCTTGAGGGCATGGACCGCTCCGAGCTGGAGCGCCAGGCCTTGGCCCTCATGGCCGCCGAGCCGATGGAGCACCGCCTGGCACTCGGCGCGGGTGGCGCGGCGGGCGCCCGAGAGCGCATCGGCGCCTTTCTGCGGGGAGCCAGTGACGGCATCTTCGTCGGAAGGGCCCCTCGCTCAGATTCCGTCATCCGCCCCTCCGAGGAAGAGGAGGCGCATGCGGCGCTGGCCCGTCTTCCCGGCGCGACGGACGACCTTCTGCGGGACTGGGTCGAGGGCCGGACCACGCCGTGGTCAGCGGTGGACTCTGCCAGTTCGCCGTTGCCCGCCTACCCGTTCGAGCGCCAGCGTCACCGGCTTGAGGCATCAGCCGTTAGAGCGACGGCTCCTCAACGCCTGCACGCGCTCGTGCTGCGCAACTCCAGTGACCTCACTGAGCAGAGCTTTGAGTCCGCGTGGGACGCGCGGATGCCTGTGGTGCGTTGGCACACGCTGCGTCGCGCGGCCTGCGTGCCTGCCGCGGCGTGGTTGGAGGTCGCCCGTTTCTGCTACGCCGCCTCTGTGCGTGGCGCGGGCTCCGGTCTGATGCTCGAGGACGTCGCCTGGGGCGAGCCGATGATGCTGTCCCGTGACGCGATCAGGAGCACTCGCACTGTCCTGAGCAGCGCGGACCAGGAACGCGTGGATCTTGACGTGCTCGATGGCCAGGATGGCGGAGTGCTGTTCCAGGCCTCAGCGAGGCCCCTGCGGGACGATCGGCCTCCCGTGCTCGGAGCGCCGATAAGCGCGGAGGGGAGCGCAACGGCTCTGGACAAGGAGCTCGATGCGCTCGGCGCGGTCCGCGGTGGGGGCTACGACTGCGTTACTGGCCTTGGGGAGATGCCCGAGCACCGCACGGCTCGGTTCGTGACGCAGCCGGACTTCTACGGGCGCGGCCGCAACGTCTCCTGCGACGTCTATGTGTCTACCCGGGCCATCGACCTCGCGTGGCTGGCCCTGCCGCACCACGCGGACCTGGAGCCCCTTCCCACTGCCGCGCGCCGTATCGGTGTCCGGGGCCCTGTTCCCGCTGAAGGCGTCATCCGTGCCCGGGTATCTGAAGATGGGGTGGATGTGGTGCTGAGCGGTGTCTCGGGGCAGGTGGCGGTCTGGTTTCAGGGGATCGTGTTCCGCTTGGCGCGAGGAAAGGAGAAGTGATGTCCCGTCCGATTCTTGAGGTCAGGGGACTGACCAAGAGGTATCCAGGTTTTGCGCTGGAGGATGTCAGCCTGTCGGTGGGTGCTGGCCGTGTGATGGGCTTTATTGGCCGTAACGGGGCCGGCAAGACCACGACGCTGAAGGCTGTTCTGCGCTTTATCCGCCCTGATGGCGGTGAGGTGCGCTTCTTCGGCGAGGACTTCCGGGGACGTGAGCACGAGGTCATGAGGCGCGTGTCGTTCTCGATGGGCGAGGTGGCCTTCTACCCCCGAAGGCGGCTGAGAACGATCACCGACGTCTACAGGCGGTTCTTTCCCCTCTGGGACGAGCGGGTCTACCGGGACTGCCTGGAGCGCTTCGAGTTGGTGGAGGACAAGAAGATCGAGGCGCTGTCGGCTGGTATGAGGGTCAAGTACGGGATCGCGCTGGCGCTGTCGCGTCGTGCTGAGTTGCTGCTGCTCGACGAGCCGACCAGCGGGCTGGACCCGCTCTCGCGTGACGACCTGCTGCGCGAACTGCGCGAGCTTGTCGACGACACGGGTGTCGGCCTGCTGTTCTCCACCCACCAGATGGGTGACCTGGAGCAGATCGCTGACGATGTCACCTACCTGTCCCGGGGGCGGGTACGAGCCAGCGGGACTCTGGAGGATTTCGCGGCGCACTACCGCATGGTCTCAGGTCCTGCTGAGACGGTGCCATCTGGGCTGGGATCCTTGCTGATCGGTGCCAGCCGGAGCCGGGGGCGCGTGACGGGTCTGGCCGAGGCCTCGCGGCTGGGTGAGGCCGCGGTGGCTGGGATCCGTGGGCTGGAGATCACGCCGGCCAGCCTCAACGACATCATTGTCCATCTTGAGCGTCAGGAGAAGCAGTCATGACCCCGATGGTGCGCAAGAGCCTGCGGCTGGTGAATATTCCGGTGACATGGTTTTTCCTGGCGCTGGTGCTGCTGCTCATGGTTCCGCAGTACCCCTATGTGATGGTGTTCCTGTACCAGGTGCTGGGACTGTACTTCGTGTTCCAGGGCGTGCGGGAGAACCATGACGTGTATTTCTCCCTGCTGCTGCCTGTGCGCAAGCGTGATATCGCCCGCAGCTACATGGAGTTGGCCTGGATAGTCGAGATCGCCCAGGTGGTGGCCTGTATACCGGTCATCCTTGTCCGCTACCAGATCTCGCCAGAGCGCAACCCGGTGGGGGTGCAGGCCAATATCGCGCTGCTGGGCGTGGGGCTGGTGGTGTTCGGGGTGTTCAATTCGGTGTTCTTCCCCATGTTCCTCAGGACGGGCTCGCGCCTGGGCGTGCCGGTGGCACTGGCGTCCCTGGCCGCCTCGCTGGTCGGGACCGCTGCCGAGGTCGGCGCGCACCTGGGAGGCGCGCCTGGTGAGGCCCTCAACGCCACCGGGAGCCAGCACCTGGGCCACCAGCTGGTGGTCCTGGGGGCGGGTGCCGTCTTCTTCGTCCTGGTCAACGCCGTCGCCCTGCGCGTATCCGCCACACGCTTCGAGCGCGCCGACCTGTGAGGCAGCCGTGGCACAGCGGCCATGTGTCTATTCACTCAGAGAGGGCAATAGTCATGAACGATTCTGCAGACACCACTGCGCAGCAGCCGTGGGCCACGATGTGCAGGGACCACGGAGACCGCTTGACCTGGTCGTTCAGCGACGGAGATTCTGTGCTGGAGACGCTGACCGGCTCCGAGGCGGCTCGCTGGGCGACGGCGCTCGCCGGCTGGCTCCAGGAGCGCACATCGCCGGGTGACCGCGTGCTTATCGGCCTGCCCTATGGCAGCACTTTCATCGCTGCCCTGCTCGCCGCCGAGTACGCGGGTCTGGTCGCGGTGCCCCTCTCGCCTGAGATGCTCGACCACTCCGAGGCGCTCTCGCCAGCCGCTGCCTACATCGTGTCTGACGCCGAACCAACCGTGGTACTGACCAGTTCCGCCTACGTCAGCCGGTTCCAGGGCATGGCCGAGCACATTGTGGATGCCGCTGCGCTTCCCCGGCAGGACGACGCCCAGGAGACACCTCCCCGGGAAGCTGGCTGGGACGAGGTCGCGATCCTGCTGTACACCTCAGGGTCGACCGGGGCTCCCAAAGGTGTCCAGCACACCCGGCGCAGTATCCTCTCCGAGATGCGTGTCTGCACCTCTCTGTGGCAGGTGGACGAGGGGTCGAGCGTGGTGAGCTGGCTTCCGCTGTCTCACAGTTTCGGCATGAGCGTGGGCTTCCTCGGCCCCCTGCTGGCAGGGTGTTCGGTGCTCCTCATGCCCAGCGCGGCCTTCATCGAGGCCCCGGACAGGTGGTTGCGCCTGCTCGCCACCAGGCACGCCACTCACACGGCAGCGCCCAACTTCGCGCTTGACCACGCCATCCGCCACGGTGCTGCGCAGTTGGACGACGATGTTTCCCTGGCCTCGGTGCGGACTGTCCTGACTGCTGGGGAGTGCGTCCGGCGTGACACGGTAGAGCAGTTCCACGCCACCTTCGCGCCCTGGGGGCTGCGACGCGACGTGCTGAGCGTGCACTACGGGTCAACCGAGATGTGCGGCGTCACGTGCTCCAGGCTTGAGGCCCCTGTCGAGTTCATCAGCCTGGATCGTGCGTCGCTGCGACGTGGGTGCGCTGAGTTCCGGGAGCCGGGGGCGGAGGGCGCGCGTGACGTGCCCTCGTGCGGCGCCCCGCGAGGGCACGTCCGCCTCGAGGTCCGCGATGCCCAGGGACACGATCTCGGTGAGGATCGTGTGGGTGAGCTCCACGTCCTGTCCGGGAGCGCCTCCTCCGGCTACTGGCGCAACCCGGAGCTGACCGGACGCCAGTTCACCAGCTCCGAGGAGGGGCGCTGGTACCGCACTGGCGACCTCGCTGTCATTCATGATCAGCAGCTTTTCATCGTCGGTCGCGAGAGCGACGTCATCATCATCAACGCCATGAACTATGATCCGGCGGACTTGGAGCTGTCGCTGCGTGAGGGTGCCGACCTGCCACAGGGGCTGGATACCTGCGTCATCTCCTGTGATATCGACGATCGTGAGCGCGTCGTCGTCGTCCAGGAGATCCCCGACAGCATGGGCAAGAGACAGCGAGCCGGGCTGAGGGAGCGCAGCGTCGTCGCCCTCTCACAGTCGCACGGACTGTCTGTCCACGAGGTCGTCCTCGTCCCGCCCGGGACGCTGCGCGGCGATGGCATTGGCAAGCTCAGCCGCAAGGCCGTGGCCAGGCGCTACCTGGAAGGGGAGCTGGGCGGCGACCGGGCCCGTGGCGCCTCCTCTGGCGCGGAGTCCCACGCACAGGCCCCCTCCTTCACCTGGCCGCAGGATCTTGGGCTCGTCCAGGAACGGTGGGTCGTCGATTCCGGGCGCCGCAGCCCTCGGCTCGGCGACGTGCTGCTCGTCGGGGCGGAGCCGGAGACGGTGCCCGCGTGGCGTGAGGCTTGCGCCCCGTTCGCGGGTCGTGTCATCGTCGCCTCCGACGACCAGGCCGATGTGGTGTCTCGCGAGGCGACCTCCCAGCACGTGAGCACTGTGCTTGACCTGCGCGGGACGCACGGGCCGTGGGACGCCGAGACAATGGCGGCGTCGTGGCGGATGCTGGCCGCGCTGGCCCAGCAGGCAGGGGACCCGCCAGCGGTGTTCCTGGTCTCCTCGGCGGTGACGCCGCAGGCGCGCGCGTACTGTGAGGCCCTGGTCGGCTTCGAGCGCTCTGTGGGCAGGGTGGTGCCGGACTGGCAGGTTCACCCAGTTGTCATCGATGAAGAGGTCCTGGCCGGCTCGGCGTGGCGCTCTCAGGTGGCAGCGGCGCTCGACCCCGCCGCTGGAGCCACCATGCTCAGCGGCGAAGGGCTGATGACGCTCGCCGGGGAGCGCATGAGTCCTGATAGCGCCGAGCCTCTGCCATCTCCTGAGGGCTCCTGGCTTGTCCTCGGGGTCACGGGTGGGATCGGCTCCTCGATCGCCAGGTGGCTGCAGCAGGCTGGCGCCAGTATCGTCGGCGCTGGCCGCCGCGGCCTGGATGATGCTGAGGAGTCCCTCCACGCGGCTGGTCTTGAGGGGATCGACTACCGCGGCGTGGATCTGGGCGTGCCGACCGACCTCTCTGCTCTGGTCGCCTCGGTAGCGGCCGAGAGGAGCCTGCAGGGTGTTGTGTGGGCTGCCGGCCCCGGTCCACTGCCCTCAATGCCCGAGGCTGACCCGCGTGAGGTCGACATGTCGCTGCGCCTGCGGCTCGACTCCGCAGCGGCCCTGGCCCGTGCGGCCGCCGAGGCTGGTGCCACCCACATCCTGTGGTGCTCCTCCACCGCCGCCCACCTGGGTGACTTCGGCAGTTGCGAGTACGCGGTCGGCAACCGCTACTTGGCCGCGCTGGCGGCCAACGGGCTCGGCACAAGCATCGCCTGGCCGCTGTGGGCCGAGATCGGTGTCGGGCAGGAAGACACGGATAAATCATCCTTCATGCTGGCAGCGACGGGGCAGTCCCCGCTGCCTCCCCACGAGGCTGTGGGCGTGCTGGGCCAGGTGGCTGGTTCCTCCGGCCGGAGCATGGCGGTGGTCAAGGGGGACGTCGACCGGGTCCTGGCCGCCCTGCCCACGCCCCGTCAGGGGAGCGGGGGCGCGAGGAAGACTTCTGGGAACGGGCCCGCCTCGCCAGAGGAGGGGAGCCGCCAGCGCGGGGTGGGGGAGATCGAGCGCGCCCTGGCGGACATGCTCCACGAGCTCCTGCGCCTGCCGGTAGCGGAGGTGGCGCTGGACGTGTCCATGCATGACATGGGGCTTGACTCCATCTCACTCGTCGAGCTGTCCGGCATGATCACCGAGCAGCTGGGTGCCACCGTGGCTCCCGACGTGTTCTTCAGCCACCCGACCGTCAATGCGCTTGCTGAGCACCTGGTGCAGCGCGTAGTCAGGTCTGGCCCTGGCACGGACGAGAGCCCCGGTGGTCCTGTCGCCGCACCAGCCCTGAGGCGGCGCAGCACCGGGCGTGCCGCGGGCGCGCCTCTGCCGCCAGCGACGAGCGCTCCTGGCGCTGACAGCGACGAGGCTGAGCCGTCGCCCCAGCAGCTCGGGCCCGAGGCTCCAGCCTCCTCCGCGCCGCGCTCGCAGCAGCCCAGTGTGGATCGGCGTGTGGTTGGTGCTGGTGTGGTTGTGTCGGGGATGGCGGGTGTGTTCCCGGGTGCGGCTGGTGTGGATGAGCTGTGGTCGTTGGTGCGCGAGGGGCGTGTTGCGCTGGGTCCGGTGCCTGTGGAGCGTGGTCCGTGGTGGGGGCGTGCTCGTGGTGCTGTGGGTGGGTGGCTGGAGTCGGTGGGTCGTTTTGACCCGTTGTTCTTCGAGATCGCTCCGCGTGAGGCTGAGGTGATGGATCCGCGTCAGCGGCTGCTGCTGCAGGAGATGTGGCACGCGATGGAGGACGCGGGGGTGGGGCCTTCGGTTGTCTCGGGGGAGCGGGTCGGGGTCTTCGTGGGCGCCGAGTCCGGCGACTTCGCCGATGTCGTCGGGGAGAACGACAACGTGACATCGAACCACAGCGCCATGCTCGCGGGGCGGCTGTCCTATTTCCTGAACCTGAGGGGGCCAGCGCTGGTTGTCGACACGGCGTGCTCGTCGGGTCTGGTCGCCTTCCACCAGGCGGTGGGCAGTATTGAGCGTGGGGAGTGCGACGTCGCCGTCGTCGCGAGCGCCAATGTGATGACCACTGGCAAGGGGCTCAACGGACTCAACCGCGCTGGGATGGTGTCGGGGTCGGGGGTGTGCTCGGCGTTTGGCGCTGGTGCTGATGGTCTGGTGCCTGGTGAGGCTGTGGTGGCTGTGGTGGTGGCTCGTGAGGACGTGGCGCGTCGGTGCGGGCTGGGTCTGGTGGCTCGGGTGTCGGGCTCTGGGGTCAACTGTGATGGGCGGACCAACGGTATCTCTGCTCCGTCTGGTGAGGCCCAGAAGGCGCTGCTGCGGCAGGTGTGGTCGCGTGGTGGGGTGGATCCGGGCTCGCTGGGTCTGGTTGTGGCGCATGGGACTGGTACTCCGCTGGGGGATCCGGTGGAGGTCAACGCGTTGGTGGATGCGTTTGGTGGTGGGCCTGTGGGCTCGTGCGCGGTGGTGTCGGTCAAGCCGAACGTGGGGCACTCGCTGGCGGCGTCGGGTCTGGTGGGGCTGGTGGTGCTGGCGTGCGCGCTGCGTGATGGTCAGGTGCCTCCGAGCGCGTGCTGTGAGCCGTTGAGCTCGTATGTGGACTGGGAGTCGTCACCGGTGTTTGTCAGTCGTGAGCTGGGCGCGTGGCCGGGCGCTGGTGGGCTGCGTCGTGGTGGGGTGAGTGCGTTCGGGTTCTCTGGGACCAATGCTCACGTGGTGCTGGAGCGTGAGGTGGGGTGGGACGAGCCGGTTCCGGCTGGTGGTGGTCAGGGGCCGGTTGTGCTGATGGTGTCGGCCAAGACCGAGACCGCGTTGGTGGACAGCTGCAGGAACCTGGCTGACTGGCTGGAGCGTGAGGGCGAGGATGTCCGGCTGGACCACCTTGCTGTGACGCTGGCGCTGCACCGCTTCCACTTCGCCCACCGAGCAGGCATCGTGGCCCGGACACGGCAAGAGGCGGTCGAGGGGCTGGAGGCTGTGGCTCAAGGACGGAAGACCAGCTCTGTGGTACGGGGACGCGTCACCCAGGGGCACCAGCCGAACGAGGCGCTGGACCTGACGATCCGCGATCTGGTCACCCGGGCGACCCACCCTGAGGACTGGGAGGCCCTGGCGCGGCTTTTCTGCGCCGGCTGCGACCCGACCCTGTGGTGGGAACCGCGCACAGCGCCTGTCCCGCTGCCTGGATATCCCTTCGAGGAGGTCGAGTGCTGGCCGTCAGTGATGACGGCGGGCGCTCAGCGCCCCGGAGCGGGCGCCCTGGTCGGAACGTTGCTCTCCGAGAACCTGTCGTCCCTGTCATCCGTGCGTTACGGGGTGCGTGGCCTCATCCCCACACAGGTGGGCCATGTCGTGTTCGCCGCCGCCGACGCCACCAGGCTCGCCCTGGACGCGGCGACGCCCCCCGTCCTCAGCAATGTGGTGTGGAGGGACGAGGACGCTGCTGACAGCAGCACGATGATCACGTGCGAGCCGAGCGCCGCTGCTGGCACCGTGTGGACTCTGTTCAACGAGTCTGCTGCCCTCGTCGATGGTGAGGCCTTCCTCAGGACCGACAGGGACGAGGTCGCGTCCCCGCAGGCCCTTGAGGCTCTGGAGAGCCACGGCATGAGCGTGCACGAGACGACCGGCGCCGACCTGGCTGGTTCCGTCGACGCCCTGCTGGCTCGGGCGGCACAGGGCTGGTCGCTCGGGGGAGTGCGCGCTGTTGCCCGAGCGGAGGTTCCCGCGGACGCCAGCCAGGTGCGCTCGGTCCGGGTCGACCGGCTCACTGACGGGCTGCTTGACATCGTCCTTGCTGACAGCGACGGCGAGCCGGTGGGCGCGCTGCGGGGGATCGAGCTGGAGCCTGCCGAGCGGCCAGAGGCCGCCGGTAGGACAACGGCGGACGATGCTGCGGTCCGCTCGTGGCTGGTCGAGCAGCTGGGCGCCGCTGTGACGGAGGTGCTTGGGGTGAGCCGTGGGGAGCAGGAGCGCGACCGTGTCCTCAGCGCCTACGGCGCGGACTCCCTGAACCTGTCCGAGCTGAGTCGCGACCTCACCCGTCGGCTGGGCGTCCAGGTAGCGCCAGACATGTTCTTCAGTCATCCCACGCTTGAGCGCCTCGAGGCCGCCCTGGTCAGGCGCTATGGCGAGCAGATGCGTTCCCTGGCGCCGGGGGACGAGCCGGGGCGGTCGGCACCGGTGCCACGCTCACCCCGCCAGCGGGCTGCTCGACGTCTCGATCGGCGTGTGGTTGGTGCTGGTGTGGTTGGTGCTGGTGTGGTTGTGTCGGGGATGGCGGGTGTGTTCCCGGGTGCGGCTGGTGTGGATGAGCTGTGGTCGTTGGTGCGCGAGGGGCGTGTTGCGCTGGGTCCGGTGCCTGTGGAGCGTGGTCCGTGGTGGGGGCGTGCTCGTGGTGCTGTGGGTGGGTGGCTGGAGTCGGTGGGTCGTTTTGACCCGTTGTTCTTCGAGATCGCTCCGCGTGAGGCTGAGGTGATGGATCCGCGTCAGCGGCTGCTGCTGCAGGAGATGTGGCACGCGATGGAGGACGCGGGGGTGGGGCCTTCGGTTGTCTCGGGGGAGCGGGTCGGGGTCTTCGTGGGCGCCGAGTCCGGCGACTTCGCCGATGTCGTCGGGGAGAACGACAACGTGACATCGAACCACAGCGCCATGCTCGCGGGGCGGCTGTCCTATTTCCTGAACCTGAGGGGGCCAGCGCTGGTTGTCGACACGGCGTGCTCGTCGGGTCTGGTCGCCTTCCACCAGGCGGTGGGCAGTATTGAGCGTGGGGAGTGCGACGTCGCCGTCGTCGCGAGCGCCAATGTGATGACCACTGGCAAGGGGCTCAACGGACTCAACCGCGCTGGGATGGTGTCGGGGTCGGGGGTGTGCTCGGCGTTTGGCGCTGGTGCTGATGGTCTGGTGCCTGGTGAGGCTGTGGTGGCTGTGGTGGTGGCTCGTGAGGACGTGGCGCGTCGGTGCGGGCTGGGTCTGGTGGCTCGGGTGTCGGGCTCTGGGGTCAACTGTGATGGGCGGACCAACGGTATCTCTGCTCCGTCTGGTGAGGCCCAGAAGGCGCTGCTGCGGCAGGTGTGGTCGCGTGGTGGGGTGGATCCGGGCTCGCTGGGTCTGGTTGTGGCGCATGGGACTGGTACTCCGCTGGGGGATCCGGTGGAGGTCAACGCGTTGGTGGATGCGTTTGGTGGTGGGCCTGTGGGCTCGTGCGCGGTGGTGTCGGTCAAGCCGAACGTGGGGCACTCGCTGGCGGCGTCGGGTCTGGTGGGGCTGGTGGTGCTGGCGTGCGCGCTGCGTGATGGTCAGGTGCCTCCGAGCGCGTGCTGTGAGCCGTTGAGCTCGTATGTGGACTGGGAGTCGTCACCGGTGTTTGTCAGTCGTGAGCTGGGCGCGTGGCCGGGCGCTGGTGGGCTGCGTCGTGGTGGGGTGAGTGCGTTCGGGTTCTCTGGGACCAATGCTCACGTGGTGCTGGAGCGTGAGGTGGGGTGGGACGAGCCGGTTCCGGCTGGTGGTGGTCAGGGGCCGGTTGTGCTGATGGTGTCGGCCAAGACCGAGACCGCGTTGGTGGACAGCTGCAGGAACCTGGCTGACTGGCTGGAGCGTGAGGGCGAGGATGTCCGGCTGGACCACCTTGCTGTGACGCTGGCGCTGCACCGCTTCCACTTCGCCCACCGAGCAGGCATCGTCATACCGCCGGGCAGCGGCGCCGTGGGGTGTCTGCGCCGCGCCGCCGCCGGAGAGCGGTCGCCTGACATCCTCCGCGGAGTCGTTCCCGCTCAGCAGCGTCCCAACCCCGTCCTCGCCGAGGCGGCGCAGCGCCTGTGGGACGAGTTGCGCGCGCAGACGCGAGTTCCCGGCGCCGACACCGTGCAAGCCGTTGCCGAGCTCTACTGCCGCGGCTACGAGCCGACACGAGGGGCAGGGGATGCTCCATGCCTTGGCGGTGTGCCCCGCTACCCGTTTGCGAGCGACAGCTACTGGCCCCAGCCGCCGGCTGCCAGGGAGGAGCTCCCACTCGGCGCGTCGGACGACGTCGAGGTGCCCGACCTGCGCTGGATCGATGTGGCGACCAACGTCTCAGACAAGGAGATCGCGCGATGACGCACGAGACCGACCCGACTGTCTCCCTGGACGCGCTGGCCCAGCTCGAGCTTGTGCGCTCCACCCTGTGCCACGACGCCTCCCGTCCCTGTCAGCTGCTCGACGTCGAGTGGGGCGTGGCCGACGCCGTGGTGCGCGGTGGTGACGCTGTCCGCGTGGCGCTGGACGCGAAGGGGGCCCGGCGTAGGTGGACGCTGGTGCGCAGCGGCAGTACGGGGGACACCGCTCTGTGCAGCGGCCTCCTCGTAGTGCCTCCCGGAGAGGCCACGGACGAGGACGTGATGACGCTTGAGCGCGCTGCGCTCTTCTCCCGTGACGCTGTCGCCACTGCTGAGCTGCCCGCACCAGCGCGGTGGCAGCGTGTTGCCCGGTACGAGGCGGTCGAGGCGCATGCCGAGGCCGCGGACCTCGACAGCAATGGTGTGCTGCTGCGGCACGAGGGATCCGGGTCGCCCGCTCGCCGACTGGTGGTGCTGGAGGCGCACGGCGCCGGCTCAGGCCATGCCCAGGCTCAACCGAGCTGGGCTGCTGAGGAGCGCCTGGTCGAGGAACTGCGGGAAGTGATCTCTGCCCTCCAGCACATCCCGCGCGACATGGTCGGGGAGGAGGAGCCCTTCTCCCACTTCGGTCTTGACTCGATCACACTGGGCGAGCTCTCGGAGCTCCTCTCGGAGAGGCTGGGGCTCAGCCTGACCCCCGACATTTTCTTCCGCTACGGGTCGTGCGTGGAGCTGGCCAGTGGGCTTGTCACCGGCCATGCCGCGTGGGCGGCGCAGCGCTACGAGACCGCGGACGCGCCTCGCCAGACCCGTGTGCTCCCTGTGCCCGCGCCCTCTGCCGTCTCGGCGCGGGAGAGGCCTGCTGGCACGACCTCCCACACGGGCGGCTTCGTATCGATCATCGGCCTCAGTGGCCGTTTCCCCGGTGCCCGTGACGTCGGCCAGTTGTGGAAGAACCTGCGCGCTGGTGACTGCGCGATCACTCAGCTGCCCGTTGACCGCCCTGGCTACCCCTCCAACTGGAGCGCCTCCGTGGCTGGGTGGCTGCCCGGTGTCGCTGAGTTCGACCCGCGCTTCTTCGCCATCTCACCCAAAGAGGCGGAGCAGATGGATCCGCGCCAGCGCCTCCTGATGCAGGAGATGTGGCGAGCCCTGGAGGACGCGGGGGTCGGGGAGAGGACACTGCGCAGCCACCGCGTGGGCCTGTTCGTGGGGGTCGAGAACGGTGACTACGCCCACCACCTCGGTCACGACGAGGACCTCACGGGTGCCAACGACTCGGTGCTGGCCGCGCGCCTGGCCTATTTCCTGGATCTGCACGGGCCTGTCCTGGCGATCAACACAGCCTGTTCGTCAGGGCTCGTGGCGCTGCACGAGGCGCGTGCCAGCCTGGAGCGGGGGGAGTGCGACATCGCCGTGGTGGCAGCGGCGAACATCCTCACGCACCCGCGCACCATCGAAGCCATGAGTGCCGCGGGCATGCTGTCCACCACCGGCAGCTGCCGGGCTTTTGACAGGCGTGCCGACGGCATGGTCCCGGGCGAGGCCGTGGTCGCCCTCGTGCTGGAGGACGGGGACAAGGCACGTGGCGAGGGAAGGCGGGTGCGCGCCGACGTCCTGGGCTCCGGCGTCAACCACGACGGGCGCACCCAGGGGATCACTGCTCCTAACGGCGCCGCCCAGGTGGACCTGATCTCGTCGGTGATGGCGCAGTCGGGCATCTCGCCCGCGCAGGTCGGTCTCGTCGTCGCCCACGGGACAGGCACGCCGCTGGGGGACCCGGTCGAGGTCAAGGCGCTCGCCGCGGTGATGGGCTCAGTCGAGCGCGACGCGCCTGCTCTGCTCATGTCGACCAAGCCCAGCATCGGTCACTGCCAGGCGGCCTCAGGCCTGGTCAGCACCGTCGTGGCGACGTGCGCCCTCACCAGCGGTGAGGTGCCTGTCAGCATCTGCTGCGAGGAGCCCAGCGACTACGTCGACTGGGACGCGACAGGCCTGAGGGTCTGCGCCCAGACCCAGCCGTGGCCACAGGCCGCGGAGCATCCGGTGGCCGCTGTCAGCGCCTTCGGCGTGAGCGGCACCAACGCGCACGTCCTGCTGCGCGCGCCTTCACCGGCCGACTCCACGAGCTGGCCGGAGGACTCGCAGATCCTGCTGGTCTCCGGTACCACCGAGGAGTCGTTGCGGCGCCAGTGCGCTGACCTGGCGGTGGCGCTGCGCGACAGGCGGCTGTCCCTTGCCCCGGTCGCGCGCACGCTCGCCGAGGGACGTCACCACCTCGCCTGTCGCGCAGCGGTCGTCGCCGCGACCAGTGGCGAGGCTGTCCACGCCCTCGAGGAGTTGGCGCAGGGCCATGCGGCCGTCTCCCGGGTGCCTCGAGGATTTCGCCCTAATCGGGCTCAGGAGACCGCCCTGGAGGAGATGCTGCGTGGCGCGCACGGCGCCGACAAGGCGACCAGGGGCGAGGTGCTGCGCGCGGTTGCGGACAGCTACTCGCAGGGCTATGTCTCCGACCTGTCGCCCCTGTGGGGAGCGAGCCAGCCACCACTCGTCTCGCTGCCTGGCACGGTTTTTGCCACGGACACCTACTGGGTGGGGGAGCAGCCGCGCGCCCAGTCGCCTGAGAGCGCCGGTGGCCTGGCCGGCAGGAACGCCTCAACGGTTGGCGAGGGCCTGCGCACGCGGACCCGCCTGCGCCCCGCGGATCCGCTGGTTGCTGATCATCGTCTTGACGGCGTGCCCACGCTGCCAGCGGCAGGGCATCTCGCCGTGCTGTGCGACGCGGCCCGGATCCTGGACGGGCGCGTACCCGGGCCGGGCGCGGGGTTGCGCTTGACCGGGCTCAGCATTCAGCGCCCCGTCGTCGTGACCGGTGAGACCGACGTCGTGGTACGTGCTGAGGAGATGGAGGACGGCTCGGTCCTGCTCACCCTCGGCTATGGTCCGAGCGGTGCCCCGCCGCAGGACGCCAGCAGCGTCGTGCTGGAAGCACTGGCCGCACCGACGGCCGCGGATCCTGTGGAACCAGGCTCCGCCGGGATGCGGCCTGTCGACAGCGAGCAGCTGTACCGCATGCTGGGCCGGGTGGGGCTGGACTACGGTGCTGCGTATCGCACGGTCACCGGCGTGCTCACCGCCGGTGAGGAGGCCAGTGTGACCGCTGGCGCCGCGGTGGCCACGTGGGACGCGGCAGTGGTGCGCCCTGATGTGCTGGACGGCGTCCTCCAGGCCATCGGGGTGGCCCAGCCCGGCTCCAGCGAGCCAGGCCTGCCGGTCGGCGCCGAGAGCATCACCGTGCACCGGGCGATGCCCGCGCGGGTCGTTGCCCGCGTTCGCCACCTGGGACGCAGGGGGCGCCTCACACGGTTCGACATCGACGTCGCCGACACCGACGGCGCGCTGGTGCTGGAGATCAACGGTCTCACCACGGCACCGGCCGCCGACAGCCCGGTCGAGTCGGAGGTGAGCCTGCTCGCCCCCGGCTGGGCGCCCCTGGCGTCCCAGGATTCCGGAGCCTCTGAGGCGTCCGCGGCCGAGTCGCGGGACCGGCACGTGGCTGTTGTCGGGGCTTGCGCCGACCCGCGGGCTCTTGGCGCTGACACGGTGGTGCACCACATCCCCCTGACGGGGGCGGCCTCGTCTGATGACTATGAGGAGGCGGCGCAGGGACTGCTGCGGCTGAGCCAGGAGCTGGTCGGCTTGAGACCGGCCCGCCCCGTCCTGCTGCAGGTGCTCGTCCCGGAGGGCCTTGCTGGCGGCCTCGTCGGCATGGTCGCCACTATCAGCAAGGAGAGCCGACGGGTCATGGCCCAGCTCGTCGAGGTGACGCCGCGGGCTGATGCCGAGGCGCTGGGGACGCTGTTACGGGATCAGGCCTCCGCGACCCTTCCCGCTGCCCACCTGCACGTCGCCGGGGCGTTGGCCAGGCGCAGGACGTGGAGTCCCATGACGTGGCGGGAGCACGCCTGGTCGCCTGGCTCCTATCTGGTCACTGGAGGCCTTGGCGGCCTCGGTCTCCTGGTGGCGCGGGATCTGCTGAAGCAGGAGGGAGTGCGCGTGATGCTGTCCGGGCGCTCGGTTCCGGACGAGCGCGCCCGCGCGCGACTCGCCGAGCTGGACGCTGGGGACCGTGCTCGTTACGTCCAGCTGGACCTAGCAGATCCCGCCGACGTGCGTCGTGTCGTCGATGAAGTGGAGAGCCTGACCGGTGTCATCCACTGCGCGGGTGCCACTCGAGACGGCTCGCTGCGCACCAAGACTCCAGAGGATCTCGCGTCGGTGCTGGTGCCGAAGGTGCGGGGGACGGTGAACCTCGACGCGGCCACCGCGCGCCTCCCGCTCGAGGTCTTCGCGCTCTTCGCCTCGACCACAGGCGTGCTGGGCAACGCTGGCCAGATAGACTACGCCGCGGCCAACGGCTTCATGGATCGCTGGGCGCACGAGCGCAACCTACTGGTGCAGCAGGGTGAGCGCCACGGTCGCACGGTGAGTATCGACTGGTCGCTGTGGGCTGAGGGCGGCATGGCCATTCCTGAGGCGCTGCTGGAGAGGATGGCTCGGGAGCAGGGCTTCGCGCCCATCTCGTCCACGGCTGGCCTCACGGCGCTCCACGCGAGCATCGCCTCCGGCGAGTCCCAGACGCTGTGCCTCGCCTCCACGCCGGGACGTACCCCAGAAGTGCTGCGCGACCTGCTGGACGTTACGGAGGAGCCCGAGGAGACCGGGGGAGCGCCGGTTCCGTCGCGCCCGCAGCCGGGCACCACGGTGGTGGCCGCTACTCAGCCCCACCCTGTCACTCCCAGCGAGGCCGTGCTGGGACGAGTCGTGGAGTTGCTCCATGAGAGCCTCGAGATACCCCTTGACTGGCTGGACCCTGACGTGAATCTCGACCAGCTGGGGCTGGACTCCATCAGAATGATCGGCGTCATTGAGGATCTCGAGCGCGAGCTGGGCGAGTTGCCCAAGACGCTCTTCTTCGAGTACGAGACCCTGAAGGAGCTGGCCGACGATCTTGCCTCCGAGCGCCCCGAGGCGGCTGCCGCCCTTGTATCCACTGCTCTCGCTGGTACGCAGGCTCACGCACCGGTCCAGCAGAAGGCTGCCGTGAGGAGCGCGGTCAAAGACACAGCCGGCGCGGGCACCGCTGCCAGTAGGAGGGCTCCTTCCCCGCGCCGCAGCAGGCGTCAGCAGACATCGGAGAGGGGGGCTCACGCGGCTCCTGGACCGCTGGACTTCGCCATCGTCGGTCTGGCAGGGCGCTACCCCGACGCCCAGGACGTGGACCAGCTGTGGCAGAACCTGCGATCCGGCCATGACGCGGTGAGCTCGGTCCCGGTCTCGCGCTGGGACACCGACACCCTGGCGTGGCGCGACCAGAGGGGGCCGGTTCCGGGCGCGGGCGGCTTCCTCGACGGCGTCGATCACTTCGACCCGTACTTCTTCGGAATCTCGCCGCGCGAGGCCGAGCACATGGATCCGCAGGAGCGGCTGTTCCTGCGCTGCGCCTACGAGACCATCCAGGACGCGGGCTACCGGCCGTCGGACCTCAAGGCCGAGGGCAGGCAGTCCACCGGCGTGTTCGTCGGGCTGATGACCACCGAGTACCACCTCTTCGGCGTGGAGGCGCAGATGGCGGGGATGCCGCTGGCTGTACCGGGCAACCTGTCCTCGGTCCCCAACCGTGTCTCCTATCAACTAGGCCTCAAGGGGCCAAGCCTCGCGGTTGACACCATGTGCTCATCGACGTTGTCCGCGCTGGACACCGCCTGCCGAGCGATCCTCAGCGGCCAGTGCGCCCAGGCCATCGTGGGCGGGATCAACCTCACGCTGCATCCCAGCAAGCTCCTGCTGCTGGACAGCACCGGCTTCATGTCGAAGACGGGCCACTGCCACGCGTTCGGCGCTGACGCTGACGGCTACGTTCCCAGCGAGGGCGTGGGCGCCGTCCTGATCAAGCCGCTGCGCCAGGCTGAGCGGGACCGTGACCACATATACGCCGTCATCAAGGGGTCCTGTCTGAACCATGCCGGCAGGACCACTGGTTTCACCGTCCCCAGCCCCGTGGCGCAGGCCGATGTCATCAGCCGCGCGCTGGAGGAGAGCGGCGTCGACCCCGCGACGGTGACGTACGTCGAGGCTCACGGAACGGGTACCAAGCTGGGTGACCCGATTGAGATCCGTGGCCTGGCGCAGGCACTGGGCGACGGGGCCGCCTGCGCCATCGGGTCGGTGAAGGCGAGCCTGGGGCACGGCGAGGGAGCCGCTGGCATGGCGTCGCTGACCAAGGTCCTGCTTCAGATGAGGCACCGCACCCTGGTGCCATCGCTGCACAGCGAGCAGCTCAACCCCCTGCTGGGCATTGAGCGGACCCGCATGGCGGTGCAGCATGACGTCGCGCCGTGGGAGCCTGCCTACCCCAGTGGGCCGCTGCGAGCCTGCGTATCGTCCTTCGGGGCGGGCGGGTCCAATGCCCATGTGGTGCTTGAGGACTACCCGGACGACGCCGCCCGTCAGGCCGCCCGCCCTGGTCCAGTGCTCGTTGTTCTGTCAGCGCGTAGCGAGGACGCCCTGCGCCGCAGTGCCGAGCGGCTGGTCGCCGCGATTGATGCCGCGAAGGTGGATGAGAACGACCTGGGGGCCATCGCCTACACCCTGCAGGTCGGTCGCGAGGCCTTCGCCTGGCGCGCGGGGGCTGTCGTGACTGACCTGACTGCCATGCGTGGCTTCGCGACCCGTGTGCGCGATGGCCAGGGCCTGCGGCATGTCAACCTGCGTGCGGCGCAGCCGGTGCCCGTGGAGTCTCTCGTGACGTTGGACCATCAGCTTGAGGCCTGGCTTGCTGGCGGCCTATCCGACTGGGCGGGTGTCGCAGGATCAGGGCGTCGGGTGAGCCTGCCCGCATACCCGTTCGAGGAGGAGCGGTACTGGCTGTTCCCCAAGGCGGGTCCGGGAGCCAGCGCTGACGATGTCGGAGAGGAGCGCGCCGCCGAGCCGGAGCAGGCCGTGGCTGGGACGCCAGTGCCCGATCTCGTCATGGAGGCCTGCGCGACGGCCGTCCAGCAGGTCCTTAAGATCCCCCGAGACCGTCAGGATCCCGACGACTCCTTCCAGGACATCGGCTTTGACTCGGTGACCATCGTCGAGATAGCTGAGGCGCTTGGCGACGCGCTGGGGATCGACCTGGGACCGGACGTGCTGTTCAGCCATCCCACGCCTCGCCTCCTGGCCGAGCATCTGGCGAGCACCTATGCCGATGCCCTGGCCGGTGGGCACGGGACGGATCCCGAGCCGTCAGGGACCACCCGCTCGGCGCCGGCTCCTCTTGTTCCCGCTGCGGCCCCCAGGACGGTGGAGCACGACCCGGCGGTCGTCGTCGGCCGCTCAGTCCGGGCGGCGCAGTGCGACGACGTGAGGCAGCTGTGGGAGGCAGTGCGCAGCGGCGAGAGCCAGATCCTCGACCTCGCGGAGCGACGGCCAGGCTGGGAGGGCGCGTCGCGCCGGGTTGCCGCGCTGAGCGACATCGACGTCTTCGACCCGCTCTTCTTCGAGATCTCGCCACGTGAGGCTGTTGGCCTGGATCCGCGAGCGCGTCTGCTGCTGGAGGAGATGTGGCACGCGCTTGAGGACGCCGCGCTGGGGCGACGCGCGCTGGAGCGCTCGACAGTGGCCGTCTTCGTCGGTGTGGAGGACGGCGACTACCAGTTCCTCGACAACCCCGACAGACAGGTCGTCTCCAACCACACGGGCGCGCTGGCCGCGCGCCTGAGCTACATGCTGGACTTGCACGGGCCTGCTATGGCGATCAACACCGCCTGCTCCTCTGGCCTGGTCGCCATGCACCAGGCGGTGCGCTGCCTGGAGTCGGGCGAGTGCGACGTGGCCGTCGTCGCGGCTGTCAACCTGCTGACCGACCCAGGCACCTTCGACACCATGGCCGAGGCCGGCATGCTCTCGCCCGGTGGTGTCTGCGCGGCGTTCAGCGAGGCTGCGGATGGCATGGTGCCAGGCGAGGCGGTTGCCGCCATTGTCCTGATGCGCGAGTCGGACGCGGTTCGTGACGGCCGTCAGCTCCATGGCGTCGTGCGCGGCAGCGGCGTCAACTACGACGGCAGGACGAACGGCCTGACCGCTCCTAACGGGGACGCCCAGAGGAGCCTGGAGGCAGCGGTCTACGCCGAGGCCGGCGTCCAGGCTGACGAGATCGGTCATGTCATCGCCCACGGCACCGGTACGGGCCTGGGCGACCCTATCGAGCTCAACGCGCTCGCAGCAGCCCACGAGTCCCTGGGCTCGGCGCCCGGAACCTGTGCCGTGACCTCCGTCAAGCCGGTCGTGGGACACAGTCAGGCCGCGTCAGGGCTGGTGAGCCTCATTGTTCTGCTGGAGTCCCTGCGCAGTGGAGTCATCCCGGCCAATCCTGCCTGCGCGCCCCTCAACCCACACATCCGCCTGGAGGGCCGCCCTGTGTCGATCCTGCGGCGGGAGCGCCCGTGGCCGGTTCGTCAGGGTCAGCCGCGTGTTGGCGCCGTGAGCGCCTTCGGTGTCAGCGGCACGAACGCCCACGTTGTGGTCAGCGAAGTCACGTCCCCGTCATCTAGCATTCTGGAGCCCGCGATGAGTGTAGTTCTTCCCCTACTGGTCTCTGCGAAGTCGCCTGAGGCGCTCGACTCCATGCTGCTGGAGCTGTCGCGCTGGTGCGCCTCTCCGGAGGCTCCCGACCTGCGATCGGTGGCGCGCACACTGGCCGAGGGGCGGTACCACCATGAGTACCGGTGCGCGGTGCTCGCTGCCTCCGTGATGGAGGCAGCGAGTGCGCTGCGCGGCGCCGTTGCCGATCCCGATGCCGATGGTGTGCGCTCGGTGGTGGCACGCGGCCAGGTGGCTCAGGAGCCGTCCGCTCAGATGCGTGAACTGACGAGGCGCCTGGCCGACGACCCTGGTCGCGAGAGCGCCGCGCAGATCGCGGCGCTCTACCTCGCCGGCGATCTTCCCGCGGATCTGCTGGGAGAGTCGGGCGCCTCGCTGGTCTCGGCCCCCGGGTACGTGTTCTCCCGGGAGCGCTTCTGGCCCCAGGCGCCCCGGACCGGCCAGGTCCCGGCATCGGTCCCTGATGCGCCGGCCGTTGCCGAGGATCCTGAGGACAGGGCTGGGGCGGCGTGGGAGCCGCGCATGGTCGGGTGGCCTGTTGAGGAGCGCCTTCGTGCCGTGGTGAGTGATGAGGTCGGAGCGGTGCTGCGACTGGACCACTCACGCATCGACCCCACTGCGCGTCTGCAGAGCTACGGCTTTGACTCGATCACGTTCGTCGAGCTGGCAGGCGCCCTGACCGAGAAGCTGGGGGTGACCGTCCAGCCCTCGGACTTCTATCAGGAGTCCACGGTCAACGACGTCGTTGCCAGCCTGGTGTCGCGTCACGAGCAGCAGATCTCCGCGCTGCTGAGGGCGCCGGGGGCCGGTGCGGATGCCGATCGCGCTGGGAAGGCGCCCGCTCCCGCCCCGGCGGGCGAGCACCCCCACGGTCCTGGTGCCCGGCCGGGCAGTGACCAGGCGCCAGCGAGGGACAGCCAGCCAGGCGAGGTGGTCGTTGTCGGAGCCAGCGGCCAGTTCCCGCAGGCCCGTGGAGTGGAGGAGCTGTGGGACCTGGTGGCCTCGGGTCGCTGCGCGATCGGTTCGGTGCCGCAGGAACGACGGGAGTGGCACGTCGACGACGTCGTCCGTCGCATGGGCTGCCTGGAGAGGGTCGCGGAGTTCGATGCCAGGTTCTTCGACATCGCTCCCCGCGAGGCCTACCAGATGGATCCGCGACAGCGTCTGCTGCTGCAGGAGATGTGGCACGCGGTAGAGGATGCCGCGCTGACGGATGAGGAGCTGCACGGCGAGCGCGTGGGCGTCTACGTCGGTATCGAGGAAGGCGACTACTCGCGTCTCCTGGACCAGGCAAGCGTCACGTCCAACACCAACTCAGTGCTTGCGGCGCGGCTGAGCTACTTCCTTGACCTGTCCGGTCCCTGCATGGCCATCAATACCTCGTGCTCCTCTGGCCTGGTCGCGCTGCACCAGGCTCGGCTCGCGCTGCAGCAGGGCGACTGCGACACCGCGATCGTCGCGGCCGCCAACGTGCTGAGCGCCCCTCCCACCTTCGACGCGATGGCTGACGCTGAGATGCTCTCGCCCACTGGGAGGTGTCGTGCCTACGACTCCGGGGCCGACGGCATGGTGCCTGGTGAGGCGGTTGTCGCGCTGGTGCTTCAGCGCGAGGGCTCGGCGCGTCGGCGGGGTCGTCGGGTCAGCGCTCGGGTTCTTGCGACGGCCGTGAACTATGACGGTCGCAGCAACGGCATCACAGCTCCGAGCGGGTCCGCGCAGGAGGACGTCATCGCACGCGCCCTGGAGGCCGCTGGTGTCCAGCCGGCTACGTTGGGGCTGGTGGTTGGGCATGGGACGGGCACCCGTCTTGGGGACCCCGTCGAGGTGCGCGCCCTGGCGAGCGCCTACTCCTCCGCGCCCCCGCACAGCTGCGCGCTGATGTCGGTCAAGCCATCCATCGGTCACACGCAGGCGGCCGCCGGCCTGGTCAACGCGCTCGTCGCGATCGGGGCCATGGAGCACGAGGCCCTTCCACCGACAGCCTGCTGCGATCAGCCCAGCGATTACGTCGACTGGGACGAGGCAGCCCTGTACCTCAACCGTGAGGCCCGCGCCTGGCCCGAGGCCTCCCACCCTCGCCGTGCTGCGACCAGCGCCTTCGGGTTCAGCGGCACCAACGCGCACCTCATCCTGGAGCAGGGCGACCCCCTGCCTGACATGCGGCCATCAGCGGCTCCCGTCCTGCTCGCGGTGTCGGCGGTGGACGAGGAGGCTCTGGGACGCCAGGTACGCGCGTTGCGCACGTGGCTGGAGGCGCACCCCCGCGTACCGCTGGACGCTGTCGCACGCACGCTCGCTGTGGGCCGCCGCCACCTGTCGCACCGGGTCGCCGTGGTCTGCGCGGACTGGGCCCAGGCGTGCGCCTCACTCGCCGAGGCTGCCGGGTCCCACACCGGGGCGCGTGTCTTCTCCGGTGCCTCGGGACATGACACCGCCTCCGTGGCTGGGCTGGCGGCCTTCATGGACCATCAGGCGGCCGTGGTGGCGGACGCGGTCGATCCCGTCGCCGTCGACGAGGCGCTTCGCGCCGTCGCGCAGCTGTACTGCCAGGGCTACTCGCTGCCCACCCGCCTGTTCGAGGACGCTCCGCTGATCAGTCTTCCTGGTTATGAGTTCGAGCGCAGCGCTTACTGGGTGCGTCCGGACTCGACTCGTGCCACGGCCCCGGCACCAGGAAGGCTGTCACCAGCGACCTCGCAGGATCCGCTGGCACGCGAGTCTCTTCCCAGCCGCGCGCATGTGCCCAGCAGCCCGGCCGAGCCTCCTGAGCCGGAGGGGCTGGTCCACCTGATGCCGCTGGATGAGCCCGTGCCCGCAGAGACGCCATGCGCGTCGTCGCAGCAGGTCACCCTTGATGAGCCTTCCTCTGAGCCGCCCGCCTCGCCCGAGGGGCAAGCCGTGGGCGCGGTGCGGGAGCAGCCAGCGGGTGAGGAGGCACCGCCCGCTCCCGACATGTCGGAGGTGAGGGACCGCCTGGTGGCGAGCCTGGCGCGGGAGCTGTTCGTGGAACCCGAGGACGTGGATCTCGACCTGACATTCTCTGAGCAGGGGCTGGACTCGGTCGTCGGGGTGGAGTGGATTCGTGCGGTGAACAAGGAGTTCGGGCTGGCGTTAGCGACGGCCAGGCTGTACGAGTTCCCGACGGTGGAGAGATTCGCGACGATGGTGGCCGCAGAGGTGGCTGCCAGCGCGCCTCCGCAGGAGACCCGCATGCTTGACGCGCCGGCTGGTGCCCAGGACGACCTCGACGCCCTGCTGCACCAGGTCTACGACGGCGCGGTGCCTCCCACCCAGGCCGCAGAGCTGATGGCGCAGGAGGTGCCGGAATGAGCCAGGTGGATCGTGCCGCGGTCCTCGAGGCGCTTCGCACGCACCGCATCACTCCGGCGGAGGCGAAGCGGCTGCTCACGGTCGGCGCTGACCAGGTAGCCGCCACCCGAGCCGAGGCGGAGCCCCCCGGCACCGGGCCCATCGCCATCGTGGGCATGTCCGGTCGTTATGCGGCGGCCGGGGACCTGGACGCCTACTGGCGCATGCTCGCCGACGGCGCAGACGGGGTGCGCCCGCTACCGCCGCGGTTCGGCGGGGCCGACATGAGGGACATCGTCTCGCCGCGCATCGGTTACCTCGACGACGTTGAGATGTTCGACCCGACCTACTTCCAGATCCCCCACGCCGAGGCGCGGGCCATGGACCCGCAGCATCGGATGTTCCTGGAGGAGTGCGCCGCTGCGTTCCAGAGCGCGGGCTACGCCCGAGCCCGGCTGGCCGGCACTCGGTGCGGCGTCTACCTCGGCCTTGCCAACGGTGACTATCTGCTCCTGGGCGACCGCGCGGGGTCGCCCAGGGCCTCCGTGACCAGCTCCAGCAACGCGATCGCAGCTGGCCGTGTGTCCTACTTCTATGACCTGGCGGGTCCGGCGCTGACTATCGACACGGCGTGCTCGTCGTCCCTCGTGGCGGTGCACCTGGCGGTGACCGCGCTGCGCAGCGGCGAGATCGACATGGCGGTGGCTGGGGGAGCGGCCACTTACCTCTCGCCAGACGGTCTGGCGCAGATGGCCGACGCCGGGATGCTGTCCCCGACGGGTGCCTGTCACGCGCTGTCCGATGACGCCGATGGCTTCGTGCCGGGTGAGGGCGCGGGCGCGGTGGTGCTCAAGCGGCTTGCTGACGCACTGCGCGACGGTGATCCTGTCCGCGCACTGATCATCGGCTCCGGCATCAACCAGGACGGGCGGACCAACGGCATCACCGCCCCCAGCCTGGCATCACAGCGCGCCCTGGCCGAGGAGGTGTACGAGCGGGAGTCGATCGATCCTCGGACGATCTCCTACGCTGAGTTGCACGGCACGGGCACGATCCTCGGCGACCCGGTCGAGCTGACTGCCCTTGCTGGCGCGTTCCGGCGCTGGACCTCCGACACCGGTTTCTGCGCCGTGGGCTCGGTGAAGTCCAACCTGGGCCACACCTCCGCCGCGGCCGGGGTCGCTGGGCTGCAGAAGATAGTGATGTGCCTGGAGCACCGGGAGCTGGTCCCGACCCTGCATTTCTCCGCCCCCAACCGGCACTTCGATCTCGCCGGCTCCCCGTTCACGGTCGGGACCGAGCACCGTCAGTGGAGGAGCGAGTCCGCGCGCCGCGCAGTGCTGAGCTCCTTCGGCTTCTCCGGCACCAACGCTCACCTGGTGGTGCAGGAGCACGTGGAGCAGCCGCGGCGACCGGACGCGGGCGATACTCCCGTGGTGCTGGTCGTGTCGGCTTACTCGCCGGAGCAGTTGCGCTTGTGCGCCCAGCGGCTGGCCGCTGCTCTTGAGCGGGAGCCGGAACTGGCGGCGACTGATGTCGCGCTGACACTTCAACGCGGCCGTGACGCGTTGCCCGAGCGGGCAGCCGCCGTGGCTCGGGACAGGTCGGAGGCGCTCTCGTTGCTGCATCAGCTGGCCGTTTCCGGGCAGGGCTGGTACCGCGGCCGCGCCCGGCCCACCCGTGATGCGGCTGTCACTGCGGCAGACGGCCTGGATGCCGTGGCGCAGGCGTGGGTCGGCGGGAACGAGGTCGACTGGGCGACGTTGCCACAGACGTCATCCGGCAGGTCCGTCGTCCTGCCGACGTACCCTTTCGAGCGTGTGCCGCTGTGGTTCGAGGGCTCTGGGCAGGCTCGTGGCGCGCGTCGGGGTGAGGAGCGCTCCCGCGTGTCGATCGACTCCAGGGACTGGCGGGTGGACCAGCACCGCATTGAGGGAGTACCGGTGCTGCCTGCCACAGCGTCCGCCGAGATCCTCCTGCGCCAGGCTGATGAGCGTCACGGCGACAGCGCCCCGGCCCTGGTCGACCTGCGCTGGGAGCACCCGCTGGAGGCGCGTGAGGAGCACCTGGAGCTGGACGTCCAGCGAGGTGATGACGGTCAGCTCAGCATTCTTTCCCATTCCCGGGTCTGCGTCGTCGCCCGGGAGGCGACGGCGGGCCCCGCGCGCTCGGTGGACCTGGCGTCCGTGTCAGCCCTGCCCGAGGTGACGGCGAGGACCGCTCCCGCGGCCATCACCTACGGTCCCCGCTACCAGGCACTGCGAGACCCTCGCGCCGAGGGCGGTCAGGCCACCGGCCTGCTGGTTCCTCCGGAGGACTCGGAGGACTCCGCCTGGGCGGGCGTCATGGACTCGGCGTGGCAGTGCGTCGGACCGCTCTTGCCCGCGGGCGGCACCTATCTTCCGCTCGCGGCGGAGCGCTTCGAGATCTGGGGAGAGGCCCAGCAGGCGCGCCACGTCGTCGCGACCCGGCGCGCAGGTGAGTCCTTGTGCTTCGATGTCGACATCACCGCTGCCGACGGCACCGTCCTGGCCTCGACGAGCGGACTGGTCCTCGCCCCCGTGGGCGGAACCGGTGTCGTTGCCGTGGCGCGCAGGTGGACGCCTGGCGCGGAGACCGGACCGCGGCCCGCCGCTCGCCCACGGGTGTGCCTCGCTGGTGACGCCGGGCGCCTCCAGCCCGCGCTGGAGGGCGTGGCCGACCTCGTCTCTCGGGCGCAGGACAGCGACGCCGTCATCATCGTGCTGCCCACGACCTCCGCGGACGCGCAGGGGGTCCAGGATCTGTTCGAGTGCTGCCAGGAGGTGGTCAGGCCACTCCTGACCGACGGCGTCCGAGGGACGCGTGTGCTGCTAGTGGACCTTGCTGGCGGATCCAGCCCGGCGGCAGCCGCCATGGCCGGGTACGCGGCCACACTGCGGCTGGAGTCCTCCCTCGTCGTCTCGCTGCTGCAGATCCGGGCGACGGAGGACCTGGCGCGTCATGTCCTGGAGGAGACTGCCCAGGCCGACCTGCTGGTCCGGGTCGCCAATGACCAGCGGCGCGTCGCTGTCATGGCCGAAGTGGAGCTCCCGGAGCACGTCGAGCCGCGAGCCGAGACGGCTCTCGTCGTCGGCGGCTCCTCGGGAGTCGGCGCGCTCGTCGCGCGGGCGGTGGTCGCAGCCGGTGGTCGTGCCGCTGTGCTGTCTCGTTCCGGGGCTCCCGACCCGCTTCCGGACTGGGCCGAGGCGGCAGGGGACAGCTTGTTGTACCTGGTTGCCGATGCCGCCGTCGAGCCTGACGTCGCTCGGGCCGTGGACCGCGTGCACCAGGTATGGGGAACCGTCGACGCGCTCTATCACGTCGCGGGCGTGCTTGACGACGCGCTGGTGCGCAGCACCACTGCCGACCAGGTGTCACGTGTTCTGGCTCCCAAGGCAGGCGGTTTTGACGTGGTCGACCAGGTGCTGCGCGAGGAGCCTCTTGAGCGTGTGGTGCTGTTCTCCTCGCTGTCGGCCTGGTTGGGCAACCCGGGGCAGGCGGCCTACTGCGTCGCCAACGCCTACCTCGACGAGGCCGCGGCCAGGCGCGAGCGCCAGCGGGAGGCGGGGGAGCGCCAGGGCCGGACAGTGAGCATTGGATGGCCCTACTGGGCCGAGGGCGGTATGACCATCAGCGACGACGCTGTCGAGGCCGCGCGTCGAGATCTGGGAATGGTGCCGCTGGACACGGCGGTGGCGCTGTCGCTGATCGACCGAGCAGTGGCCTCCTCCGAATCCGCGATCGCCTGCGGACAAGGATCTGTCCCGGCGATGCGTCGCGCCCTGCTCCAGCCACAGGAAGAGGCCGGGTCGCCGGAGCGCGCGGGCGCGGGATCTCGTGAGTTGGCGCTTGCTGCCGCTGGCCGAGTGCGGCAGGCCGTTTGCGAGGCGACTGGTACGCCGCCGGAGCGTGTTCGCTTGGACGACACCTTCGAGGACCTCGGCATGGACTCCATCGTGATGATGACGGCGACCCGGGCGCTGGAGCGGGACTTCGGGTCGCTGCCCAAGACACTGTTCCTTGAGCACCGTTCCATCGACGAGGTGGCGCTCACGCTGGCCGGGACCCACGCGGACACATGCGCGGCCCTTGCCCGGGCGCAGGAGCCCGATCCGACCCCCGAGGCCTCGGTGGACCACCCCGCGCGGCCTGGGACGGAGGGTGGGGGCGTGGCGTCTCCCAGCGGAAGGACGAGCGCCCAGCATCACGGTGCCAGCTCCGGGAATCGAGACCTGGCGGTCATCGGTATGAGCGGGCGCTTCCCCGGGGCGCGCGACCTGCCCGAGCTCTGGACGCTGCTGCGCGAGGGGCGCGACTGCATCACTGAGGTGCCCTTGGACCGCTGGGACCACGCGGCCTACGTCAGTGACGACGGCACTCCTGGCACCACCTATGCCCGCTGGGGCGGTTTCCTCGAGGACGTCGACGCCTTTGACCCGCTCTTCTTCGGCATCTCGCCGGCCGAGGCCTCCTTCCTCGACCCCCAGGCCCGTCTGTTCCTGCAGGAGTGCTGGCACGCCGTGGAGGACGCGGGCTACAGCCGCGCTCAGCTGGCTGGCCGTGCGATCGGCGTCTTCGTCGGGATCATGTACGGCCACTACGGCATGCTGCGTGGTGACATCGAGGGTCGCAGTGTCCCTGTCCCGTCGTCTTTCGCCGCCGTGGCGAACCGGGTGTCGCACTTCATGGATCTGCGCGGGCCCAGCATCGCGTTCGACACCATGTGCTCCTCCTCGCTCACGGCGCTGCATGCCGCAGCGGCCAGTATCCGCTCGGGAGAGGCCGAGATGGCGTTGGTCGGGGGAGTCAACCTCACCATCCACCCGGACAAGCTGGTCCTGCTGTCCCAAGGCAAGTTCGCCGCGAGGGACGGGCGGTGCCGCGCGTTCGGTCAGGGAGGCACCGGCTACGTGCCGGGTGAGGCTGTCGCCGCCCTGCTGCTCAAGCCTGTCGACCGGGCGGTCGCCGACGGTGACCACATCTGGGGAGTGATCCGTGGCACGGCTGTGAACTCTGGTGGTCACGCTGGCGGCTTCACCGTGCCGAGCTCCCAGGCCCAGGCCGAGGTGATCACGGCGGCCCTGCACGACGCCGAGGTCGACCCGGACTCGATCTCCTACATCGAGGCGCACGGCACCGGGACTGAGCTAGGAGACCCTATTGAGGTGCGGGCACTGGCCACGGTCCTGGGCGGCGGGCACCGCGACCAGCCGTGTCTTATCGGGTCGGTCAAGTCCAATATCGGGCACTGTGAGTCGGCGGCTGGTGTGGCGGGTCTGGCGAAGATTCTGCTACAGCTCCAGCACGGCCAAGTCGCGCCGTCGCTGCACGCTGACCCGCCCAATCCGCATATCGACTTCGCCGGGGCCGGTGTCGCCGTCGCGAAAAGCCTGGTCCCGTGGACGGCGGACCCGCCGCGCCGGGCAGGACTGAGCGCGTTCGGGGCCGGTGGCGCCAACGCTCACGTCGTCGTGGAAGAGGCGCCTGCCGTGGCTCGGTGTCCCGAGTCCCAGGGCCGTCACGTGCTGGTGTTCTCGGCGCGCGACGAGGACCGCCTACGCGCGGTCCTGCAGGAGTTCATCGCCTATGTCACCCGCACGCCATTGCTGCGGCTCGATGACGTGGCACTGACCCTGCAGACCGGGCGAGAGGAGATGGCCCAGCGGGCTGCGGTGGTCGTGGGCTCGCTCGATGAGGCGGTTGAACAGATCCAGCATGTGCTCGATGGCCAGGGCTCCTCCGTGCTGCTGGGCCGAGCGCAGCACCACGGCTCTGTGCTGGAGCAGGATCCCGATGACGAGCAGCGGGTCATGGGGCTCCTGCGAGCCGCACGGCTCGACGAGCTGGCTCGTGCCTGGGTGGCCGGACGCGCTGTGCCCTGGCAGGCTGGCTGGCAGGGGCGCGCAGCGCGCCGGGTCAGCCTGCCCGGCTACCCCTTCGCCAGGGAGCGTTGCTGGGCAGAGCCACCCGCGGATGCCGAGGAGCGGGCTGGGCGGTATCCGCACCCGCTGCTGCACGCCAACCGCTCGACCATGGACCAGGTGGTCTTCACGACGTCGTTCACCGGTGCGGAGTCATGGATCCGTGATCATCACGTTGACGGCGGTCCTGTCCTACCGGCCGCGGCTATGGTGGAGATGCTTCGCGCGGCTGCCCAGATGGCGCTCAGGGCACCAGTGGTCCTCTCCCAGGTCACCTTTGTCCGAGCCTGCCGTGAACCGGCCAGCGCGCCCCTGGAGGTGCATGCTGAGCGGGAGGGCGACGGCGTTCACGTTCGGCTCGTGGGCACCGATGAGGGCGCTGAGGTGGAGTACTGCGACGCCCTTGCCCAGATGGCGACCACTCCCGCGTCACAGGAGCGGGTGGCGCTCGCGGAGCTGCGGGCGGCCGCCCGCACCCGGGTTGAGGGGGCCGAGGTGTACTCGGCCCTCGCGGGTTCCGGTTTGGACTACGGCCCTACGCACCGGGTGGTCCGAGACGTCATAGTCGGCACGGATGCGGCGGTCGCCATGCTGCGGCGCTCGGGGGCCGCGGTGACGGGCGCGCTTCTCGACCCCGCGCTGCTCGACGGCGCGTTCCAGAGCACGTGGGCCTTCCTCAACCAGGGTGATGATGCGGCCGCGGGCCAGATGCTTCCGTTCTCGATCGGGCGTGTCGAGGTTGGCAGTGGCGGCTGGCAGTCGTGGGACGAGGCAGCTGTAGTGACCACGCCTGCTGACACGGATCACGGCGACGAGCGGTGCGTGCACGTGCGGATCTGCTCGCCCACTGGCGACGTGCTGGCCCGTATCAGCGACCTGCGCTTCCGCGCGTCCTCGACCGGGCGCATGATCCAGGTTCCTGAGTGGCGTCCGGCACCGCTCGCCAGGGAGCGGCAGGACCTGCCCACGACCTGGCGAGTCCTCACCGCTTTCGAGCGCCTGGGGACGTACATGCCGGCCCTGGCCGAGACGACACTCCTGCCCTCGGATGCTTCTTTCGAGCAGGACTACATCCGGGCGGCGGAGACGACGCTGTCGATGCTGCAGCGCCTCCCGTCGGATCGCTGTGGCCGCACCGTGGTGCAACTGGTCCTCCCTGACGGCTCACTGCTGGCGGGGCTGCTCGCGATGCTGCGCAGCGTCAGGGCGGAGGAGGAGGACATCGAGGTCCAGGTCCTGCTCTGCCCGGATGCCAGCGATCCTGCCGCGGTAGCGAGATGGGCGGGTGAGGAGGCAGGAGCGGCGGTCCTCCACGAGGCGGTCCGGCGAAGCCAGCACGAGCGTGAGACCGAGACCCTGCGGGAGGAGCCGTGGCCCGTTACCGCGCCCCGGCATGCCGATGGTGTCTGGCTGATCAGCGGGGGCGCGGGTGGAGTTGGCCGCCTCGTCGCCGAGGACCTCGCGGACCGGGCGCGGCGGAACGGTGACCCGCTCACGTTGGTACTGCTTGGCCGCACGGAGCCTCAGGAGGAGATCCGCGCACTGACAGCGCGTCTTGGCGGGGACGGTGTCAGCTGCCGGTACATCCAGGTCGACATCTGTGACGAACCTGCCCTGCGACGTGCTGTCGCAGAGGTCGTCGCCGAGGCGGGTCCGGTCACCGACGTGATCCACGCCGCTGGCGTGCTGCGCGACGGGCTTGTGGCGACCAAGTCGGCTGAGGCCGTGCGCGAGGTCCTGAGGCCGAAGGTGACTGGCACGATGGCGCTGCACCGCGCGACCGCGGATCAGCCGCTGCGCAGCTTTGTGCTGTGCTCCTCGCTGGCAGGCACGGTTGGCAACGCGGGACAGAGCGATTACGCGGCTGCGAACGGTTTCCAGGACGAGTTCGCCGCCTGGCGCCGTGACCTGGTCCGTCGCGGCAAGGTCAGTGGCGCCACGGTGTCAATCGCCTGGCCACTGTGGCAGGACGGTGGTATGACGCTCAGCAGGCATGCGCTCGAGCGTATGGACGTCAGCACGGGGATGGTCCCGCTGCCGACACGCGACGCGCTGGAAGTCCTTCACGCCGCTCGCCATGGGGACGAGACCCGCTTGGTCCCACTGGTGGGCAGCCTGCCCGCTGTCCGCGGCTATCTGTCGCGCTGCCGCCGCAACGACTCACGTGAGCGGGGCGGTCCTCTGACCCGAGAAGCGGAGGCCGTGCCGCAGAGGCGGTCGCGGAGACAACCACAGGCGCCGGGGATCGGCGGCGGCTCGGACACTGAGAAGGTGGCGGACCGGTTGCGCGAGATCCTGGCGTCCTTGACCAGGATCGACCGGGCGCGCCTGGACCTGGACGAGGAGATGGAGAGCTATGGCGTCGACTCCATCATCGTCATGAGCTTCGCCGAGCGGCTGCGCCCGACGATGGGCCGGGTGCCCAAGAGCCTCTTCTTCGACAACCGCACGCTGCGGGAGCTGGCTGGCAGCCTGCTGGAGACGCGGCCGCAGGAGTGCGCCGTCCTGCTGGGTGCCGGAGAGGGGGGGGAGCCCGGGCGACAGGACGCGTCAGCGCGTGAGGCCGCCGCGCACGAGCGCCAGGCCGAGGAGGACCCGCCGGCCCACGAGCAGATCGCGGTCATCGGGCTGGCGGGCCGCTACCCGCACGCTGAGGGGCTGGCAGAGTTCTGGCAGAACCTGGTCGCCGGGCGCGACTGTGTCGACAGGCTCGACCGCGCGCGTTGGGAGGCGCTCGGCGCCCCCGTGTGGGACCAGGACCCGGCTACGGGCTGGGCGGGGCTGCTCAAGGATGCCGACTGCTTCGACGACAGGTACTTCTCGATCGCGCCCGTCGAGGCCGAGGTGATGGATCCCCAGGAGCGGATTCTGCTGGAGTGCGCCCACCACGCCCTTGAGGACTCCGGGTACGTTCCCCAGGATCTCGGAATGCCGCAGGAGGACCGCTCGATGAGCGTCGGCGTCTATGTCGGTGCGATGTACTCGGAGTACCAGCTCTACGCGGCGCAGTCCCAGATGACGGGGACGGGCTACACGCTCAACGGCGCGCCAGCGTCCCTGGCCAACCGTATCTCCTACACATACGGCTTCGGTGGACCGAGCCTCACCATCGACAGCATGTGCTCGTCCTCGCTGACGGCGCTGCACCTGGCGTGCGAGTCGTTGGGAAGGGGCGAGTGCGAGGCGGCGCTGGTCGGCGGGGTGAACCTGTCGCCGCACCCGAACAAGTTCCGCCTCCTCCACTCCTCCGGCTTCGCTGCCTCCCACGGGCGGTGCAAGGCCTTTGGGGCGGACGCAGACGGCTACGTCCCCTCCGAGGGGGTCGGTGTGGCTGTGCTGAAGCCGCTCTCCCGGGCGCTGGCCGACGGCGACCACGTGTACGGCGTGATCGCGGCGACGGCGGTGGGCCACGGCGGGCGCAGCAACGGGTTCACGGTGCCCCGGCCAGCGGCGCAGGCGAGGGTCGTCTCGCTCGCCTTGGACCGGGCGGGGGTGAAGGGATCCGATGTGGCCTACGTCGAGGCGCACGGGACTGGAACCAGGCTGGGCGACCCGCTCGAGATCGAGGCGCTGGGCATGGCGCTGGGCCCAGGCCGGCAGCGGGCCTGCCTTGTCGGGTCTGTCAAGTCCAACATCGGCCACTGCGAGAGCGCTGCTGGCATCGTGTCGCTGACCAAGGTCCTTCTCCAGATGCAGCACGGCACGCTGGTCCCCAGCATCCATGCCGACGAGCTCAACCCTGAGGTCGACTGGGACGGCGCTGGCCTGGAGCTGGTGACCAGCACCCGTCCGTGGCCCGATCCCGCGCACTGCACGGCCGGGATCTCGACCTTCGGCGCGGGTGGTACCAACGCCCATGTCATCGTGACTTCTGCGCCTGAGCCAGAGCGGGAGCGCCCCGCCCCCGCCATGCCGGTGACGGTGGAGATACCGCTCTCCGCGTGCCGTCAGGGTGACCTGGGCGTGCTGGCGAGCCAGCTCCTCGAGTGGTCGCGGTCGCGCTCGCTGCAGCCCGAGGACCTCGTCGACATCGCTTTCACCCTCCAGGCGGGGCGCCTGGCTCAGGATCACCGAGTCCTTGTCGTGGCCGGCAGCCAGGAGGAGCTGGAACGGGAGCTTGACGCGCTGGTGTCCGGGAAGACCGGACGTCCTGCGCTCACGGACACCGGACGCGCCTGGCTGGCCGGGGAGAAGGTCGCGTGGCCACGTCCCCAGGGCAGCCGACGGATCTCGCTGCCGGGCTACCCCTTTGCCCGCCGTCGCCACTGGAGACCAACGGCTGTCACCGTCCCACCCGTTCCCCCCACCCACGGCGCCTCGCTCCCGGGCGCGAGGGAGACACTGCACCCACTGGTGCACCGCAACGAGTCAACCCTGTTCACCCAGCAGTTCGTGAGCAGCCTGGGCCCGGGGGTACCGCAGGCGGCTGACCACCGCGTCGCCGGTCAGCCGGTGCTGGCTGGCGCGGCATCGCTCGAGATGATGCGGACCGCCGCCTCCGCCAGCCTTGAGCATCCTGCGCACACCTTGACTGACATCGTGTGGCCCGCCATGGTTCCTCTCGATTCGCCCATTGACGTGCGCACTGTACTGACTCCAACGGCTGAGTCCCTGCGCGCCGAGGTCGTGGCGCAGGACCGCGCGGTGCCAGCGGCCAGCGCGACGGTGAGCCTGGAGCCGACTGCCCCGGTCGTGCCGGGGCTTGACCTTGACGCCCTGCGTGGGATCTGCGGCGAGCCCAGTGACGCCGCGCCTGTGCGCCGGCTGCTGGCCTCCTGCGGTCTCGATCATCTCGGCTGCTACCGCCAGCTGCGGGCGTGCAGCTCTCGCGGCGACCAGGTGCTTGCGCGCCTGGGTGCCCTGGAGAGCGAGAGCCCCTCCTTGCTGGCTCCCATGCTGAACGCGGCGTTCGAGTGCGCGGTCCTGCTCGGCTCCGAGCAAGGGCTGTACCTCCCATACGCGGCGGAGTCGGCGAGGTTCAGTGATGGCCCCCTGCCCATGCGGGCGTGGGCGCACCTCATCCGACGCCGTGGGCCAGCAGACCGGTTCGTCCTGGACCTGTCTGTGGCAGACGAGGCGGGACGCGTGATTGTCGAGATCGACGGCCTTGTCCTGCGTGAGCTGAAGGAGCCATATCATGCCTGAACAGGAGCTCAGCTACTTACGTGTTGCAGCGACGCGGGCGTCGACGGGGCCTCGGGCGGTGGACGGCGATATCCGCGACGTCATCGCCGTCGATCCACCTGGTGGCCAGTGGCCTGGGACCGGGATCCGCGACTGCCTCGCTCAGGCGGGCGTGGCTGTCAACAGGGTCGGGGAGTGGAGCGCTGTGGCACCTGCGCTCAGGGACATGGACCGGCAGGGCCGTCCTCCTGCCGCCGTCCTGGTTCCCGGATCGTGCGCCGATCCTGTCGCGTGGCTCGAGGTGCTGCTGGAGCTGGTTCACAGCGTGATGGCTCTCCGGCGTGACAGGGCTGTGGACGTGATCGTCGTGCACGACGCGGCATCCGGTCCCGCCCAGGCGCTGCCGTGGGCCGAGGCGGCAATGGGCCGGGTGGTCACGCTGGAGGATCCGCTGGTGCGGCTGCGTTCAATGGTTGTGGCCGGCCCTGTGACGGCTGAACTGGCTCAGCGCCTATGCGCTGAGCTGCGCGGGCACGACGACTGGGTGCGTGTCTCCACGCAGGGCCGGGAGGTGCTCCAGTTCGTGCCTGCTCCAGCAGTTGGCCACGAGCCAGTGCCCCAGTGGCCGGCGATGTCGACTGAGGAGATCGTGCTGGTTACTGGCGGCACCGGTGACGTCGGCAGAGTCCTGGCACGCAGCATCGGTGCCGAGAGCGGTTGCACCCTTGCTCTGGTGGGCCGCAGCCCGCAGGATGCCCCTGGACCGGCCCGGGTGCTCGCGGACCTGAGGGCGGCTGGTGTCGCCGTGCGTTACGAGCGGTGCGACGTGACCGACCGCGTCGCGGTTGCGGACATGACCGCGCGCCTGCGCGCCGATGGCGTCTTGCGGGGTGTTGTCCACGCCGCTGGCGCGGTTGACGACGCCTTTGTCAGGATGAAGACCGCCGCGTCCGCGCGGGCGGTGGCCGCTCCCAAGGTCCTTGGGGCCACCTGCATCGACGAGATGACGCGCGATGACCCGCTCGCGTTCTTCCTGCTCTGCTCCTCCCTCGCGGGGACCTTGGCCAATGTGGGCCAGGCCGACTACGCCTTTGCCAACGGTTTTCTCGACGGTTTCGCTGTACGGCGGGAGGCTCAGCGGCTCCGGGGCGAGCGGCATGGCGCGACGTGCTCAGTGGTCCTGCCCGCCGTGCGCGGCACCGCGATGGTGGACAGCCTGCCGGAGACGGCGAGTACCGCGGTGAGCCTGTCCACTGAGCAGGCTGTCAGCGCCTGCCAGCACGCGGTGTCGGCGGGGGTGCCGGTCCTGGTGCCAGTGAGCGAGGGCGCCCAGTCCGTGATGACCGCCTTGGCGCGGGGCGGCGAGTCAGCGGCTCCGGACGCGCGCATCGCTGGGGACCGTGTTGAGGAGATCGTGCTACAGGTTGTTCGGGAGGTCACCGGACTGGACGCTGAGGAGGTGACGCCTGTCACCAGTTTTCGGAGGATGGGCGTGGAGTCCATCCTGGCGCTGTCTCTGACTGCGGCCCTGGAGAAGCACTTCGGCCAGCTCCCCAAGACCTTGTTCTTCGAGCACGACAACCCTCGTGAGCTCGCCGCGCGTCTGGCTGCCCAGCACCAGGCCGCTCCGGATACCGGTCCCGGTGCCAGCGAGCCCTCCGAGCGCCCCAGCGGCGGGCCCGCTGGCGTCGCGGTGCCGCCTCCGCCGACGAGCCCGCTGCCTGGCAAGTGGGACCTGCTCGCGGCCCGGGCACGTGCTGGGGCGGGCGCGAGCGCCTCAGGACCAGCAGGCAGCGCTGAGTCGTCCGGATCGCTCCGTCGTGATATCGCGATCATCGGTATCGCCGGACGCTACCCGCAGGCTCCCGACCTTGACAGCTTCTGGCACAACCTGCGCGAAGGTGTGGACGCGGTGACGGAGGTGCCGGGCTCGCGCTGGGACCACGAGAGGATCTTCGACCCAGAGGGGCGCCGCCCCGGCAGCACGGTCAGTCGCTGGGGAGGCTTCCTCGACGGTATCGAATGCTTTGACCCGCTCTTCTTCGGCATCTCGCCGGCCGAGGCCGCCTATATCGACCCGCAGGAACGGCTGTTCCTGCAGACAGCCTGGCACGCGCTGGAGGAGGCGGGGTATGCGCCTGACCAGCTGGACGGGCGCGAGATCGGCGTCTTCGCTGGAGCCATGTTCAGCCACTACCAGCTGCTTGCTGATGCGGCCGGCGTGCGCGGAGGGGGCTCCTTCTCCTCCATCGTCAACCGAGTGAGCTGGACCCTTGGGCTGCGTGGCCCCAGCGTCGCGGTCGACACCATGTGCTCGTCATCCCTGACAGCCCTCCACCTGGCGTGCAGGAGCCTGGCGACGGGTGAGTGCGAGGCCGCGATCGTCGGTGGTGTCAACATCATGCCCCACCCGGCGAAGTATGTGACCCTGTCGCAGGCGGGGTTCCTCTCCACCGACGGACGCTGCCGCTCCTTCGGTGCCGGTGGTGACGGTTACGTCCCGGCAGAGGGCGTGGGCGCGGTCGTGCTCAAACCGCTGCGGAGGGCGCTGGCTGACGGGGATCACGTCCATGCTGTCCTGCGGGGCAGCGCGCTCAACGCCGCCGGCAGGACCAACGGGTACACGGTGCCCAGCCCCGTCGCCGAGGGCGATGTGATCGGCGCGGCCCTGAGCGCTGCTGGTGTCGACCCGGCGACGGTGAGCTGCGTCGAGGCGCATGGCACTGGGACTGCGCTGGGGGATCCCATCGAGCTGGTCGGCCTGACCCACGCGCTTGGTGACGCCAGTGACCACCCCCAGGTCTGGCTAGGCTCGGTGAAGTCCTCCATCGGCCACGCGGAGTCTGCTGCGGGTGTGGCGGCGCTGACCAAGGTGGTCCTCCAGCTGCGGCACCGTACGGTCGTCCCGTCGCTGCACTCAGCGCCGCCCAACCCGAACCTGGACCTCGCATCGGCAGGCTTCCGGGTTCCCCAGCGCGCCGCCACCTGGGCCCCGCTACGTGCTGATGAGCCCCTGCGAGCCGTTGTGAGCGCGTTCGGAGCAGGAGGGGCCAACGCGAACATCGTGGTGGAGGAGGCTCCTGCCCAGCCAGATCCGCACGCTGGTGACGACGGTCCGCAGCTGGTGGTGCTGTCCGCTCCCGACGCTGAGCGCCTTGATGCCGTGGTGGACTCCTGGCGTCGTTGGCTGCGCCCGCGGCCTGTTGGCTCCGGCGCGCCCCTGACCGCGGCGCTGGAGGAGGTTCTTGCCCTGCCCGCCGGCAGCGTGGATGAGGACGACTGCCTTGAGGATCTGGGACTGGACGCTGTCACCTGGGGCCGGGTGCTGGAGCGGGCCGGACTTGACGTGATGTCGCCGGGAGCGCGGCGCGTGAGCGAGATCCAGGCCCTCGACGCTCCGGCAGGTCCTGCGGCCGCGCCACTACCGACCCTTGCCCAGATCGCCGCCACGTCCCAGCTGGGCCGTGTCGCGCACCCCCACCGGGTGGCGGTGCTGGCCAGCTCCACTCAGGAGCTGAGCGAGGCCCTGGAGGCACTGGTGCGGGGGAGGGAGCATGATGCCCTGCTGACCGCGCCATCCAGCCAGCCTGCCGGTCTGACTGACGTGCTGGGCACGCAGTTCACGCAGGGGTTCGTCGCCGACGCCGTTCGGCAGCGCCGTTGGGCCGACGCCGCGCGTATGTGGGTCCTGGGGGTGCCCGTCGACTGGGCCCCGGCGTGGCAGGGGCGCCGACCACGTCGTGTGTCTCTGCCGCTGTACCCCTTCCGTGAGGACGTGTGCTGGCTGACACCGACTGGCGCGGGCCGGCCCCTGGCACCCGCGACCGCCGCGGGCGAGCCAGCGCCAGAGCTGCCGGACCATGCCCCGCACAGGACCGGCTCCGTCGAGGACTTCGTCCTGAGCACCTTCTCTCGGGTCCTGGGTATCCCGCGGGACCGACTGGACGTCGGCAGCCCGCTGGAGGCGTACGGGACGGACTCCATCCGCATCCGTCAGCTCCTCTCCGCGCTCGAGACGCGGTTGCCGAAGCTGCCAGCCTCCCTGATGTTCCAGGCGAGGACGGTGGGTGACGTTGTCGACGCCATTGTCACCCGTTGCGCTGACAGCAGGGATACCGATGACCTGGCCGAGGCGGTGCCGGTGCCGGTGGTGTCTCAAGCGAGTCCAGCGGATCACGCGGGTACCGGGGAGGATGACGATATCGCCATTGTCGGTGTCGCTGGGCGCTTCCCGGGCGCTCCGGACACCGGTGCGCTGGCCGCACGGCTGCGGGCGGGCGAGGACTTGGTGAGCGAGGCGCCGCCGCACCGGTGGGACTGGCGCCGCTACGAAGAGCTCCGGCTGCGCTGGGGCGGCTTCATTGACGAGGAGCGGTGCTTCGACGCCGAGTTCTTCGGCATCGCTCCTGCCACGGCTGCCTATATGGATCCGCAGGAGCGGATCCTCCTGGAGTGCGTCTGGCAGTGCGTGGCCGACGCCGGATACGTGCCGCCCTCCCACGCTGCTACCGGTCAGCGGGTCCTGACCACACGCACCGGCGTCTACGCCGGTGTGTCATTCAAGGATTACGCCCTGCTCGGCGCGCAGGAGCTGGCACGCGGACGACTGGTGCCGGTGGACTCCCAGCACTATTCCGCGGCCAATCGCGTCTCTTACCACCTGGACCTGCAGGGCCCCAGTATCGCCGTGGACACCGCGTGCTCCTCCTCGCTCACCGCGCTGCACACGGCGTGCGCCGACCTGCGCGCCGGTCGCGCGGATGCCGCAGTGGCCGGGGGCGTCAACCTTCTCCTCCATCCCGCCAAGATGGCGACTCTGTCCATGCTCGGGTTCGTCGCGCAGGACGGCCGCTGCCACAGCTTTGGCGACGGAGGCAGCGGATACGTCCCATCCGACGGGGTCGGTGCGGTCCTCCTCAAGCGTCTGAGCGACGCTCGTGCGGATGGAGACCACGTCTACGCTGTGGTCAGGGGATCCGCGGTGAACCATGGTGGTCGAGTGCACGGCTACACCGTCCCCAGCCCGGCTGCCCAGACGGCGCTGGTGCGTGAGGCCTTGGCCTCAGCACGGGTCGATGCCCGCACAGTGACGCGTCTGGAGGCGCACGGAACGGGTACCGACCTCGGTGACCCTATCGAGGTTGAGGCGCTGACGGCGGCCTACGAGGGCGCGGAGCAGGGCAGCGTGGTGATCTCCTCGGTCAAGGCGAACATGGGTCATGCCGAGGCCGCTGCCGGGATCGCGCAGGTGATCAAGGTAGTGCTTGAGATGAGCAGGGGCGAGTGCTTTCCTCATCGCACCAACTCGGCGACGGTCAATCCCCGCCTTGCGCTGGAGCGCACGCCGTTCCGGCTGCCGACTAAGGGCGAGCCGTGGCAGCGCAAAGTCGTTGACGGCGCCGAGGTCCCGCTACGAGCGGGCATCAGTTCCTTCGGCGCAGGAGGGGCCAACGCGCACCTTGTTCTTGAAGAGGCGCCTGCTCGGGTCCAGCTCGCAGAGGGTCGTGAGCCGGAGCTCGTCGTCGTCTCCGGCACGGACGGGGACTCGCTTGGTCGTCAGGTCCGGGCTCTCCTCACCGCGCTTGATGGCGGCGACGCTGGCCAGCCGTCGCTGGCAGCGGTGGCCACGACACTGCGGCTCGCACGGCCCGCGCTGTCCCACCGGCTCGCGCTGGTTGCCTCCACCGTGGGCGAAGTGCGCTCCGCGCTGCGCTCCTATCTTGACGGCGACGAAGGACCCGTCGTCCTGGGCACGGCCGAGCCAGACGCGGATGCTGAGCCGGCGCGCGTGACAGCGCGCCCCGGTCCTGGGCAGCTTCTTGACGCTGGCCGGGCCTGGACCCGGGGGCGGCTGCTGTGGGGCGAGGGATGGCGAACGGGCTCGGTCGTGCCCCTGCCGGGCTACTCCTTTGCCCGAACGGAGCACTGGCTCTACAACGATGCGCCCGTGCTACCGGCCCAGGAGGGGGCCGGTGAGGGTGAGAGCGAGGCCGCTGCGGCCGCCGAGGACAGCACTGTCGAGCCATCGCTTGCCGTGGTTCTGAGCGGTGCGACGCCCGCCGAACGCGAGGCCGCTGTTGAGGCCGAGGTAAGACGGCTCGTGGCGGCCACTCTCGGGTACAAGGATCCTGGGGCGCTGGAGGCGTCCAGAGGCTTCTTTGACATGGGCATGGACTCCATCAGCTCCACTGATCTGTCGAACGCGATCGAGGAGCGTGTGGGCAGGGCGCTGGACATGCAGATGGTCTTCACCTATCCGACGATCGAGAAGCTGACCGGCTACCTGCTGGAAGAGCTGGAACAGGACTATGGGCAGGACCATGAGGCACTGGCTGCGCCGCCCGCGGCACCGGACTACCCGGTCACCCTGCTGGCACCGACCTGGATCCCTGTTCCGTCCGAGGACGGCGACGAGAAGGCTCCGGATGTCCTGCTTCTGCTGGCTGACACTCCTGACCTGTATGACGTGCTGGTGGCGCTGCCGCCCGGAGCTCGTCCGCGTCGCATCGTCCTTGTTCGCCCGGGCGCGTCTCGGCAGCGCGTCGGCGCGGACAGCTTCTGCGTCCGCACGAGCAGCAGACCTGACCTGGACTGGCTTCTCGAACAGGTAGGCGAGACCATCTCCCACGTCCTGGTGTGGTGGAGCAGAGACGATGAGGCGCTGTCCGAGCAGTTGGATGCCGGCTACTACACGGTGATGGCTCTGTGCCAGGCCCTGCGAGCGTCTACCGAGGAACCCACCAGGGTGCTGGTGGGATACGGCCGCGCCGATGACGGGTTCGCGCCATCGGCCGCGGCTGGTATCGGCGGCTTCGCCCGTGCGGTCCGGATAGAGGTGCCGGGCCTGGATGTGCGTACCCTTGAGGTGGCGGCGCCTTCGCTGCCGTGCGCGAAGGTGGCCGAGAGCGCGCTCCGGGTACTGAGCGCCGATAGCGCGGCGGTTGAGTCCCGTCTTGCCCCGGACCTGGAGAGACGTGGTTTCACCGGATTACCCGGCGTCTCGGCGCCTTTGCCCTTCCGGGAGCGCGGTGTCTACCTGGTGACCGGCGGGCGCGGCGGGCTCGGTTCCCTGTTCGCCCGTGAGCTTGCGAGCCGGTACGGGGCGACTGTGGTGCTCGCGGGACGCCGTCGGCCAGACGAGGAGTCCGACAAGGTGGTTGCCGAGATTCGCGCCGCTGGTGGCAGTGCTGAGTACATCAGCATGGACCTTGGCGACGGCGGTGCGGTCCGTGAGCGCGTTGACGACATCCTCGCTCGTCACGGGAGCCTGAACGGCGTGATCCACGCGGCTGGTCTCGTCCGTGACGGAGCCATGCTGGGCAAGTCCCCTGAGGACGCGGCGGCCGTCCTGGCCCCCAAGGTCGCTGGTACCGCAGCTCTTGAGGAGGCTGTTGCCGGTCTCGACCTGGACGTCTTCGTCGCCTTTAGCTCGGTGGCGGGCGTGCTTGGAAACTACGGCCAGAGCGACTACTGCTTCGCCAACGCGTCGCTGGACCAGTCCATGGTCCGACGCGAAGCCTTGTGCCCTGGGCGCTCCGTGTCGATCAGCTGGTCGTTCTGGGGAGGGGTGGGCGGCATGCCCGCCACTGAGGCGGTCCGTAAGCAGATGCGCAGGCACATGGGTGTCGAGCCGCTGGAGGCAGAGGACGCGTGGAGATGCCTCACCTGGGCCTTGGCCAGCGGCAAGCCTCACATCATTGTGACCAAGGGCGATCTGGAGAGGCTGTCCACGGTATTTGATACCGAGGTGGTGGCTGCTGGTGAGATGGACGGCTTCGGCGCGGGCCAGGACGCAGTCGCATTCTCAACGTCGCCCCTGCCGGACGATCTGGACAACTTGGACGAGGAAGCGCTGGCCGAGCTGCTCAGGGCAGAGATCGAGATGTCAACTATGGAATTGGGAAACCATGGCAACTAGTACCGTCGGCTTACTGAAGCAGTCAATCTCCACCATCCGCGAGTTGCGGGCGGACCTTGAGGCGGTGCGACGACGCAGCCACCCGGAGCCGATCGCCATCGTCGGCATGGCCTGCCGGTTTCCGGGTGCTGCAAGGAGCCCCGAGGACTACTGGCGCGTTGTGCGGGACGGTGTCACGACCGTCGTACCGGTCCCGGAGCAGCGGTGGGACGCGGACGCCTTCTACAGTCCCGCCCCGGCCAGGCCTGGCCGGTCCTACGTGCGCAGTGCCCACTTCTTGGAGGACGACGTCGCGGGCTTCGACGCCAGGTTCTTCAAGATGGCGCCGGTCGAGTGCCGCTCGGTGGATCCGCAGCAGCGGCTGCTGCTCGAGATCGTGTGGGAGTCCCTTGAGGACGCTGGAATCGACCCTCTGAGTCTGGCTGGCAGCCAGACCGGGGTGTACCTGGGTATCTCGGGCAACTCCGAGTACGGCAACCTGATCGGCTCGGTGTCAGATGTAGATCAGTACGTGTCCACGGGAGTCGTCTCCAGCGTGGCCGCTGGGCGCGTCTGCTACACCCTTGGCCTCAACGGTCCTGCGGTGTCCGTCGACACGGCTTGTTCGTCGTCGCTGGTCGCCGTCAAGCTCGCGATGGACGCGCTGCGCCAGGAGGACTGCGACGTCGCCCTGGCGGCGGGCTGCAGCCTGATGCTGGCACCGTCTGTGATGTCCAGTCTGTGCGCCATGAACGCTCTTGCTCCGGACGGCCGCAGTAAGCCCTTCTCCGCCGACGCTGACGGCTACGGCCGCGGCGAGGGGTGCGGTGTCGTCGTGCTCAAGCGGCTTGGAGCCGCGATAGACGCTGGTGACCGTGTCTGGGCGGTGCTGCGCGGCGCCGCCATCAACAACGACGGCGAGAGCAGCGGACTCACGGTGCCCAGCGCGCATGCCCAGCGTGATGTCCTCGCCCGGGCGCTCAAGGTCGCCGAGGTCAGCCCTGATGAGATCGACATGCTTGAGACCCACGGCACTGGAACCCTGCTCGGGGACCCGATCGAGACCGACGCGATTCGCAGCGTCTACGGGGACCGGCAGGAGCCGCTGCGGCTAGGGGCGGCGAAGGGCAACATCGGCCACCTGGAGTGCGCCTCCGGCATGGCCGGGCTGATCAAGGCTGTGCTCCAGGTGTACCACGGTGAGTTCGTCCCGGTCGCTGGCCTCACCGAGGTGAATCCCCGCGTCGGCGAGGGCCGTGGTATCGCTTTCCCGCGAGAACGCGAGCAGTGGCCGCGTCCGGAGGGGCGACCGCGTCGTGCCGCGGTGAGCGCGTTCGGCTTCAGCGGGACCAACGCCCACGTCGTGCTCGAGGAGGCTCCGACTCCGCCGGCGGCCGCGCCCTCTGCTAGTGATCCGGTGCTGACGTTGTCAGCGAGGACCTCGGAGTCCCTGCTCGAGCAGGTACGGCGGTACGCGGACTTCTTCCGTGCCCACCCCGACGTCGACCTGGACGCGGTGTGCCAGCAGACCAACCTGGGCCGGGCGCTGTTCGAGCACCGGCTGCTGGTTCTTCCGCGCTCGGTCTCCGAGGCCGTCCAGGTGCTTGACGAGATGAGTCGATGGGCGGAGGGCAGGGAGGATCTTTACGCTGACGCCGTTGAGATTCTCGGAACCAGCCACGGCCGGGACCGCTACGCTGCCCGTCGGCGTCTGTTCCTGATTTTGAGCGACGGTCGTGCGCTGCTGGCGCACACCGATGACCAGATCCCACCCAAGTTCGTTCTCGCTCTTGGGTCGGACAAGACTGACGCTGACCAGCAGGAGCTGTGGGCGAGGTGGCCGGGCTACGCCGAGGCCCGCGCGGTCGCGGCTGCCGCCGCACAGGGCGCTGGCGACCTGGCAGATGTCTTCTCCCATGCCTACGCGCTGGGAACGATGCTTCGACAGCTGGGCGTGGAGCCGAGCCTGGTCACTGGCTGTGGAGGCGGAGCGATGGCTGCCGCCGTGCTGGCTGGCCTGGTCGACCTGGACTCTGCGGCCGGGGCCTTGTGCCGGATAGCGCGGGGGGAGAGGCCCGGGGCTCCCCGGCTGCGCAGTCCCCGTGTGCGCTACTGCTCCTGGGAGGCGGGCGCCGTGGAGCGGGACACTCGTGCTGCCTGGGAGATGGCCTGCGCTGATGCGGCCTCTGGGGCGTCCTCGTCGTCCCCGCTGCCCGGCATCGAGAGGATGGGCTACCGCTTCGTGCTCCTGGGAGGGGTCGGACACCTGCAGAGCGCGCGCGACGACGTTGTCCTGCTGCGCACCGGCGACGCTGACGGCAAACCCGAGATCTCGAGGGTTCTGGCTCAGACAACTGCTCTGGGAGGGTCAGTGCGGTGGCCCAGGGGAGGGCCTCTCTTGGAGCGAGGAGTACAGCTTCCCACCTACCCGTTCCAGCATGGGCGCTACTGGCTGGAGGCGGATGAGCCAGGACCGCGCACGCTGCTCGACGCTCACAGGTTCGCCCTCGACGGGGCGCGACTGGACCTTCCCGGGACTGACCCCAACATCCTGCATGTCTTCTCCGCTGAGAGCTTCAGTGAGGCGGCGGACAACTCTGGAATCGTCCATATCGGCTACTACATGGAGCTCCTTTCGCGCGCGGCCAGCCCCGTCCTGGACGAGGGGCACCTCGTTGTCGAGTGGATGGAGCTGCTGCAGGCTCTGGTCGTCCCGCCGGATACTCCGGTCGAGGTGCTGCTGAGCTTCAGCGAGGACTTTCCTGCCGGGACGTTCAAGATCTACACCCGGGAGGCTGGGGGCGCGTCGTGGGCGTCAATCGCGCGTGGCGCGTTGTCGGTGACGCACGACCCGTGCCCCGATGCGCCGTTCGCTGACGACGAGGAGGCTGTCCCATTCTCGCAGGAGGAGTTCTATGGTCCGCTGGAGAACGACAAGGGCTTCTACTTCGGCCCCTCCGTGCGGGCCGTCGTCTCTGGCCGTCGACATGGCACCTGCGGGATCGTGGAGCTGAGCAGGGCCGATGGCACCCCCCGTCGGGGCCAGTACGCGCTTGGCTTCCACCCTGGTTTCGTCGATGCCTGCGCGCAGGCGTTCAACCGGTTCTCTCACGAGCGGACACCGGCTGGCCAGAAGTACATGGTGCAGAGGGTGGAGCGGGTGCGGCTGTGGGGCTCCACCGCGCCCGACGACGTGGAAGGTCCGCGGTGGGGTCGTGTGACCGTTGACGATATCGACGTCGACTCGGGCACCCTCAGTGGTTCCTTGTCTGTGTCCAGCGATGCTGGTGCTGTACAGCTTGACATGGGTCGTGTTGTCCTCAAGGCCTTTGATGAGGAGAGGATCGCCCTGATGACGGCCGCTCAGTCCTCCCAGCGGGGCGTGGACGAGGCTCTGCTCGCGCGCTTCCAGCGTTCTTCGCAGGAGGGGAAGGTCGCTCTTGTGCTCGAGATGCTCCAGGATCTGGTCAGTGAGGTCCTTGGGATGAAGCGGGCAGAGGTATCAGCGGCGCTAGCGATGCAGGACCTCGGGCTGGACTCGATGACGGGTATGGAGCTCTACACCAAGGTGTCTGAGCGCACTGGCACGACGCTTACCCTCACCGACCTTCTGGACGCGGACAACCTGGCCGGGCTCGCGCAGGACATCGCCGCGGCGATGCAGCGGCACCGGCAGGACCGGCGTGGGGATGATGCCGTGGACACCTCCCTGTCGCACTGGCTGCGCGGCACTGAGAAACTCTCGAGGCCCGCGAGGGTGAGGCTGCTGTGCTTCCCGAACGGGTACCGAAGCGCGGACATGTTCGACGGGTGGCAAGAGGTCCTGGGGCCCGAGATCCAGGTCCTGGCAGTCCAGCTACCGGGAATGGACGCGTCACGCCTGCGCGAGGCGCCCCCGGTCTACGTCGACAGGTTCTGCGAAACGCTGGAGAGCATTGTCGGAGAGGCCCTCTCAGATCTGCCCGTCGCCACCTTCGGGCACAGTTGGGGATCGCTTTTCTCTTTCCGTCTGGCTCACCGCCTGCGCACCAGCGGGGCGCTTAACGTGGTCCGCGCCTTTGTCTCGGGGTTCACCGCCCCTAATCGTCCCAACGGAGGCACCGAGAAAGTGCTGCGTGAGTTGCAGCGCGAGGGATTCGACCGGATTCCCCAGTTCGATGAGGTCGAGGGAGACGAGCATCGCCTCAATGCGGTAGTGGCTGCCTACGTGAAGGCGTGGAAGTACTCTGAGGCGGAGACACGCGCTACTCTTCCGCAACTGCTCGCGGCCTGCTGCCTGATCGACCGATACAAACACGCGGAAGGTGAGAAGCTGGACGTGCCTATGACGGTGCTCCACGGCGTTGACGACTACGGGGTCTCTCTGGCAGAATCGCGTGCGTGGGAGGACCTGGGAGCGCGAGAGGTCAACCTTCACGTCCTCGCGGGGGATCATCAGTTCATCAACGTAGAGCAGTCAGAGGCGCAAGTACTGGAAATTGTGCGCGCCGAGCTTCTTGCCAGCGTGCCTGAGGCGCGCCCCTCGAGCGAAAGCCGGGACGAAGACGAAAGGGTCCAGAGATGAGCCGGCTGTCAGGAATTGAGGCCATCAACTTCTATGGAGGAGGCGCGTACCTGGATGTCGAGGAGCTGGCGCGCCACCGCCAGTTGGATAATAGCCGCTTTGAGAACCTGCTGATGTCGCAGCGCTCTGTCCCGCTTCCCTATGAGGATCCGGTGTCCTATGGCGTCAACGCGGCCGAGCCGATCGTCTCCGCCATGTCCCCGCGAGAGCGCGACAGCATCGAGATGGTTATCACCTGCACCGAGTCCGGCATTGACTTCGGGAAGTCAATGAGTACCTACATCCACGAGATGCTGGGGCTGTCACGCCGGTGCCGGCTGTTCGAGGTCAAGAACGCCTGCTTCTCGGGTACCGCTGGTCTGATGATGGCAGCCTCCTATGCGCTCTCCTCGGGAGCCAAGGCGCTCGTCGTCGCCACCGACCTGGCCCGTTTCACTGCCGCTGACGCCGGTGAGGCCCTGCAGTCGGACTGGTCCTTCGCTGAGCCAAGTGGGGGAGCGGGGGCGATCGCCATGCTCGTGAGTCAGCAGCCGCATGTGCTCCGACTGGATCCGGGGGCCTACGGGCTCTACAGCTACGAGGTGATGGACACCTGCCGACCGGTCCCGGACAGCGAGGCGGGTGACGCGGACCTGTCACTGCTGTCCTACCTGGACTGCTGCGAGAACGCCTACCGCGACTACGCCTCGCGCGTGGCCGGTGTGGACTACCAGGGGACCTTTGACTACTTGAGCTTCCACACGCCTTTCGGGGGAATGGTCAAGGGGGCGCACCGCACGATGATGCGTCGCGTCGCCAAGGTGCGCAAGCAGGAGGAGATTGACCGCGACTTTGATTCCCGTGTGCGTCCCGGTATCGAGTTCTGTCGCAGAGTCGGAAACGTCATGGGGGCGACGGTGTACCTTAATATCCTCAGTACCATCCACCACGCCGAGGTGTCGCGTTCCTGCAGACTCGGAGTATTCTCCTACGGCTCGGGCTGTTCCTCGGAGTTCTACAGCGGCGTCTTCGACCGGGACAGCCAGGAGCTGGTGGCTAAACGCCGCATCGCCGACCACCTGGACAGCCGGTACCGGCTCAGCATCCCCGAGTACGAGATGCTGCTGCGCACGAACGGGGCCGTGGCCTTCGGCACCCGTAACGTGGACCTTGACCTGGATCTTATTCCGGGTGCTCGCGCGCGGGGTGGGCGACGGCTGGTCCTGTCACGTATACGTGAGTACCACCGCGAGTACGAGTGGGTGTGAGATGAGCGGGGACGTCGTCACACTGAATCACCCATATGACGGGATCGCCCTCATCCAGATGTGCGACCAGGAGGGCGGGAACACATTCACGGCCAGTCTGCTGCGACAGCTGCAGGAGCGTTTCGCGGCCGTGGAGGAGGATGAGTCGGTGCGCGCGGTCGTGCTGACGGGGGTGGGCCCCTACTTCTGCTGCGGAGGAACCCGGGAATCGCTGATTGACCTGCATGCCGGTCGTTCCACTTTTTTGGGTGAGAACTCCGGGGCGGCGGTGTACTCGCTCCCGTTGTCCTGCCCGGTGCCTGTGATCGCGGCGATGCAGGGCCACGCTATCGGCGGGGGACTGTCGCTGGGACTGTTCGCGGACTCTGCCGTCCTGGCGGCCGAGGGCGTCTATGGGGCGACTTTCATGAAGTACGGCTTCACCCCAGGGTTCGGCTCCACGTTGGTCTTTCCAGCCCGGCTGGGGCAGGTGCTGGGCAATGAGATGCTGCTCAGCGCCAAGACCTACCGTGGTGTCGAGCTCGGGCGGCGCGGTGTTCCGTATCCTGTGGTGACACGGAGCGACGTGGTGGATGAGGCGCTGCAACTGGCGCGTGTGTACGCCGAGCGCCCCCGTCACTCGCTGATCATCCTGAAGGATGCCCTCGTCGCCGACCTGCGGGCGCGGCTCGCCTCGCAGATTGAGATCGAGCTCGTTATGCACGAGCGCACCATTCACCGGCCTGAGGTCGCTGAGCGCCTAGCGACCCTGTATGACGGCTGATGCCCAGGAACACTTCTCGAGAGAAAGGAAGAACAATGACCACGGATACCGCCTTCGAGGCTCTCGTCGCCTCTGCCCGGGAGATTCTCGGGCTGCCTGAGGACCAGGTTGTGACTCGGGCCGATAGCCTCCGAGACCTGGGAGCCAACTCTGTTGATCGTGCCGACATCATCACCGATGCCATGGAGGAGCTGGGTGTGTGGACCGCGTTGGTCAGCTTTGCTGACGCCCAGAACCTCGGGGAGCTGGCTGACGTCCTCGAGCAGAAGGCGGGCCAGGAATGAGGCCGGTGGCTGTTGTGACCGGAGGCTCGCGCGGTATCGGTCGCGCCGTGGTCGAGCGCCTGGGGCGGGACGGCCACGATGTCGCGGTGCTGTGCTCCTCGGCAGTGTCGACCACCGATGACGCCTGTGCCGCGGTCCGGGCGGCTGGCGGCCGGGCAGTCGGCTATCAGTGCGATGTGAGTGACTCCTCCCAGGTCCGCACCACGGTCAAGGAGATTATCGACGAGCTGGGCTACCCCCAGGTCCTGGTGAACAACGCTGGTGTCATCCGGGACAACGTAACGGCCATGATCAGCGATGAGGACTTCGACCGGGTCGTGGCTGTCAGCCTCCGTGGAGCCTTCCTCCTGACGCGCGAGTGCTACTTCGGCTTCCTGCGCCAGCGTCACGGTTCCATTATCAACGTGGCGTCTGTGTCAGGGCTGACTGGTACGGTGGGCCAGTCCAACTACGCTGCGGCCAAGTCCGGGATGATCGGCCTGACCAAGTCGGTGGCCAGGGAGCTCGCAGAGCGAGGCGTGCGCTGCAACGCTGTTGCGCCTGGCCTGGTCCGCACGGAGATGGCGCACGACTCGATCTCTGACGACGCTCTGTCTCAGATCCCCATGCGCAGGGCGGCGCTGCCTGAAGAGGTTGCCAGCGTTGTCGCGTTTCTGGCTGGTCCTGACAGTACTTACGTCACTGGGACGGTGATTCGTGTGGATGGTGGGCTGGCGGCCTGAGGCCGTGATGGGCGGACGATCCTATGTTCCTGTGTGGGTGGGCGTTCTGGGTTAGGAGTTGTTTATGTCGTGCGTCTCGTGTCTGCATCCTCATGTGCTTGCGTTGAGTGACCTGCATGTGCATTATGAGGCTAATCAGGAGGTTGTGGCGTCATTGGTGCCGGAGCATCCGGAGGACTGGCTCGTGGTGCCTGGGGATGTTGGTCAACGTGTTGACGAGGTCGTCTCGGTGCTGGAGGCGCTGGCGGCCAGGTTCGCGCGGGTGGTGTGGGTGCCCGGCAACCATGAGCTGTGGGCTCTTCCGAGGGATCGGGGCGGTCTGCGGGGGCAGGCCAAGTATGAGGAGCTGGTCAGGTGCTGTCGGGAGATTGGTGTCGTGACGCCGGAGGATCCGTTTCCTGTCTGGAGGGGTCCGTGGGGGCGTGTGAGTCATGTGGTGCCTACTTTTCTGTTGTATGACTACTCGTTCCACCCGTCGTGGTTGTCCTCCCAGGAGGCCTATGAGCGTGCTGTCGCGGCTGGGCACATGCTGACTGACGAGGTGGTGCTGCATCCTGACCCTTATGCGAGTCGGGCTGAGTGGTGCCGGGAGCGGGTGCGGGTGACTGAGGGTCGTCTGGCGGCGCTGCCGCGTGGTGAGCCGGTTATGGTGGTCAACCACTATCCTCTGAGGGCCGAGCCGACCGCTCGTATGTTCTCGCCCCATCTCCCGTTGTGGTGCGGTACGCGCCTGACTGAGCGATGGCACCTGCGCTACCCGATTGACACTGTGGTCTATGGGCACCTGCACATGCCGAGTTCCAGTGTGGTCGACGGGGTGCGTTATGAGGAGGTCTCGTTGGGCTACCCCCGGGAGTGGAGTAGGCGTTCCCGGAGGCCGGGGTTGCGGCGCGTCAGGTGCGGCTCATGAGTGGTGCGTCCTTGAGGGAGTTGGTGCCGCGGTGTGTCCGGGTTAGCGAGCGTCGTCATGATCATGATCCTGAGCCGTTGTATCCCGAGGAGGCTGCTCACATCTCTCGGGCGGTGGTGAAACGGCGGCGTGAGTTCACCACGGTTCGGCGCTGCGCGCGCGAGGCGCTGGGAGAACTGGGGCTCGGCCGGCCCCCCATGGTCCCGGGCGAGGCGGGCTCACCGACCTGGCCAGATGGGGTGGTGGGAAGCATGACCCACTGCGCCGGCTACCGGGCCGCGGCTGTCGCGCTGGCCAGTGACGTGTGCGCGGTAGGGATCGACGCCGAGCCCAACGAGAGGATGCCCGCGGGGGTGCTGGGGGCTGTCGCCTCGGAGGCTGAGGCCGAGCGGCTCCGGCTGCTCCTGGCTAGCCGTCCTGGCACCGCCTGGGACAGGCTCCTGTTCAGTGCCAAAGAGAGTGTGTACAAGGCGTGGTTCCCCCTGACGCGCCAGTGGCTCGGCTTCGAGGAGGCCGACGTCGTCATCGACCCCTCGGGAGGCTTCCGCGCGGCCCTGGCCAGGCCCCTCGCCCTGGGCTCGGGGAGGGAGACCTGGGAGCTGGCAGGCAGGTGGAGCTGCGATGCCAATCACCTGATGACCTCGATCGTGCTCTTCGCGGCTGAGGGCACTGAGGCATCTCATAGCTCTGGGACCGCCTAGATTCTGGGGCACGAGGAGGAGGCGCCCTCGGCCGCCCGCTCGGCCACGTCGTCGACCTCACCGGACTCCCCGCGCTCACCGCACCACCCCGCCCCGGTCCCGTTGACGGGCTCGTTTAGGCTGATCGCATGAGCACCCGCATCGCTGTCACCGGCGCGACCGGCCACGTCGGCGGCATGGCCGCCGGCATCCTCCACACCGAGGGCGTCCCCGCCCGCCTCCTCGTGCGGGACCCCTCCCGCGCCCCCTCGTGGGCGGGCGACGTCGCCGTCGCGCCCTATGGCGATCGGGAGGCCTGCCGGGCGGCGCTGGAGGGGATCGACGTCGTCCTCATGGTCTCGGCGCACGAGTCCTGGGACCGGCTCGAGCAGCACCTGTCGTTCATCGAGGCCGCGCGCGAGGCCGGGGTGAAGCACGTCGTCTACACCTCGTTCCTGTCGGCCGCGCCCGACGCCGTCTTCACCTACGCGCGCACCCACTGGGCCACTGAGCAGGCCCTGGCCGCCTCCGGCATGGGCTGGACCTTCCTGCAGGACTCCTTCTACGCCGACGACTTCCCGGAGTTCGCCGTCGACGGCGTCATCGCGGGGCCGGCGGGGCAGGGGCGCGTGGGCGCCGTCGTCAGGGCGGATGTGGGCCGGTGCGCCGGCGCGGTGCTCCTCGACCTCGCGGGCGCCGGAAGCCGCCAGGGATCGTCGCACGAGGGCGCCACCTACCGGCTCACCGGCCCGGCCAGCCTCTCCATGGCCGAGATCGCGCAGATCCTCACCGAGCACGGCAGCCCCACCGTCTACCGCGCGGAGACCGTCGAGGAGGCCTACGCCAGCCGCGAGCCCTACGGGGCGCCGAACTGGGAGGTCGACGGCTGGGTGAGCACGTACACCTCCATCGCCTCCGGCGCGCTCGACGTCGTCACCGACGACGTGCGAGCCCTCACCGGTCGGGCCCCGGTGTCCCTGGCCGACCTGCTGGCCGCCCGCGCCCAGCGCGATTGACCGCCGGAACTGGCACGGGGGAGCGCTGCCCAGTCCTGCGGCGATAGCCGAGCGCCCCGCAAGGCATGGGCTCCACACATGACCGCCAGCACCAATCCCTCCGCCCGCGGTCCCCAGGCGACAGCCTCAGTTCGTCCAGCGCGCCCGCCCAAGGAGCCGCGCAGGATGCGGGTCGCGACCGCGTGGCTGATCGTCCTCACAGGCATCCTCTGCGGGTCGGCACCCATCGCGTTGATGATGGCGCTGCAAACCGGAAGAGCCCCTTATGCGCCTGGGGCGCCGGCAGCGTTCTCAAGGCAGGAGTGCGCGGGGCCGCCGAACCTGCCGTGTGGACCACGGCATTCGGGATCGCGTGGTTCGGCGGCATCGCGCTCACCGTCGCCACGCTCGCCACCCGTCCCTGGCAGCGCCTGCCCACGGACCCGCCCCCACCGGCGCGGTTCCCGCCAGTCATGCTTCCACGTGACCAGCACCACGCTCCCGTGATGCGGTCAGGGCCAGCCCCGCCGCCGACGGCGCGCTAACCTCTGAGGCGCCAGACATCCTTTAAGTCCGTCCAGTGAGGCGGGGAAGGGGGCCTTCATGGCCACGAATCTGTCAGGCGCCACTGCTGGCGCACCCACGAGCGGGAAGAAGATCCTCGGCGATGCCGAGATCGCGCGCTCCCTCCTGCGCATCGCGCACGAGGTGATCGAGCGCAACCGCGGATTGGAGGACGTGGTCCTCCTGGGCATCCCCAGTGGGGGAGTGCCCCTCGCGCACCGGCTGGCCGAGGCCCTCGCCGTCGCCGCCTCCACGAACACCGCGATCGACCCAGCCGCCAACGGCGACCCCATGATCGAGGTCGGCACCCTCGACATCACGATGTACCGCGATGACCTGGGCCGCCACCCCATCCGCGTCCCAAGGCCCACCACCATCCCCGCCGGGGGCATCGATGGGCGCACCGTCATCCTCGTCGACGACGTCCTCTACTCGGGCCGCACCATCCGCGCCGCCCTGGACGCCATCGGCGCCATCGGCCGCCCCTCCTCCGTGCAGCTGGCCGTCCTTGTGGACCGGGGTCACCGCGAGCTGCCCATCCGCGCCGACTACGTCGGGAAGAACCTGCCCACCTCCCGGTCCGAGAAGGTCGTCGTCGCGCTCACCGAGCTGGGCGCCACTGCGGACGCCGTCACGATCGAGACCATCCCGGCCAGCGAGGAGGCCACCCGATGAAGCACCTTTTGAGCGCCAAGGACCTGGACCACGACGACACCGTCATGGTCCTTGACACCGCCGAGGCGATGGCCGCCACCCAGAAGCACGCCGTCAAGAAGCTGCCCACCCTGCGCGGCAAGACCGTCGTCAACCTCTTCTTCGAGGACTCCACTCGCACGCGCCTATCCTTTGAAGCCGCCGCCAAGCGTTTGAGCGCCGACGTCATCAACTTCTCCGCCAAGGGGTCGAGCGTCTCCAAGGGCGAGTCGCTCAAGGACACGGCCCAGACGATCATGGCCATGGGGGCCGACGCCGTCGTCGTGCGTCACCGCGCGTGCGGGGCCGCCCACCTGCTCGCCCACGCCGGTTGGATCGACGTCCCCGTCCTCAACGCGGGCGACGGCACTCATCAGCATCCCACGCAGGCGCTCCTGGACGCCATGACCCTGCGTCGCTGGTACGCGCCCGGCGGCCCGGACTCGGGCGCCGCCCGCGCCGGGGACGGCACCCCGGCGCCGCAGGGACGCGATCTCGCCGGGGCGAGGGTCGTCATCGTCGGGGACGTCCTCCACTCCCGCGTGGCCCGTTCCAACGTCGCTCTGCTGACCACTCTGGGAGCCCGGGTCACCCTCGTGGCCCCGCCGACTCTCCTGCCGGTCGGCATGGATGAATGGACCTGCCGGGTGCGCTACGACCTCGACGCGGCCATCGAGGAGGTCGAGCCCGACGCCGTCATGATGTTGCGCATCCAGCGCGAGCGGATGAGCGCCGCCGGGGGCGGCTTCTTCCCCAGCCCGGCCGAGTACTCGCAGGCCTACGGTCTGAACCTTGCGCGTCGCGCGGCCATGCCGTCCCACGCCATCGTCATGCATCCCGGTCCGATGAACCGCGGCCTGGAAATCACCGCGGAGGCCGCGGACGACCCCCGCTCACGCGTCATCGAGCAGGTCGGCAACGGTGTGTCGGTGCGCATGGCCGCTCTCTACCTCCTCCTGGCCGACGAAGGGAATCAGTTGTGATCGCGCACCTGCTGACCGGAGCTCGCCCCTACGGCGAGTCCGCCGCCGACATTCTGCTGGTTGACGGCATTATCGCCGCCGTCGGCCCCGACGCCGCCGCCCGGGCTCCGGACGACGTCCACCGCTATGACGCGGATGGCCTGGTGGCTCTGCCCGGCCTGGTCGACATCCACACCCATCTGCGCGAGCCCGGCGGTGAAAGTGCTGAAACCGTCTTCACCGGTACCCGGGCCGCCGCCGTGGGCGGGTACACCGCCGTGTTCGCCATGGCCAATACCACTCCCGTCCAGGACAACGCCGGCGTCGTCGAGCAGGTTCTGAGGCTGGGCCGCGAGGCGGGTTGGGTCGACGTTCATCCGATCGGCTCCGTGAGCGCCGGTCTGGAGGGCCAGCACCTGTCGGAGATGAGCGCCATGGCGCACTGCGCCGCCCGGGTCCGCATCTTCTCCGACGACGGGCGGTGCGTGGCCGACCCCGTCCTCATGCGCCGCGCACTGGAGTACGTCAAGAGCTTCGACGGGGTCGTCGCCCAGCACGCTCAGGATCCCCGCCTGACCGAGGACGCCCAGATGCACGAGGGCGTCGTCTCCGCCGAACTGGGGTTGCGCGGTTGGCCGGCCGTGGCCGAGGAGTCGATCATCGCCCGCGACGTCCTGCTGGCCCAGCATGTGGGATCCCGCCTGCACGTGTGCCATCTGTCGACGGCCGGAAGCGTCGACATCGTCCGCTGGGCCAAGGCTCGCGGCATCGATGTGACTGCCGAGGTCACTCCGCACCACCTGCTGCTGACCGACGAGATGGCGCGCACGTACTCGCCCCTGTACAAGGTCAACCCGCCGCTGCGCACCGCCGAGGACGTCGAGGCCGTGCGCGAGGCGCTGGCCGACGGCACCATCGACGTCGTCGGCACCGACCACGCTCCTCACCCGCTGGAGGACAAGGACTGCGAATGGCAGGCCGGCGCCTTCGGCATGACGGGGCTGGAGACGGCCCTGCCGGTTCTCATCGAGACCATGGTGAGCACTGGGCGCATGAGCTGGCGCGACCTCGCTCGGGTCATGTCGAGCGCGCCGGCCCTCATCGGGCGGGTGGACGACCAGGGGCGGGGCCTGGAGGCGGGCGCCCCCGCTAATCTCACGCTGATCGACCCCGACGTGCGGCGCACCGTCGACGGCCGGGCGCAGTGGACGCATTCGGCCAACACCCCCTACGCGGGCATGCGGCTTCCCGGTCAGGTGCGGGCCACCTTCCTGCACGGCCGGGCGACCGTGCTCGACGGGGTCCCGATCCGCACGCGGGAGGCCTGAGATGCCGATTGCATCCGCTGCGCGCACGGCGCCGGGATCGCGGCGCTCCCAGACCCGCCGAAAGGCTCTGCTAGTCCTGGAGGACGGCTACGTCCTGCGGGGCGCGGCTTACGGCGCCGCGGGGCGCGCCGTCGGGGAGATCGTCTTCAACACCGGCATGACCGGCTATCAGGAGACCCTCACCGACCCGTCCTACCATCACCAGATCGTCGTCATGACGGCCCCGCACATCGGCAATACCGGCGTTAACGACGAGGATCGCGAGTCGGGGCGCATCTGGGTCGCTGGCTACGTCGTGCGCGATCCGGCGCGGCGCGCCTCGAGCTGGAGGTCGCGTCGGGAGCTAGAGGACGAGCTGGCTGACGCCGGCGTGGTCGGCCTCTGCGAGGTTGACACTCGGGCGCTGACCCGGCATCTGCGCGAGCGCGGCGCCATGCGCGCGGGCATCTTCTCCGGGGCGGCCCTGCCCGCCGGCGCCGATGATCCGGCGGGACCGTCCGCAGCGGCCGTCGACATCTGCCTGGACGCCGTGCGCGTCTCGCCCCCCATGGCCGGTCAGGCCCTGGCCGGCGAGGTCAGTACGCGCGAGCACTACGTCGTCGAGCCCTCGGGACGCTTCGAGGGGCGCGAACCCGTGGCCCGGGTCGCCGCCATCGACCTGGGCATCAAGGCCCGCACCCCGTGGCAGTTGGCAGAGCGGGGCGTGCGCGTCCACGTTTTGCCGCAGACCACGTCTCTGGCCCAGGTGCTCGCCCTCGGTCCTGACGGCGTCTTCTTCTCCAATGGGCCGGGCGACCCGGGCGCCGCGACAGGTGAGGTCGAGCTGCTGCGCGGAGTTCTGGACGCCGGCATCCCCTTCTTCGGCATCTGCCTGGGCAACCAGATCTTCGGGCGGGCGCTGGGCTACGGCACCTATAAGCTCGGCTACGGCCACCGCGGCGTCAACCAGCCGGTGCTCGACCGCGCCACCGGACGTGTCGAGATCACCGCGCACAATCACGGCTTCGCCGTGGACGCGCCCATCGACGCCCCCAGCACGGCCCCCTACGACTCGGGCCGCTACGGGCCCATCGAGGTCTCTCACGTCGGGCTGAACGACGACGTCGTCGAAGGGCTGCGGGCCCTGAACATGCCGGCCTTCTCCGTGCAGTTCCATCCCGAGGCGGCCGCGGGCCCCCACGACGGGGAGCACTTGTTCGACCGGTTCATCGAGCTCATGGTCTCCCACCGGGACGGTACGGCTCCCGAGACGACCCAGGAGGCGCACTGACATGCCGCTGCGTCCCGATATCCGCTCCGTCGTGGTCATCGGCTCCGGGCCGATCGTCATCGGCCAGGCCTGCGAGTTCGACTACTCCGGTACTCAGGCCTGCCGTGTCCTGCGCGCAGAGGGCATCCGAGTCATCCTGGTCAACTCCAACCCGGCGACGATCATGACCGACCCGGACATGGCCGATGCCACCTACGTTGAGCCGATCACCACCGAGGTGCTCGCCGCCGTCATCGCCAAGGAGCGCCCCGACGCTCTCCTGCCGACCCTGGGCGGGCAGACGGCGCTCAACGCCGCCATGGGCCTGGTTGAGGCGGGCGTCCTGGAGCGCTATGACGTCGAACTCATCGGGGCGAGCGCCGGGGCCATCAACGCCGGCGAGGACCGCGACGAGTTCAAAAGCGTCGTCGAGCGCTGCGGCGCCGAGGTGGCCCGCTCCATCATCGCCCGCACGATGGTCGAATGCCACGAGGCCGTCGAGTCGCTGGGCGGTTATCCAGTCGTCGTGCGCCCCTCCTTCACCATGGGCGGGCTCGGCTCCGGCATCGCCTTCGATGAGGAGGACCTTACCCGCATCTGCGGGCAGGGTCTGGCGGCTTCGCGCACCACCGAGGTGCTTTTGGAGGAGTCCATCCTGGGTTGGAAGGAGTACGAGCTCGAGCTCATGCGCGACAAGGCGGACAACGTCGTCGTCGTGTGCTCCATCGAGAACGTCGACCCCGTGGGCGTCCACACCGGCGACTCGGTTACCGTCGCCCCCGCTCTGACCCTGACCGACCGTGAGATGCAGCGCCTGCGCGACATCGGCATCGCCGTCATCCGCGAGGTCGGGGTGGACACCGGGGGCTGCAACATCCAGTTCGCGGTCCACCCGGGCACCGGGCGCGTCATCGTCATCGAGATGAACCCGAGGGTGTCGCGCTCGTCGGCGCTGGCCTCGAAGGCCACGGGCTTCCCGATCGCGAAGATCGCCGCCCGCCTGGCCACGGGCTACACCCTGGACGAGATCCCCAACGACATCACGGGCTCGACGCCCGCGTCCTTCGAACCGGCGCTGGACTACGTGGTCGTCAAGGTCCCGCGCTTCACCTTCGAGAAGTTCCCGGGGGCCGACCCCTCGCTCACCACCTCCATGAAGGCGGTGGGGGAGGCCATGGCCATCGGCCGCTGCTTCACCGAGGCCCTGAACAAGGCCCTGCGCTCCATCGACAAGCCCGGGGCGCAGTTCCACTGGGACGGGCCCGACCCCTCGCCCGAGCAGACGCGCGCGCTCGTGGAGCGGGCGGGGACGGCCACCGAGGAGCGCCTCGTGCAGGTCCAGCAGGCCATCCGCGGCGGCGCCGGCATCGACGAGCTCCACGCGTCCACGGGGATCGACCCGTGGTTCCTCGACCAGATGGTCCTGCTCGACGAGGTCGCCAGGGAGACCATCGGCGCGCCCGCCCTGACCGGCGACGTGCTGGCCCGGGCGAAACGGCACGGGTTCTCCGACCGGCAGATCGCCTCGATGCGGCGCCTGTCCGAGGACACGGTGCGGGAGGTGCGCGGGGCATTCGGCATCCGCCCGGTGTACAAGACCGTCGACACCTGCGCGGCGGAGTTCGCGGCGCGCACCCCCTACCACTACTCGTCCTACGACCTGGAGACCGAGGTCGCCCCCCGCAGCCGCGAGGCCGTCATCATCCTCGGCGCCGGCCCCAACCGCATCGGGCAGGGCATCGAGTTCGACTACTCGTGCGTCCACGCCGCCATGGCGCTGCGCGGGGACTACGAGACCGTCATGGTCAACTGCAACCCGGAGACGGTGTCCACCGACTACGACGTCTCCGACCGCCTCTACTTCGAGCCCCTCACCCTGGAGGACGTCCTGGAGGTCTACCGCGCCGAGTGCCAGGCCGGCCCCGTCAAGGGCATGGTCGTGCAGCTGGGCGGGCAGACGCCGCTGTCCCTGGCGGCGGACCTGGAGCGGGCGGGCGTGCCGGTCCTGGGGACCACGCCCCACGCCATCGACCTCGCCGAGGACCGCGGGGAGTTCGGGAAGGTCCTGGAGGCGGCGGGCTGCCCCGCCCCCGCCCACGACGTCGCGCACTCGCCCGCCCAGGTGCTCCCGGTGGCGCGCTCCATCGGATTCCCCGTGCTCGTGCGCCCCAGCTTCGTCCTGGGCGGGCGGGGCATGGCGATCATCAACGACGAGGAGGCGCTGGGCGTCTACCTGGACCGGCCCGACATCGACGTGCTCTTCAGCCGCGGGCCCCTGCTCATCGACCGCTTCCTGGACGCCGCCATCGAGATCGACGTCGACGCCCTCTACGACGGCGAGGAGCTGTTCATGGGGGCGATCATGGAGCACATCGAGGAGGCGGGCGTCCACTCCGGGGACTCCTCGTGCGTGCTGCCCCCCATGACGCTGTCGGCGCGCGAACTCGGGCGCATCACCGCCTCGACGGAGGCCATCGCCAGGGGAGTGGGGGTGCGCGGGCTCATCAACATCCAGTTCGCGATGCTCTCCGACACCCTGTACGTCATCGAGGCGAACCCCCGCGCCTCGCGGACCGTGCCCTTCGCCTCGAAGGCGACGGGCGTGCAACTGGCCAAGGCCGCCGCCCTCATCCAGGTGGGTCGCACGATCGCCTCCCTGCGGGCCCAGGGGCTCCTGCCCGGGCGCGACGCGCGGACGATCCCCGACGGCGGTTCCATCGCGGTCAAGGCCGCCGTGCTGCCCTTCAAGCGGTTCCGCACCGCGGCGGGGGAGGTCGTCGACACGGTGCTCGGCCCGGAGATGCGCTCGACCGGCGAGGTCATGGGCATCGACCGCGACTTCCCGACGGCCTTCGCCAAATCCCAGTTGGGCGCGTTCACGGAGCTGCCCACGCGGGGCACGGTGTTCATCTCCATCGCGGACACCGACAAGCGGGCGATCGTCCTGCCGGCCGCGCGCATGGCCGAGCTGGGCTTCACGGTCCTGGCCACGTCGGGCACGGCCTCGGTGCTGCGCCGCAACGGCATCGCGGCGCAAGTGGTGCGCAAGTCCTCCGAGGGGCGCGGCGCGGAGGGCGAGCCCACCGTCGTGGACCTCATCAACGAGGGCCGCATCGACCTGGTCGTCAACACCCCGCAGCGGTCGGCGAACCGCCACGACGGCTACCGGATCCGCGCGGCCGCGGCCGCCCACGACCGGCCCGCGGTGACGACGCTGCAGGCGTTCAACGCCGTCGTCCAGGCGATCGAGGTGCGCGCGCGCGGCGCCTACTCCGTCCGCTCCCTGCAGGAGTGGGACTCCCACCGGTCCAAGGAGGCCCGATGAACCCCCTCAACGCCAAGGAACCCGCCCGCATGGGCTTCGGCGACAGGCTCTACGAGGCGATGGGCGCCCACGGGCCCGTCTGCGTCGGCATCGACCCCCACGCGGCGCTGCTGGCCCGCTGGGGCCTGGACGACGACGCGCGCGGCCTGCGCGAGTTCTCCCTCAGGGTCGTCGAGGCGCTCGGCGGCCGGGCCGCGGCGCTCAAACCGCAGTCCGCCTTCTTCGAGCGCCACGGGTCCCAGGGGGTCGCGGTCCTGGAGGAGGTCGTGGCCGCCTGCCGGGAGCTCGGGACCCTGTGCGTCGTGGACGCCAAACGCGGCGACATCGGCTCCACCATGGAGGGCTACGCCGACGCCTACCTCTCTGACGCCTCGCCCCTGGCGGGCGACGCGGTGACCCTGTCCCCGTACCTGGGCGCCGGGTCCCTGGCGCCCGCGCTGCGCCTGGCCGAGCGCACCGGCCGGGGCGTGTTCGTCCTCGCCCTCACCTCGAATCCGGAGGGCGCGGACGTGCAGCACTGCCGCTCGCGCGAGGGCGTGTCCGTCGCCGCGCGGATCGTGTCCCAGCTGGCGGACTTCAACGCCTCCTGTGACAAAGTTCATCTGGGTCCCGCGGGGGTCGTCGTGGGCGCCACAGTGGGCTCGGCGGTGGCCGATCTGGGGATCGATCTGGCGGCACTGCGCGGCCCCGTCCTGGCGCCGGGCGTCGGCGCCCAGGGCGCCGGGGAGGCGGAGCTGGCCCATGTCTTCGGGGCGGCGCGCGCCCAGGTCCTCGCCTCGACGTCGAGGGGCGTGCTCAGCGCCGGTCCGGATCCGGAGGCCCTCCGCGGGGCGGCCGGACGTGCGGCATCGGAGGCCGGAAGGGCTCTGAGGAGGCAAAACGACACGCCCTCGAACTGTGGCCCTCATCACTTGCGGGAGGGTGTTGCTCGGCTGTAATGCCCCTGACCTGCGCGGGTAGCCGGAGCGTTACGGTGTCCGGAACGATACCTCGTAACGTCTTCGCAAAACTGCCCGTAGGCGGCGGTTTCGAGTCATAACCTTTCATCACCGCACAAAGTGACCGATATGAAGGAGATTACAGGTCATGGCGCTTCCCACCCTCACCCCCGAGCAGCGGGCCGAGGCCCTCGCTAAGGCCGCCGTCGCGCGCACCCGCCGCGCGGAGGTGAAGATTGCACTCAAGCGTGGTGCGATGAGCCTGTCAGAGCTCTTCGACCTCGCTGCGACCGACGAGGCGATCGGCAAGATGAAGGTCCTCGACCTTCTCCAGTCGCTCCCTCGTGTTGGCTCGACGACGGCTCACGCCCTCATCGAGGAGATCGGGATCTCCGAGTCCCGTCGTGTCCGCGGCCTGGGAGCGCAGCAGCGCGCTGCCCTCCTGCGCCGCTTCCACTGAGCTTCCCCGGGTTCCCATCCCTGACAAACTCAGTACCCTGAAAGGCTCCCCGCGATCGCCCTCGGCATCGCGGGGAGCCCTCTTCTGCCGCAGTGCCCCCGCCGCTCCCGATGCGCGCGGCGCGCCCAATGGCCCCGCTGCCCCGATCGGTTTTCCGGTGACGGCGCCGGATGCCCCATGATGGGGCAGTGACCTTTCCGACCTCAGCGACCTCCCCGACCCCCGCGTCCCCTGAGACCCCACTGACCCCCGCGCCCTCCCCGGCGGCGCCACCGGCCCGACTCACCGTGGTCGCCGGGCCCACCGCCGTCGGCAAGGGGACGATCGTCGCCGCGCTGCGCGACAGCCACCCCGAGCTCTTCGTCTCGGTGTCCTGCACGACCCGCGCGCCGCGCCCGGGGGAGATCGACGGCGTCCACTACCGCTTCGTCGACGACGCCGAGTTCGACGCGCTGGTCGAGCGCGGCGACATGCTCGAATGGGCCCTCGTCCACGGCGCCCACCGCTACGGCACCCCCCGGGGCCCGGTCGCCGAGGCCCTCGCCCAGCGGCGTCCCGCCCTCCTCGAGATCGACCTCGCCGGGGCCCGGCAGGTGCGCGAGTCCATGCCGGACGCGCTCTTCGTGTTCATCGCCCCTCCCAGCTGGGACGCGCTCGTCGAGCGGCTCGTCGGCCGCGGCACCGAGGGCGCCGCTGAACGCGAGCGCCGCCTGGCCACCGCCCGCACCGAGATGGCGGCGGCCGACGAGTTCGACGTCGTTGTCGTCAACGACACGGTGGAGCGCGCCGCGGCCGAGCTCGAGCGCCTCCTCTCCCTCGCACCCGCGGCCTCCTAGGATGAGGCGCATGGCTCTCCCCACCTCGCCCTCCCGGCGCCACGTCCTCACGATCCTGCCCCTCGCCGCCACGGGCGGCCTGCTCGCCGCATGCTCCTCCGACGATGCCTCCTCGCAGGCCTCCGCGACGTCCGGCCAGCCCCACGCCCCCAAGCCCTCAGTGAGCTTCCCGGCGGACGGCACGATCATCGACGTGCGCACCCCCGAGGAGTACGCGCAGGGCCATCTCGAGGGAGCGATCAACATCGACGTGTCCTCCGCCGGCTTCGATACCGCCATCGATGCCCTCGACCACGGCGCCAGCTACGCCGTCTACTGCCAGTCGGGCAACCGCTCGGCCAAGGCCGCCCAGGCGATGACGGCCAAGGGCTTCACCTCAGTGCTGGACCTCGGCGGCTACCAGGAGGCCTCGCTGGCGCTCGGCGTCCCCGTCATCGCAGGCTGAGACGGGGACCACGGCGCCCGTGGGCGGGGCGGGTGATGATTCGCCGCGCCCTGAGCGCTAGGATGTCCTGGCTCGGCCCATCGGCCAGCGCACGGACATATCGAGGCCCTCGCCGCCCCTCGCCCGCCGCGGCGGCGCCCGGCCAGGCCCATCGACACCCGATCGATCCGAAAGAGGAGCTCATGCTCGGAACCTCCCCCCAGCCCGAGGGCATCACGAACCCGCCGATCGACGATCTCCTGGAGAAGGTCGACTCGAAGTACGGGCTCGTGGTGGAGGCCGCCAAGCGCGCCCGTCAGATCAACACCTACATCCGCCAGCTGGAGGAGAACCGCTTCGAGTTCTTCCCGCCCCTGGTGGACACCGAGCCGGAGGAGAAGCCCCTGAGCATCGCGCTGCGCGAGGTCGCCGCCGACAAGCTCCAGGTCATCTCCGGGGAGGACGCCCGGGCCCGGCGCGCCGCCGCCGAGGAGGCCCGCCGCGCCGCCGAGACGGACGTGTTCTCCGACATCCCCCTGGACGCGGCGCCCCTGCCGGGCGGCGAGGACGCCCAGGCCCCGGGGGACCTGGACAGCATCGAGTTCTGAGCCGGCCGGTGAGCGCGACCGACGCCGGCGCGCGGCGCATCGTCGTGGGCGTGGCCGGCTCCGTGTCCGCCTACAAGGCGCCCTTCGTCATCCGGCTGCTGCGACGCGCCGGTCACGAGGTCGAGGTGGTGGCCACCGCGGCCGCCCTGCGCTTCATCGGGGAGCCCGCCCTGGCCGCCGTCTCCGGGGGGCCGGTGGCCACGGGCCTGTTCGACGACCCGGCCGCCGCCTCGCACGTGGCGCTGGGGGAGCGGGCCGACCTGGTCGTCGTGGCGCCCGCCTCCGCGGACCTGCTGGCCAGGGTCGCGGCGGGACGGGCCGACGATATGCTGACGGCCACGATCCTGACGACGGGGGCGCCCGTGGTCCTCGCCCCGGCCATGCACACCCGCATGTGGACCAACCCGGCCACGGCGCACAACGTGGCGACGCTGCGCAGCCGCGGCCTGACGGTCATCGACCCCGACACCGGGCCCCTGACCGGCGGCGACGTGGGCGCCGGGCGCCTGCCCGAGCCCGAGCGGATCGTCGAGCGGGCCCTGGCCGTCCTGGACGCCGCCCGCGCGCCGGCC
>ERZ773070.75-NODE-75-length-75351-cov-16.265632_pt1 | contig 75351 bp, 81 predicted proteins | sample MGYA00580618_ERZ773070 | MGnify/ENA primary metagenome ERZ773070 (study PRJEB29015, sample SAMEA2738023) | human oral metagenome | biome: human oral; feature: human-associated habitat; material: dental | place: China | collected 2019 ...
TTTCCATTGTTTTGATAGTGATGACCATTTATTTTTCTCCTTGATATCCCTCAATCCATCGCTTTTATTTCCAGAATCATATCGCGAATCTGTGCGGCCAGCTCGAAGTCCAGAAGTCCGGCAGCTTCTTGCATTTGACCTTCTAGTTTCTTGATCATGTCCTTGCGCTCTTGCTTATTGAGGCTTTCGATTTCGACAGTTTCTTCCTTATCTGGCAGGGCAGCCTTGGTCACACTGATTAGGTCACGGATTTCTTTCTTGATGGTCTGCGGTACAATGCCATGCTCTTCGTTATACGCCATCTGGATTGCCCGACGGCGGGCCGTTTCATCTATAGCTCGCTGCATGGACTGGGTTATAGTGTCCGCATACATAATCACATGCCCCTCGCTGTTGCGGGCTGCCCGTCCGATGGTCTGGATAAGGCCACGCTCGTTGCGGAGGAAACCTTCCTTGTCCGCATCAAGAATTGCCACCAGACTAACCTCAGGCACGTCGATTCCCTCGCGCAGCAGGTTAATCCCAACCAAAACATCAAAGACACCCAAGCGCAAATCACGGATAATCTCAGTCCGCTCCAAGGTCTTGATGTCCGAGTGCATGTATTTGACCTTGACACCCATTTCCTTGAAGTAGTCCGTCAAATCTTCCGCCATCTTCTTGGTCAGGGTTGTGATAAAGGTCCGCTCATTCTTTTCAACACGGGCATTGATTTCACCCAAGAGGTCATCAATTTGTCCCATGGTTGGACGGACTTCCACTTCTGGATCCAGAAGCCCTGTCGGCCGGATAATCTGCTCAATAATCGTATCTGTCTGCTCTTTCTCATAGTCACCCGGCGTAGCCGATACATAGACAATCTGGTGAACATGGCTTTCAAACTCCTCCCGACGAAGCGGGCGGTTGTCCAAGGCAGATGGCAAGCGGAAGCCATAATTAACCAGCATCTCCTTCCGAGAGCGGTCGCCATTGTACATACCCCGAATCTGTCCCATGGTCATGTGACTCTCATCAATCATAATCAAGAAATCATCAGGGAAAAAGTCCAGAAGGGTATAAGGCGGCTCTCCTTCGCTCCGACCATCCATATGGCGGGAATAGTTCTCAACGCCATTTGTATAGCCCATCTCGCGCAGCATTTCGATATCATACTCCGTACGTTGCTTCAAGCGTTGGGCTTCCAGAAGCTTGCCTTCCTTCTCAAAGGTAGCAAGCTGCTCCTCCAGCTCGGCCTGAATTTTGGCAATGGCTACTTCCATGTGGTCTTCATTGGTGACGAAGTGAGTAGCTGGGAAGATGGCCAAATGGTCCACCTCACCCAAGACTCGTCCTGTCAAGGCTTCAACTTCACGGATCCGGTCAATCTCGTCTCCGAAAAACTCCACCCGAAAGGCATGCTCATCACGCGAGGCAGGGAAAATCTCCACTACATCACCACGAACCCGGAATTTCCCCCGCTGAAAGTCAATGTCATTGCGCTCAAACTGAATATCTACCAAATCATTGAGCAGTTTGTCACGGGAAATTTCAAGGCCTGGACGCAGACTAACCACACTGTCAGAGTATTCCTTAGGCGATCCTAAACCATAGATACAAGAGACCGAAGCCACGACAATCACGTCATTGCGCTCCAAGAGGGCAGATGTCGCCGAGTGACGGAGCTTGTCAATCTCGTCATTGACCGAGCTATCCTTTTCGATATAAGTATCACTGGAAGGCACATAGGCCTCAGGCTGGTAGTAGTCATAGTAGGAAACGAAGTATTCCACCGCGTTATTGGGGAAGAACTCCTTGAACTCACCATAAAGCTGGCCAGCCAGCGTTTTATTATGGGCAATAACTAGAGTCGGCTTATTAACCCGAGCGATAACCTGACTCATGGTATAGGTCTTACCAGTACCCGTCGCCCCCATGAGAATCTGGGCTTTCTCGCCACCTTCGATATTGTCCACCAGCTGCTCAATGGCTTGAGGCTGATCTCCTGAAGGCTCGTACTTGGAAACCAATTCAAATTTATTATCTGTTATTCTGTTTATCATCTTTTATTCCTCAACTTGTGCTTCTATCATTTTACCACATTTGACACATTTTCTCTGCCTTTGGCTCTGGTTTAGTAGCTACATCTCTAAGAACGGCTAGTCTTGCATTCTAATCATTCATTAACATCAAAAATCGCCCAGCTAAGCTGAGCGATGTCTTTATTTCTTAAACATCAATGCCTGAGGCAGGCGATTTTCCTTCTTGAGCGACCAGTAAAGATAGGCAATGCAGCCAATCAGAACGATACTGGCAAAAATAGATCCTTCAGCACCGAAAGCTCCTCCTGAAAGCCAATCAATAGAAGTCTGAGAAGTGTAATTAAAGACAGAGGCAGTAGCTCCGTTCCCGCTGACCTGGATGCCATAGACATTTCCTTGGACGAAATTCCAAGCGCCATGCATACCAGCCAAGACCCACATATTATCATATTTGATCATGAGTAGGCAGGCAAAAATCCCATCCAAGATAATAGTAACAATAGAAAGGACAGTCACACCAGCATTGAGGAGGTGCATTGCCCCAAATAGAGCGCTGGAAACCAAGACACCGACAAGAATATTTGATTTGGCACTAACCGCTGGAAAAAGCCAGCCACGCGTCACCAACTCCTCCGTGCCACCTTGCAGAATCCAAAAAGGTATCAGGACAAGAATAAAGAGAACTGGCTCTAAACTCAGCTCTGCCAATTCTAGTCTCCCAGATCCTGTCAGCAAGAGCAGGGCAACGATAAGCGAAAACTGTATCGAACCAATCAGAAATCCTTTACCCAGTTCTTTCAGCCACCCTTCCTTAAAGAAGCCCAGACTGGAGAAGGGTCTCTTTTCTCGAAACTTGACCCACAGAAAAACAAGTAAAGCCATAAAGAAAAAACTACCTAGCTGAAAAAAGATATTATAATGCCCGAACACTTCCATAACCGTTGCTCGGTCAGCTGTCGGATTCACCATGGCAAGCACAGTTCCAATGATGATCCCAATCGGAATCATTCCAATGAATGCAAGGATTTCTCCTAGCTGGATAAAGCCAATAGAAATCAAAACTGCCAACCAAATCGGCGGAATGTAGCGCGACAGCTTCATATTATCTAACATGCGTGATTTAAACATAGAAATCTCCTTTCTTGATTTATCTATTATAACATATTTTATCATAATAGCATAAGAGCCAATATTTGTTATTATGTCAGAAAATGTAACATCGAAATAGAAAATATTTGCCTTTTTCAAATTTTTCTGATATAATCAGACAATATTCTAACAAAGGAGAGAAAGTATGAAGAAAAAAATCATAGCTTTTCTGCTAGCATTGTTCCCTATCTTTGCCTTAGGGACAACTATTCATGCAGATACTATTAAAATCGTATCTGACACGGCTTACGCCCCATTTGAATTTAAAGACGTAGACCAGACATATAAAGGAATTGATGTTGATATTATCAATAAAGTAGCTGACATCAAAGGTTGGGAATATGAAATGTCCTTCCCCGGTTTTGATGCGGCTGTTAATGCGGTTCAAGCAGGACAAGCCGATGCCATTATGGCAGGTATGACCAAGACTGCTGAACGCGAAAAAGTCTTTAGCATGTCTGACACATATTATGACACAAAAGTTGTCATTGCAACGACCAAGGCTAATACAATAAAGTCTTACGATCAACTTAAAGGAAAAACAGTCGGTGTCAAAAATGGTACTGCCGCGCAACGTTTCCTTGAGAAAATCAAGGACAAGTACGGTTTTACTATCAAAACATTTGATACAGGCGACCTCATGTATAACAGCCTAGCAGCCGGAGCGGTTGACGCAGCTATGGATGACCAACCCGTAATCGAGTATGCAATCAGCCAAGGGCAAGATTTGAAAATCTCAATGAAGGGTGAGGCTGTTGGTAGCTTCGCATTTGGTGTCAAAAAAGGCAGCAAATACGAATACCTAGTCACTGAGTTTAACGAAGCCTTGGCTCAGATGAAAAAAGATGGCACCTTGAAGGACATCATCAACAAGTGGACTGCTGCTTCCAAAACTTCAACAAATTCAGCAGTGCCAGAAACTACAACCAAGTCTGGACAAAAAGCCACTCCAGTCAAAGCTAAATATACGATTGCCAGCGACTCATCCTTCGCTCCTTTCGTTTTCCAAAATGATAGCAACAAATACACTGGTATTGACATGGACTTGATCAAGGCCATTGCCGAAGACCAAGGTTTTACACTTGAAATTTCTAACCCTGGTTTTGACGCTGCCATCAATGCTGTTCAATCTGGTCAAGCCGACGGGATGATTGCTGGGATGTCTGTCACAGAGGCCCGCAAAGAAACCTTTGATTTCTCTGAACCATACTACACTGCTAACTCTATCATTGCGGTGACAGAATCAAGCACTATTAGCTCTTATGACGACCTAAAAGGAAAGATCGTCGGAGTCAAAAATGGTACATCCTCTCAAACCTTCCTCGTCGAAAATCAAAGCAAATACGGCTACAAAATCAAAACATTTTCAGACGGTTCTTCTATGTATGATAGTCTGAATTCTGGCTCTGTCGCTGCTATTATGGATGATGAGCCCGTTGTCAAATATGCTATCAACCAAGGCAAGAAAATGAAAACACCAATCGAGGGAACTCCTAGTGGTGATCTTGCTTTTGCAGTGAAAAAAGGAACCAACCCTGAACTCATCGAGATGTTCAATAACGGTCTGGCTAATCTGAAAGCGAATGGCAAATATCAAGAGATCCTTGATAAATATCTCTCAGCAAACCAAGATGATTCTACAACTGTTGACGAAACGACTATCTGGGGACTTCTCCAAAACAACTACAAACAACTTTTGAGTGGTCTTGGAATCACTATCTCATTGGCACTTATTTCCTTTGCGATTGCCATGGTGATCGGGATTATCTTTGGGATGTTTAGCGTCAGCCCTATCAAAGCGCTTCGCATTATTTCAGAAATTTTTGTCGATATTATCCGTGGTATTCCACTTATGATTCTGGCAGCCTTCATTTTCTGGGGAATTCCAAACCTCATTGAATCTATGACTGGCCAGCAAAGTCCGATTAACGACTTTGTCGCAGGGACCATTGCCCTGTCCCTCAATGCTGGTGCTTATATCGCCGAGATTGTTCGCGGAGGGATCCAAGCCGTTCCAGCCGGACAGATGGAAGCTAGCCGCAGTCTAGGGATTTCGTATGGAAAGACCATGCGCAAGATTATCCTACCTCAAGCAACCAAGATTATGCTACCAAACTTCGTCAACCAGTTTGTTATCGCCCTCAAAGATACAACTATCGTATCAGCTATCGGACTTGTTGAGCTCTTCCAAACAGGTAAAATTATCATTGCCCGTAACTATCAGAGCTTCAAGATGTATGCTATCCTAGCAGTGCTTTACTTGGTCATCATCACACTCTTAACAAGATTAGCTAAACGCTTAGAAAAGAGGATCCACTAATGGCTAAATTAAAAATTGATGTTAATGATTTACATAAATACTATGGGGAAAATGAAGTCCTAAAAGGGATTAGTGCTAAATTTTATGAGGGAGATGTTGTTTGTATTATCGGTCCTTCTGGATCAGGTAAATCAACTTTCCTACGCAGCCTGAACCTACTTGAAGAAGTAACTAGTGGGACCATTACTGTCAACGGTTATGATTTGACAGACAAGGCTACCAATGTGGACCATGTTCGTGAAGATATCGGAATGGTCTTCCAGCACTTCAACCTCTTCCCACACATGACTGTCCTGCAAAATATCACCTTCGCTCCTGTTGAGCACAAGCGAATGAGCCAAGCTGATGCAGACAAGCTTGGTATGGAGCTCTTGGAGAAGGTTGGCCTGGCAGACAAGGCCGATGCCAAACCAGACAGCCTGTCAGGAGGACAAAAACAGCGGGTGGCCATCGCTCGAGGATTGGCTATGAACCCGGACATTATGCTCTTTGACGAACCGACTTCTGCCCTTGACCCTGAAATGGTCGGCGACGTTCTCAACGTTATGAAGGATCTAGCTCAGCAGGGCATGACCATGCTGATCGTGACTCACGAAATGGGCTTTGCCCGTCAGGTCGCTAATCGCGTCATCTTTACCGCTGACGGTGAATTCCTAGAAGACGGCAAACCAGACCAAATCTTCGATAACCCTCAGCATCCACGTCTCAAGGACTTCTTGGACAAGGTGCTCAACGTATAAACATAACGAATCCTGAAAGTAATCTTTCAGGATTTTTATTGACTTATGCTTCCCTTTTTGCTAGACTAAAGATAGAATGATTTCGGAGGTACACGGAGACATGAAAAATTAAGTCTATTTTTTAAAGGAAACTTTATTTAGTAGATTTTGTCATGTTTCTGCATATCCGCGGGACTTTCGTTTTTTTGTGCTTTCAAGCTCCTATGGCTTATCTTTAGATCAATCCTGTCACTCCTATGACGGTGCAAGATGAAAGCCTACAAACGAATATTCCTACTTGGACACTCCCGTGTCTTCTTTGTGCAATCTCAACAGCTCTGCTAAATAAAGCAGGGCTGTATTTTGTATTATAAAACGAAGGAGACATCTATGCTGCAAATAAGAAATCTAACCATTACCCACTTAAAAGACCTGAAGGAGCTGGTCAACAATTTATCACTGACTGTCAATCAAGGAGACAAGGTCGCTATTATCGGTGAGGAGGGCAATGGCAAGTCCACCCTACTCAAGCTCCTGCTAGACGAGCGACTGGTCAACTCCTATGTCAGCTACAGCGGACAGATTGATAAGTCCTATACTGCTGCTGTCTACCTGCCCCAGCAACTACCTTCAGAGGATGCCCAACTGACCCTCAATGACTATTTCTTTGCTGATTTTGAAACCGAGCTGGACTATGCCAAGCTCTATCGCTACGCTGGAGAGCTCAACTTTGACAGCCAGCGCTTTGCCAGTCAGCAGCAGCTCTCTAGCCTATCTGGAGGAGAAAAGCTTAAAGTTCAGCTCATCAAGAAACTAGCCAGTGATTGGGACATTCTCTTTCTTGACGAGCCCTCTAATGACCTTGATCTAGAAACTCTGACTTGGCTGGAAAATTTTATCAGCCACAGCCAGCAAACTGTCCTTTTCGTCTCTCACGACGAGCACTTCCTCGCTCAAGCTGCAAGCAAGATTGTTCATCTGGAGCGAATCAAAAAGAAACATGAGGCTCGAACCAGCGTCAAGAGTCTGGACTATGAAAACTATCGCACTCAACGTCAGGAAGCCTTTGAAAAACAGGGACAACTAGCACGGAAAGAGCGGGAAGAGCATGCCAAGACCATGGAAAAACACCGTCAAGTCAAACAAAATGTCGAAAATGCCTTGAGAAATACCAAAAACGATGTCCAAGGCCGACTATTAGCTAAGAAGATGAAAAACGTTCTCTCGCAGGGCAAGCGATTTGAAAAGGCAGGTGCTGAAATGACCGAAATCCCGACACAGGAAGATGCCATCAGCCTTCACTTCTCAAACATAGAAGCTCTGCCATTGACCAAAAGAATCCTAAAATTAGAAGGCATAAAACTGGAAGTAGACGGACGACAGTTAGCGGAGAACCTGACTCTGGAGGTCTGCGGGCAGGAAAAAATCGGACTGATTGGTGCTAATGGCGCAGGCAAGTCTACTCTGCTCAAGGAAATATGGAAGATCCTGCGTGAGAGGACAGACATGCGAGTAGGCTACATGTCCCAGCACTATGGCGACTTGCTGGATGACGAAAGCTCTCCTTTGGACTTTCTGGCTCCCTCTGGCGACAAGGCTCAGGAGGAGAAAATTCTGACCCATCTAGCTAGTCTCCAGTTCACGCGCGACGAGGCACGTCACCCGATTGGGCAGCTTTCCGGCGGTCAAAAAGCCAAACTCCTCCTGCTCAAACTAGTCCTAGACCGCCCCAATGTCCTTCTTCTGGACGAGCCAACCCGCAACTTCTCTCCCATCTCTCAGCCTCAGATTCGCCAGCTTTTGGCGACCTATCCTGGCGCCATTATCACTGTCTCCCACGACCGTATCTTTCTCAAAGAAGTCTGCCAGAAGATTTATAAACTGACAGAAACAGGGTTGGAAGAAGTTGAACTATAAGCAAAAAGAGTTGGAAATTCCAACTCTTTTAATTCTGTTTAGCATCAATCTATGAACTTTAATAAAGCTCTTCCTTCTACTCCTGCGCCGTCTGCATTTGGTAATAAACACCTCTAGCATCCATGAGCTCCTGGTGATTCCCATGTTCGACAATATTGCCATCTACCATGACGAGGATGATGTCCGCATTTTGAATAGTGGATAGGCGATGGGCAATGATGAAGCTAGTCCGTCCTACCATGAGCTTGCTGAAAGCCTCCTGAATCAAGACTTCTGTCCGAGTATCAATGGAGGAAGTCGCTTCGTCCAAGATTAGGATTTTAGGAACAGCAAGGAAGACACGGGCAATGGTCAAGAGCTGCCGCTGACCTTGAGAAAGGGAATCCCCAGCATCCGCTAGATAGGTGTCATAGCCCTGAGGCAACTGCTGGATAAAGAAATGCGCATTGGCCGCCTTGGCAGCTTCAATGACCTCTTCTCGGCTAGCATCTGGCCGACCAAAAGCTATGTTGTCATGAATGGTCGCCGTCTTGAGCCAAGTCTCCTGTAGTACCATACCAAACTGCTGACGATAAGAGGCTCTGGTGTAATGCGTGATGGGAATACCGTCTAGCAAAATAAGACCACTATCAACATTGTAAAAGCGCATGAGGAGATTGATCAGGGTTGACTTGCCAGCACCAGTTGGCCCGACAATGGCTACCTTGCTAGCTGCCGGAATCCTTATATTCAAATCCTGAATCAGCTCTTTTCTAGGCTCATAGCCAAAAGCCACATGCTCAAAGCTAATCTGTCCTTTGACATCTTCAGACTGGAGGATTTCCTGACCAGACTCTGCTATTTCTTCTTGGTCCAAAACGCTGTAAATCCTCTCCGCACAAGCTAAAGCGCTCTGCAATTCTGACATGACTGACGATATATCGTTGAAAGGCTTGGTGTACTGGTTGACGTAGTTGAGAAAGGTTACCAGCTGCCCAACCGTAAAACCTGTTCCCTGAATGATTCGGACAGCCCCAAAGCCTACAATCAAAGCATAGATCAGGGCATTGATAAAACGAGTCGAAGGATTAACCGTCGAAGAATAGAAAATAGCCGCCTGAGAATAGTTCGCATAGGTTTGGTTGCTGCGAGTAAAAGCTGTATCAAACTGCTCCTGAGCATTAAATGCCTGGATTAGACTTTCCTGGGTCAGACTTTCCTCAATCAGCTGGGTCTGCGCTCCCCTCGCCTGCGTCTGACGTTGGAAAAAGCTAAAACTCTTTCTAGCAATAAAGCGAGCTAAGAAGAGAGAAAGAGGCGTCAAAAGCAGAACCAAGAGCAGGAGAAAAAAGTCCAATCTGGCCATACTAATGATAGTCACTAAAATTGTTAGCAAACCCACAAAAAACTGATTAAAAATCATAAGCAGGCCATTGCTGAGCTGCTCCAAATCTGTCGTCACCCGACTAACCAAGTCTCCGGTTCCCTGCCGGTCCAGATAGGCCAAAGGCAGATAGTGCACTTTCTTGATAACCCCCTGTCGGAGTTGTTGGCTGTAGCGATAAACCAACTGATTATAGAGCAAGGGATTGAGCCACTGAATCAGCGTGTTGGTTAAGATGACCAACAGCATCTGCCCCAAAATCGGCATCAAATGCTGCTCCGCTTGAGAAAGAAGAACGCTATCAACCGCATTTCCGATTAGAACTGGAAGAAGAACAGTCAGAGCCACTTGAGTCACCGTTCCCAGACTATCTAGAAGAAAGAGCCAGCGCGCCTGAAGCAAATCTCGAGTCAAACGCCTCAAGCTGCTAGGTGATGTCTTATGCTTCATGCTTTTCCTCCTCTCCTTGACTATGCTGTGAGTGATGGATTTCTCGGTAAATAGCAGAGCTAGCTAAGAGTTCCTCATGGCGACCAAGAGCCACCTGTTCTCCCTTATCCAGGACTAAGATTTGATCCGCTGAGCGCAAGCTATTGGTCCGCTGAGAGATCAAGACCAAACTGGTCTCTGTCAATTCATTCTTAATAGCCTGCAAGAGTCTAGCCTCTGTCAGATAGTCCAGAGCTGAGGTCGCATCATCTAAAACCAAAAATGGTGATTTCCGCAAGACAGCTCTGGCAATGGTTAAACGCTGACGCTGACCGCCAGAAAAATTCCGGCCAAAGGCCTCTACAGTCGCATCCAAGCCACCTTCCTTCTGAGAGACAAAGTCCGCTGCCTGAGCAATCTCTAAAGCCTGCCACAAGTCTGCGTCTGTTGGATTGGTTGACAGTCCTAAAGTCAGATTGGAGCGAACAGTTCCTTGAAAAAGCTCCGCCCTCTGAGGCACTAGACTGATCCAAGACCGCCATTCGCTCAAATTTTTAGGACTGCGTCCTTGGGAGAAGATGGTCAACTGACCGGTAGCCACAGGATAGAGGTGAGCCAGTAGCTGGACTAGGGTAGACTTACCTGAGCCTGTCCCGCCAATAACCCCCAAAGTCTGACCTCTTTTCAAATCAAAAGTCAGACCAGTCAAAGCAGGACTAGCTGCATTTGGATAGGAAAAGCTGACCTGCTGGGCTTTAATGGCTTGATCTGCCAGGGCTGTTTCCTGCACTAATTCCTGCAGGACATCTTCTTCTGCTTGCTCGAAGACCTGACTGATACGGCCTGCACTGATATAGCTTTGATTGAGCGAGTTGACCAGCATAGCCAGCTTGAGCAATTCCACCAAAATTTGCAATAAATAATTGACCAATGCCACTAGCATCCCCTGGGTCAGCAGGCCCTTGCCGATAAAAGCATTTCCCTGCCAAATCACAGCAATCAGGGTAGCATTGACCGTGAGAAAGGTCAGAGGACTAATCAGACTGGCCAGAGCTCCCGTCCTGATTTGCCAGGTTTTATAGAGCTCGTTGCGATTGCGAAAGGTCTGAACCTCGCGTCCCGTCTGGCCAAAAGCCCGTATAACCCTCATGCCCTGCAGCTGCTCACGCGTCAGATTGACTAGCTGATCAGTCAGCTGACGAATTTTGGCATAGAGAGGATTCATCAGACGAGACATAAGTACGATAATAGCCGTTAAAATTGCCACCATGAGCAAGAACCACAAGATAATGACTGGACTAATAGTAAAGGCCATAATGATGGAGCCAAAAACGATAATGGGCGCCCGCAGAAAGAGACGAAGAAATTGATTGATGCCCGTCTGAATCTGGTAGGTGTCGCTCGTTAGCCGAGTCACCAAGCTAGAAGCCGTCAACTCATCCCGACTAGCCTTGGGCAAACGCAGGATTTTTTGATAGAGGTCGCTTGTCATCTGACGAGTAAAGCCCACAGCTGCCTTTGACGAATAATACTGGGCCACCACTGCTACCACCACGCCAAGCGCAGCCAAGCCCATCAAAAGAAAAACCATCCAGTAGAGATGGGAGCTGTCGTGTCTAGGAATGGTCTCGTCCACAATCCCCGCAATCAAAAGCGGAACTAACAGTTCAAAACTGGCCTCCAAAAGCTTGAACAAGGGTCCAAGAAGAGACTCCCTGATATAGCCCTTGAAATATTTCAATAAATCTTTCATACTGCCTACTTCTCCATTAAACTGTTTCTATTTTACCATAATTTTCAAAGGGTAAAAAATATTCTCCTTCTGACCAGCAGAAAGAGAACATTGATATTAGATTTCTTGTAAGTTCTGGCTTATTTTCTTTAGACCCATATGCAAAAACGGTGTCGCTGCTAATAAGAATCCGCCCAAAGTTATAAACGTCCAGTCGAAGCCAAGATTATCAATCAACCAGCCAGTCAGAGGGAAAATGACAATCATACTCAGGCTGAACATCATAGAATAGACACTAAGCATGGTCGCCCGCACTTCACTTGGCAGCTGCTTTTGCAAATCATTGTCAAAAATCGGCTGGAAAAGAGCATACAAGGCGTTGCTGATTAGATAAATCAAAATGTAGATGACTGGTGTTCCAAAATAGGACAGCAGGTAGCTTGCTCCAGTTAGAAGGACCAATAAGGGAAAGAGTTTCAAGGCAGAATATTTCTTTCCAATCATACTCGCCAGATAGACCGCTAAGATATTCAAAGCACTGCCAATCAGCATGACCGCCGAAATTTGCCAAGCTTTTAAGTCAGACAATTGATTTTGGTAGTAAAAATAAAACATGCACATGAGCGTTCCGATTATTTGGGACAGAATCATCCAGATGAAAAGGCTAGGATTTCTCTGCAACTCCTCTTTGACAGCCCAGATAATCTTTTTCATAGTCAAACGCTCAGCTTTTTCTGCTTTGACACTCGGCTCCTTCAGCATCCAGATCAAGAAAAGAACGATAATAGAGGTGCCAATCATGATATAGTAGGTCAGATGCAATTGTCCGTGGACAAAAAATCCAGCCCAGACCGTTCCCAAAGATCGGGTCGCCTCGGCCACTCCAGACATGAAGCTGGAGATGGATAGGTAACGTTCCTTTAGTCCCGCCTCTACGGACGAATCATAGACCATGGCTGCGCTTGTACCCGAATCAAAATTATAGGACCAAGCACTAATCATCATAGCCAGTGCATAAACCCAAAAGTTCCCCTGCCCGGCCAACATGAGAACAGAAGACACAATCCCAGCTATCCGGCTCAGATAAAGATTGGTCTTGTAGGAAAAGCGATCCGCCAACATCCCAGAAGGAATTTCACAGATGACACTAGTCGCATGAAAGATACTTTCCAAAAGGCCAATCTGCCAAAGGGACATGCCGTTTTGACTTAGAAATAAAATCCAAAAACTAGTAATGCCTAGAAAGGCAAAAAATTCTACACCGGCCATAAGACCGATATTTTTCCGATAACTTCTTTTAAACATATTTTCTCCTTTAACAAGTGTTTTATATTGCTATTATTTGTCACTTGTTAATCCGCTGTTTACATGACTCCTACCTCTTCTTTCTCTAAAATTCTATATTTGGATTATTTCATAGTTCATTGTTGAAAAAACGCCACATGGGCGTTTGATTCGTTTTACGGTTTAATACGGTGCAGCATACGTGGGAATGGAATGGCTTCACGGATATGCTTGGTCCCTGCCACAAAGGTTACCATACGCTCGATACCGATACCGAATCCACCGTGTGGAACAGATCCATACTTACGAAGATCCAAGTAGAATTCATATTCTGTCGTATCCATACCAAGCTCATTCATCTTAGCGACGAGGGCATCGTAGTCTTCCTCACGCATAGAGCCACCGATGATTTCACCGTAGCCTTCTGGTGCCAGTAGGTCCGCACAAAGGACACGGTCTGGATTTCCAGGAACTGGTTTCATGTAGAAAGCCTTGATGGCTGCTGGGTAGTTCACAACAAATGTTGGTACACCAAAGTGGTTTGAAATCCATGTTTCATGCGGTGACCCAAAGTCATCACCATGCTCAAGGTGCTCGTAATCTGCATCTTCATCATTTTCATGGGCTTGCAAGAGGTCAATCGCTTCATCGTAGGTAACGCGCTTGAAAGGCTCAGCAACGTAGCGCTTCAAGAGTTCTACATCACGTTCCAATGTTTCCAAAGCTTGAGGAGCCCGGTCAAGAACACCTTGGATCAAGGCTTTGACATAAGCTTCCTGCAAGTCGAGTGACTCATTGTGAGTAACAAAATTATACTCCGCATCCATCATCCAGAACTCTGTCAAATGACGGCGAGTTTTTGATTTTTCAGCACGGAATACAGGACCAAAGTCATAAACACGGCCCAGAGCCATTGCCCCTGCTTCCAGGTAAAGCTGACCAGATTGGCTCAAGTAAGCTGGAGTTCCAAAGTAGTCGGTTTCAAAGAGCTCAGTCGAATCCTCTGCCGCATTTCCTGACAAGATCGGGCTGTCAAACTTGATAAAGCCATTCTTATCAAAGAATTCATAGGTAGCATAGATGATGGCATTACGGATTTGCATCATGGCTACTTGCTTACGAGAACGCAGCCACAAGTGACGATTGTCCATGAGGAAGTCAGTTCCGTGTTCTTTTGGCGTGATTGGATAGTCATTTGATTCACCGATAATTTCGATATCTGTAATATCAAGCTCGTACCCAAATTTTGAACGCTCGTCTTCTTTGATAATCCCTGTCACATAAACAGACGTTTCTTGGCTCAATCGTTTGATAGTATCAAACTTCTCAAGTCCTACTTCTTCGCCAAATTTCTCAATAAAGTTAGGCTTGAAAGCTACGCCTTGGAAAAAGGCAGAACCATCACGCAACTGCAAGAAAGCAATTTTCCCTTTTCCTGATTTGTTGGCTACCCAAGCACCAATCGTTACTTCTTCACCAACATGATTTTTTACATCAATAATTGTTACATTTTTCTTCGACACGTTTTTTCTCTTTTCTATTTTTATTCTTTGTGGCAGACTACTTCGACATTATTTCCATCTGGGTCTAGGATAAAGGCTGCATAGTAAGGTAGATGATCACTCCGATAATCAGGTGCACCATTATCTTTTCCACCTGCCTTCAAACCCGCCTCGTAGCAAGCTCGAACCTGCTCATGGTTTTCTGCAAAAAAAGCAAAGTGAATAGGAGCCTGCTCTCCCTTTCCTAACCAAAAATCTCCACCAGGATGAGGACTGTTGGGGGCGACAAAACTGAGTAGAGAGTCAGTTCTAAAATCCAATTCGTAGCCAAGAGGAGCAAGAAAGCTTGTATAAAAGTCTTTTGAAATTTGCAAATCCTTTACTTTAATCTCAAAATGATCAATCATTCTTACTTCTCCATGAAATCCTTGAGACGTTGAACCGCTTCTTTTAGGGTATCCATATCCGTCGCATAGCTGAGGCGGACATTTTCTGGCGCACCAAATCCGTCCCCTGTCACCAAAGCAACTCCTACTTCTTCTAAAATCGCTGTGGTAAAGGCTGTCACATCTGTATAGCCTTTCATTTCCATCGCTTTTTTAACATTTGGGAAGAGGTAAAAGGCTCCCTGAGGTTTGACGACTTCAAAGCCAGGCACTTGGGCCAGCAAGGGGTAAATAGTATTCAGGCGTTCTTCAAAGGCCAATCTCATATTTTCGACCGTATCCTGACTGCCCGTCAAGGCTTCAATGGCCGCATATTGCGCCACTGCTGTTGGATTAGAAGTCGTTTGCCCTGCAACCTTGCTCATGGCTGAGATAATCTCAGGCTCACCTACAGCATAGCCAATCCGCCAGCCCGTCATAGAGTAGCTCTTAGAAACGCCATTGATGACGACCGTTTGCTTGCGAATTTCCTCTGACAGACTGGAAATCGGCGTAAATTTATTACCATTGTAGACTAAACGACCATAAATATCGTCAGCTAGGATCAGGATATCATGCTCAACAGCCCAGTTTCCGATAGCTAGCAGCTCTTCTGCTGTATAAATCATACCAGTCGGATTGGACGGCGAGTTCAGAACCAAGACCTTGGTCTTCTCAGTGCGGACGGCTTCCAGCTGGGCAACTGTCACCTTAAAGTTATTTTCCTCTGTCGCTTGAGCAAAAACAGGCTTTCCTTCAGCCATCAAGATCTGATCGGCATAGCTGACCCAATAAGGCGTCGGAATGATGACTTCATCCCCTGGATCAATCACGCTCATAAAGAAGGTGTATAGAGAGAACTTAGCACCCGTCGCTACTGTTACTTGATTTGGCTGAATCTCATAGCCATAATACTTGGCAAAGTAGTCTACAACCGCTGCTTTCAGCTCAGGTAGGCCACTTGTTACCGTATAAAAACTAGCTCTGCCATCTTCAATCGCTGCAGTCGCTGCTTGCTGGATATTCTTAGGCGTCGGAAAATCTGGCTCTCCCAAGGTCAAAGAAAGGATATCCCTGCCTTCAGCTTTTAAAGCTTTCGCTCTGGCTGCCGCCGCCAAGGTCACACTTTCTTCCATATTTAAAACACGATTGGATAATTTCATAGCCCCTCCTTGCTGAGCAATGTCTTGCTTTCAAATCCGATATTATAATAAGTGCTTCCAGACTTAATTTCCCAAACAGGCTGGCCATCCAAGTAACCAAAAGTAGTCTTATCAATAGAGGTCGCCCCATTCTCCTTGGCTACTTGCTCTGCCTCTGTCTGACTCATCCCATCTTGCAAGCGATAGACATGGATTTTGTTGGAATTTTTGGAAATCAGAACAGCTTCTTCATCTTTTTTACTATTTGTCCCAATCAAGCTATAGTAGGACTCTTTGCCATTGTAAATCGAAAAGCTCGTCAGACTTTCCAAATCTGCATATTCCTCAGCGATTTTTTGAGAGCCCTCCTTGGCTGACTGCCAAGGCTCGATAGCAAGGTGCAAAATCGTAAAAAATGAAAAAATAAGCGCCGTGAGGACGAGGAAAAGCCCGATAGCATAGTGCCTTATAGGAAATTCAGCCTTTTCTTTAATTTTATGTTTCACTGAATCATTATACTACAAATAGCCTGATTTTTCTAGGACTTTTATTACATTTGCATTTATTACTACTTATTGATAAAATATTGCTATGAAAATAACTGAAAACCTAGACAAGGATACTCTACTTGACCTTAAGACAATTATCGTTCTCCATAAGGCGGAGCGCACCATTCGTAATCTCGAAGCTCAAATTTTTAAAAAGCATAATTTGACGCCAACCCAATTTTCCGTTTTGGAAACCTTATATAGTAAGGGAGAACTGCGGATTCAAGATTTGATTGATAGCATGCTGGCTACATCGGGAAATATGACGGTCGTTATCAAAAACATGGAAAGAGATGGGTGGATAAGTCGCAGCTGCGATCCCAATGACCGCCGCTCCTTCCTCATCCAACTAACCGACCAAGGCCAGAAAAAAATCGAGGCTGTCTTGCCAGAGCACATCGCCAATATCCGCCATATGACTGCATTCCTCTCCCAAAACGACAAAGAAGATTTGGTGCGGATTTTAAAAACTTTCAAAAGGCTGAGCTAAATTATTGCTAATTAGTGACAATTGTTGTAACATAGATAGTAACAAGAGGGACACCTCTTAAATAAAGATAAAATGGAGGACATATTTATGTCTAAAGTACTATTTATTGTTGGCTCACTTCGTCAAGGTTCATTCAATCATCAATTGGCAGCTCAAGCGGAAAAAGCTCTAGCTGGTAAAGCTGAAGTTTCTTATCTGGACTACAAAGATGTACCATTCTTCAACCAAGATCTCGAAAGTCCAGCTCCAGCTGCTGTTGCCAAGGTTCGTGAAGAAATCCTTGCAGCTGATGCTATCTGGATCTTCTCACCTGTCTACAACTGGGCGATCCCAGGTGTGGTGAAAAACTTGCTTGACTGGACTTCACGCGTACTTGATTTGTCAGATCCAAGTGGCCCTTCTGCCCTCAATGCCAAAGTGGTAACTGTTTCATCTGTTGCTAACGGCACTTCACCTGATGAGGTCTTCAAGCACTACCGTAGCCTCCTTCCATTCATTCGTATGAATGTGGTTGATCAATTTACTGGTGTCGGTATCAATCCAGAAGCTTGGGGAACTGGCCAATTAGTCCTTGCAGAAGACAAGCTTGCTGAGCTATCTGCCCAAGCAGATGCCCTCCTAGCAGCTATCAACTAAGATAAAATAAAAACATGAAGCAAGATTTCCGAGAAATACTGCTCCATGTTTTTTTATTTTAAGATAATGGCTGCGACGATTGGACTGACAATTACATACATGATCCCTGTCACTCCGATTGCAAGACCTGCCATGGCTCCAGCAACATGTCCATATTTGAAAGCTGTTCCTGTACCAACTGCATGCCCCGTGCCACCTAAGGCCAAGCCAACTGCTACTGGATCCTTAATTTTCAGCAGTTTAAGAATAGTTGGTCCCATGACACTTGTCAAAATACCTGTCGCCACAACGACCACCAAGGTAACAGTTGTCAAGCCCTGCATTTTATCAGTAATTCCTACCGCCATCGCTGTTGTGACAGATTTTGGGAATAGGGAAATCGCTAAAAAGAAGTCCATCCCAAAGAATTTTGCAAGCAGAGCCGTGAAAGTCGTATTGACCACTACAGCTACAAAGGTTCCTAGCAGAATACTGCGAGCGTGGTGTTTCATCAGGTGAAATGTCTTATAAAGCGGAATCCCCAAAGCAACCGTTGACGGTACGATTAAATTGTTCAAATAAGCCCCACCGACATAGTAGTCCTTATAAGAAATTCCCGTTAATTTCAAAAAGGCAATGACCAAAATCGCTGCTAAAAGGAGAGGCGTTGTCAAAGGATGAGGAAATCTACGGAAAATCAGCATCCCAATGAGGTAGGCCAAAATGGACAAAGCGAGGCCAAATAGCGGGTTACTCCATAGATTAGACATGATCCATCCCCCCTTCCTCATAATCGCCTTCAAAATGCTGCTTAATGAACTGTACGACAAGGGCAATGACAATTACATTTAAAACAATGGCACCAAGGATAATCAAGATAATCGGTAGCAGATATGGAGCAATCACGTGAAATTTATCCATAATACCAACCGCCGGCGGCAGAAAAAGAATGGTCATATTGGCTAACAGAAAATTGCCGACCATACTGACGTGGCGGAGCCTCAATAACTTAAACTGCAAAGCAAGAAATAGCAAGATTAAGCCGATAATACTACCTGGAATGGGAAGATGGAAAACACTTGATATCCCCTCTCCAACGATGGAAATCGAGAAAATAATCATCAACTGGACATATAACTTCATGCAGAACCTCCGAAACTTTCTATGTACAGTTTACTCCTTTTCAGAAAAATTTCAAGGTTTTTCTCAAATAAAAAAGATGGAAACGAATCCATCTGATTGCTTGCATACTATCCTTACTTCTATATTCTGCGGGTCTAGCATTAAACAAAGTGATTATCGTTCTTCGTCCTGCTATCAAAAAAACGCCTTTAGGCGCTTCTTTAAACACAACGGAAGACATGGGATTCGAACCCACGCACGCTTTTACACGCCTACTGCGTTTCCAACACAGCCTCTTAAGCCTCTTGAGTAATCTTCCATACAAGAGAAAGACCTGCTTTCTCAAAACTTTATCCATTATACCACATTGCAGCTCCAGCCGCTATACTTTCCGTTATATTTTTTCGAAATTTCTATTAATTCCCAAACATGTTGGTTGATGCTAGGGAGCTCTGTGGTATCAAATCTGGATATTTCTAGTTTGTAAGGTCGAGGATCGCCTTCTTCTTTTTTCCTAGAAGAAATATCATAATCAAGAGCAGAGGCATCCCCCATAAAGGAAACACGATCTTCGTAAGTCTCAAAACTAAACTTATGAGTGATTTCCCTTAGTTGACTATGATCGTCCCCTTCTTTTTCTAGGCGATACCAGATACGCTGGTTTAAAATAGATTGGTACTCATATTCATTCGGATACAAGAAGTCAAAGTATTGTTTCCATTCAGGATCCACCAGAGTAGCTGAACTATATTGATACTTCGAAAACTGCTCCATTACCTGAGCAATAATCGGCATGTGTCGCTCTCTATCTTTCAAATAGTAATAAAACTCTATATGACCATCTGTGATGACTACTCCGACATAGATAGCCGCAATGCGCTTCATCGCTTCTGAAAGACGATCTTCGATGAGGTTCAAATTAGAAAATTCGTCATAATCTGGAAACCCTGTTTCTGGATCAATATTCAAAATAGCAATTCTCAACCGTAGTGCATAAGTATAGGATGGATAGGGAGCGATAGAATCCAACGCTAAATTTAGACGGATACTAGCCATTCGGTCATCAATAAGGGTCGAAAAAGAGCCCCATTCATTCGGAAGATTCTCTAAATCAACAGAAACTTCCTCAATGGGTAGATGACTATCTTGACTCTTCCCTAAGATTTTTCCAAAAAAACTCATATCATCAAAAACCTCATTTATATATCCCTATGGAGCCGGTGGGAGTGTCAAAACCTCAGTTAATTCAGCTTATTTGCTGATTTGTAACTCTTTTTCTGACTCTCTTTCAAAATTCCGCAAAACTCCTTTAACTTTAATAGTATATCACATTTTAGGAGATTATCAAATCGCTTGACTTTCGCGTGATTTTTCACACGAAAACAGACCGACATCACTGTCGGCCAGTCAAGTCCGTTAGAGCGGACATTTTCGAGATTTTCCGTTTTATCGGAATTTATTCTTTATCATGATAGCCGTATTCTTCCTCGGCAGCTTTTCTTAAATCAACGACCTTTTCAAAATTTTTGCAAACAAAAAAGCCCCAGCCTTTCGGCCGGGGTAGATTAAAATTTAAGAAAATATATTTTTTATTTATCGCAGTTTCCGCTGCGGTTTTTTATTTAAAACTACCAAAATCGGTAATACGCTGGCCGTCTTTTGATTGACCGACTGCGACATAGCGACGATTGCCAGAGCCACCGATATAAGTGATCCAGATATATCCGTCTTTGTCACACCAACCATCATAATTGATTTCTTGACCAGCTGTGTAGACCGCCACAATTTCGGCATCTAAGCCAGCAGCTACTCGGACATTGAGCGCAGATACCTCAACAATAAATGTCCCGGTCTCTTCGTGGATTGATCCATCGCCGCTAGGAACGGTTGGAGCGGGTTGATAGTCTGTGTCATCCGTCGGGAAGTAGAACCAACCAACTACACCATCAAAATTGCGTGTATTGTATCGAGCAGGGCCACCAATATACAGACTGTCCGCATTGCCATCGATGTTTTGCTCGATTGTTTTCATGGTGTAGCCGTCGCTATCTTCGATTACAAGACCTGTATGGCCGTATTCATGACCATAGATGTAGGTCGTATCCATAACAAAGACCGCCCCAGCTCGTGGTTTGCTATCAAGATTCCCCTCTTGATTGTACTCTACCTCATAGCCAAGGCTGACCGCTGAATTGAGCAGGTCAATGGCATTTCCCCACAAAGCCTTGCCAAAAAAGTTGATAGAGATTGAGTTTGGCAAGTCTACGCATTGTGTGCCCCACGCACCATCAGCGTCCGTTCCTACGCCAGCGTTTGCCAGATTTTCAGCAAATAAAATCACATTATTTGTTGTCGCCATATTATTTTCCTTTCAATTTTTCAAACGCTGCGAGCCAAAAGTAGCCTGCAGCAAAAGCAAACAGAGCAAGCTTCAACGCCTGCTCTTTTATTTTGATTTTGATTACTCTTCCTCCTTTAAGTCAGAGAGATTCATCAAGATACAGGTCACCCCTGCCAAGGCGACTGTTGATGCAGCCACAGTCCAGTTGACCTCTGTCAACAAAGCGGTCGAACCAATCACTCCAAGCGCAGATTGAGCCATTGTTTTGACCACTTTAATTCCTAGTTTTTTTGCAAATTTATTCATCTTTCCTCCTCGATTGGCAATTCCGAAAATTTTTCGTACAAAAGCTTGATAGCGCCATTTCCACCAAGTTCAACGTAGCTTTCGTAGAGGCGGGACAGCTCTTCCAGCTCATGCTGGGTGGTCTGGCCACGCCTCAACGCTTTTTTTAGATTTTCTTGCAACCGAAAACGCTGAAGCCGCTGCAAGCCTTTTTGGATCAGGTTTAGATCCTGATTATTCCTATTCCCGATATTTTGGATATCGGTCACGGACTCTTTCAGATCACCCAAATCTTCGACTAAAGCTTCTATTCGCTTATCGGTTTCTTTGCTATTTTGATTGCTACGATAGCTGAAATAGCTTGGAATAATCACGACTAGGACAGGCGTAAGCTTGTCCACAAAATCAATAAAATGGTTCACATGTCACCGCCTCCTATTTTTGGTTTTTTTCGGCAGCTTCCAGTTCTGCGATGATGGCATCCTCAGCGGCATAGACCGCGTCTTGGAACGCTTTTTCCTGCGCACGTACTTCACGCCGATTCGCCGCATAGGCCTCAGCGTCATTGAGCCATTCGCTGACTGTTGATACGCCTTTATCGTCGATGTCCGCAGTCAACGTCTTGACTACTGTGTCGCCAACCTTAACACTTCCGACAAGTTTTGTAGTTTTTACGATTTCTAAAGTCATGGTTATTCTCCTTTTTCTGTTTCTGGTGCTGTGCTTGTTTCAAGCTCTTGGTTACGTTCAAGTGCTTGCTGCAGTTGTACCTGAAGCTCTTCGTTTTGAGCTTCAAGCGTTGCGATTCTTATTGATTTGCTAGCGATTTCGATCGCTAACTTAGATTGAATATTTTCGTTCATTTTTTCTCCTTTTATCCTACATTCCGAACGATGTCCCAAGCGGCCTTTCTTGAGTTAATCAAGTTTTTCATTGCTTGCGTCATCGTGACTTGGCCGCTTGCAGCGTGAGTTAAGATGTTCCAAATTGCGGCTACGCTTTCCTCAAGCCGAATAAACTGCGTCGGGCTATCTGTGTCTCCTTTTGTGTCACGAGGCACAACAAAGTGTCGCGCCCAAATTTCTGAGTTTTTGTTCCAGGCGCCGGGCGTCATCGCCTGCGTCACAACACTAAAATTCCAGCCATCATCACCCTGCGCGTGTCTCATGTAATTATAGTCTCCAAACTGGTAGATTTTATCGACACTGTTGTTCGAATTGTTATCAATCACTAGGCCAGCGAAAGAGACCGATTTCCAAGCGTTCGTGCCATTTCGATTGCTGCCAATGATAGTACGACCGTGATTCTGGCCGTTTTCCTGCTTGTTTTCATATCGGATGAATTGAGTTGGGTAACCTGCCGCAACTCGCTTGATGGACGCGTCGTCGTTGTAAAACAGCACATGACCATCATTTAAGTTGATCTGCATCGCATCGTTTTGAGCGCTGATAGTCTTCCCTTTCATCCACTCAATAAACGCCAGCTCAATCTTGGATTTGATAAAATTCGCATCTAAACCGACGATTTTACTAGCGTTTAAATTGACGATATTTACATTTGCAGCGTTAAGTGTGCCAGCTGTAATTTTATCAGCTAGCATGCTTTCAATCATGGCATTCTTGATAACACCGTTTTTAATGTGAGTCTTATCGCCGATAGAGATCAGCCCCTCGTTGATTGAGACTGATCCATCTGGATTTAAATTGATCTGACCAAGGATATCGCCAGGCGAGTTGAGGTTCTTGATTGACCAGCTCCCTGCTAGTTGGCTTTGGACAGTTCGCAAGCCTTGGTTTTTCGAGACCTCTGTCTGAAAAAGCTGATTGGTCATGACCATGCGGGAGACTTTGTCCGTGACTTCTTTTTCAGTCGAGCCAATCAGCCGCTCATAGAGCTTACTGGTTTCTTGTATCCGTTGAAAATCTGTCTGGTTGGCTTTACCTGCGACTTGTTGAGTAATTGTAGAAAGTTGACCTTCAGCCGTCCGCTTAAACTCCGCCAGACTGGTCTTAGTCTCGGTAAGTCCAGTCTCGACTTTACCGACCTTATTCAGCGTCTCCTGCGCTGACTGCTTCCAAGTGTTAAAATTGGTCAATGATCCATTGGCTGTATTGATAGCAGCTTGCACGTTGGCCAGTTGGCCATCGATGCCTTGCTTGTATTCAGCTAGCTTAGTCTCAGAGCTGGTCTTCAGCTCCTCAAACCGCCTTGTCAGCCCTCGCACATCTTCCGTGTGTTGGACCTTGGCCACATAGCCAGCCTCGATAGCCTTGCGCTCGGCAGTCAGCTGACGGGCCGTCTCTTCACGGCTATATGTCCGCAGAGCTTCCGCTCTTGTGCCGTCAGCGCTGACGTAGCTCTGGACAGCCGACAAGTCTACCCGCAAGCCTTGAGCTGTGCGCTCGAAGACTGCCTTAGCCTCGGTGATGAGACCTTCGGTGTCTTCAAGGGCAGGCGACCAGTCGCTTTTTAATCGACCTTTTGACACTTTTGGCTTTTTAAGATACAAAATAGCGTTGCTCGCAAAATTATAGCCGTAAATGTAAAATTGGACTTTCTTGGTCAGGTCAATATCATCATTGACTTTTAGCGGTGCTCCTAACCGCACCCAGCGACCTTTTTCGTTGACTTCAATTTTTGTTTGGCCTGCATAAAAATTGAGCTTACCAGTCGAATTGTGATAGTAAAACCCAAATTTAATATGCGTGCCTAAATCAGTAGCGTATAAGTCAGCTGAAAAGTAATACTCTCCAGCTGTGATAGCTCCGATTTTAAAATCAGTTGATAATGCTTTCCAGTGACGAGAGCCATCACTCTCGTTAAATGCAAAGACCGTATCGCTAAACGTTTCCGTGTCAAAATACCCATGCTGGATATTTTGAGCATTTGGTAGACCTGCGTTGTACGGGTTGTACCAATATGGCGCTATCATATTTTGATATGCCTTGCCATTAGCCGTGTAGCGCTGGTTATTGTCACGCAGATTTTTAAATTCGGAGTTGATAAAGAGATTTTCGCCGACCTGCAGGCTTGCCAGCTCCTCCCTCAACCGTCCAGCCTCTGCCGCGACCAAGGACCTATCAGCCTTGTCCTTGGTCGCATTCAGGATTTCCTGACGGATTCCACTCGCTCGCACATCAAACTCAGCTGTGCTGAGCTTTTGGTTGAGCTTGTTCTGCGTGTCGGTCTCCAAAGACTTGACTGACTGCTTGATACTATCCGAGAGCACAGTCAAGGCGCTACTATCAGCCTTTGTTTTGAGCCCCTCACGCAAGCTAGACACACCAGCTTCTAGCGAGTCCGCTCGTTGCTTAAAGTTTGACTCAACCGTTGAGACACGTCCATCAACATCTTCGGGATTCTCGCTGTAATCAGTCGCAATTGTGCCGTGCTCAAGCTTGAGTCCAGCCACATATACACGATTATCAGCGTTAAAACGTTCAATCCGTGGCAAGATAAAGCCTGATTCTGTGATTTTAAAAGTCACTGAAAATCGCTGCCATTCATTCGAAATCGTCACCGAAGATACATTTAGCGATACTCCAGCCTGCGGACTCGTCGAATTATGCACAAAATATACATTTGCTCGGTCATTTTCGGCGCTACTTTTGATGTAAAAGCTAAAAGTGTACGTTTCGCCTTTCTTTGCTTCAAAAGGTTGCGAAAGTCCGAGCCACGAGCCTGTTCTGCTCATGACTGTCAGACCTTTGTACTTTTCGGTCTCTCTCGTCCAATGGCCAATATTCGACCAAGACCCGCTAAAGTCTTTGGTGCCTTTAAGCAGATTGACTCCGCCAACCTCCACACTCGCAATCCGACTACTCAATTCCTGAGCGGTCTGCGTGAGCTCAGACTTGCTGGCCTTGCCATCTGCCACGTTGGCCAACTCTGCCAGTCTGCGAGTAGTGGTCTGCTCGTAGGTTGCCTGAGCAGATTTCACGCCCGCAAGCTCGGTTTTGGTCGCATTGAGCGCCTGCACTTGCTTAGCTATCTCAGCTTCTGCCTGGGTCTGCTTGGGGCGGATATTGGCCAAGTCGCTTTTCAAGAGCGCCGTTTGGTCTCTCGCTATCTTCTGCGCACTAGCAAAGTCAGATTTTAACCGGTCAATTGCAGCTTGATTGGTCTGCTTAGCACCAGCTAAATCCTGATTCAGCTTGGTGATAGCGCCCTTGGCCGCTTCGATAGCCGAGGCATTGACGCCAGCCGTGCGAAGGGCTTGGGTGGTTTGCTGGGTCTGGGTGGCCATGGATTGGTTGATCTCTTTAGTTTTTGACTCGTATTCCTTGCGAAATTTCACGATATCCATTTCTAAAGGGTTGAGTTCCCATTCCGCCCCATTCCAAAAGTACAGATTGGTCTTTTCTCCCTCTTTTAGATAAAGCTGGTCACCTTTTCTAAGAGTGCCTACAGGCTCGTCTCTCGGTTTACTTTCGCCAAAATAAATGGTGTTCTTGCCGTCAGCAGAAACAAGAGCTTTGGTCGCTGTAGCAATAGCCTTAGCATTCTCTGCAGCAACATCCTGAACTGAACGAGCAAGGCTGCTCATTTCGCTTGCCCTTCGTTGAACAGAGCCGATATCATTGCAGACAACCTTACGACTAATTAGATTTCCACCCACATCATATTCGCTGGTAAACGACACAATGCGAACCTTTTGACTAAACCCTAACGTTTCGTTAATAGCCATAATGAAGTCGCCCGGACTCGGACGGCTAAGTTGATAACCAGCTCGTGATAGGTCTTCCATATCAATTTCAACAGAAACCTTATAAGACTTATCGACATTCTCTTTCAAGCGTTCTAAGAGCTTGCCAGTTTCTTTGTATCGCTCATCTACTACAGGCTCTGCTTCAATACGTCCATAGATTTTCGCTAGTGGGCTTTCATACTCAGATTCATAGCGACCTTTCGAGTGATCTTCATCGTCTTTCCAAGCACCAAGGCCTCGCTGATAAGTTACAAAGCTGTTGATATTCTTTTCGATTTTCAACTCGTTCATATTAAAATCTTTACGAACGATAGCAGATAGGTCTGTCCCGATCCGTTTCAGAATACGGACGACATGCCCGCGGACGGAAAATTCAAGACCAGCTGCCTTGATAATATCGTTAAAAAGCGACAATCGAGATTTATTTCCAAAATTTTCTTTTCGAATAGACCCGACTGTCGTTTCCAAATTGTAAGTATAGCCACTGCCTGAAAAGATAGCTTGTAAATAAGTTTCAAATGGTTTTGAACCATTCAAAGTATCATAGACCATTGATTTTGACATATCGTAGAAGAATTGATGTACTGCGTCAAATTCAACTTCAATCTGTCGTCCTGCATCATTAGGCTTTGCATAAGTAACACAATAATATTCATCGTCTAAGCGAAAACGCCAGCCACGATCTATGCCGTGCAAGACCTTATCGTTGGTGTAGATTGTGCCTTTTACAGACAATTCACCGTTGACCGCATTGGTTGCAGAGTAAGCAACTAAAGCACTATGCTCTGTACCTTTTTCATCAATAAATGTAATCAATCTACCACCTCCTTACTTATACAATTCTTTAAAACCTAAAATTTTGATAGTGCCCCTAAAATCCGTAGAATAGCGTACTTGTTTCTGCGGATTTGGCCGGATTACAAAATATTCGTAATTCGTTCGGACGTTGATATTCAGGTCTAGCAATGCCATACCTTTGTAAATTACATTTTCTACACCAGATAAACGCAATTTATCGCCTTCTTTGATCGGTGTCGAAGCATGATTATAGATCCAGCGTCTTCCGTCGATCTCCAGGAAGAAACTTGTTTGGCTAGCGCTTGCAGTCAATTCGACTACATAAGGTACTTCTAGCTGGCTAAGAGCCGCTGTGCCCTTGTACGGGATGACTCCGCCAGTCAAAACAACATCTCTAGGAGCAGTTTCGCCGAACGGTAGCTCAGCAGTCACCAATTCAAAAGAAATGTTGTATTTTAAGCCTGCTACTGATTTGCCAATAAAACTATAGTCAATTTCATTTCCGATATGCACCTTATATCGATACTTCCAAGGCGTATGCGGGATTTCTAAAAGATTCAGATCTCCTTTCTTCGCTCCCGGCAATTCAAACCCGTACAAGTCATCTTGTACCGGGTTCATTTTCGTAACGAAATAAGGTTCATCACCATAAAGCCAACCTGCAAGCTCGTCTTGCTTTTCCATAAATGCAAAAAGGCTAGCAACTGCCAGCCTTCCAGAAACTTTAATTGTTTTTTGACGCAGAGTAATCCCATCATGGATATAACCACTGCGCCCCTTGACTGTACGCCTGTCCACCTCTACAGAAGGCGTACTATCATCAATTTTAATGTTATAAATGCCTAACTGAGACAATTTAGTCTCAGCGTTAGCATGTGTAATCAGTAAATCCATTTCGTAGCCTTTCTATTCGTAGACAAAGTAGTCGCCCTTGATACGATCACGCGCTTCCTTCTCTTTAACAGTCGTATAGATTTTGTCTCCCACAATTTCATTATGGATTTCAAATTTCGTATCTGACAACTGAGAATGTTTCACATCATCGCTCAGATTTTCAAGAGACGAACGAATGCCGCTATTATTTACGCTAGCTGATGTAGTGACCACGCTATCAACTCCGTATTTCTGGTCAGTGATAGCCATAGCATAGTCTTTTGCGACTCCGTCAATCGCTTTGACCCAACCAACCATACCGTTATACATCCCTTCGCCAGTGAAGCTACCAATCGCATCCGTGACACGAGAAGGTGAATGAATATCCAGAGCAGAACGCATCACGCTTGCAATATTAGAAGCGATTGAATATGCGAGCGCGTACAGGCTGCCAGCCATGCTTGCCAATCCGTTGTAAAGTCCTGAACCGGCATAAACACCTACAGAATGCAAATGACTAGCCAGCGTATTGAAAACAGCCACAATCTGACTATTCGCAGAAGATGAAATGCTGACAGCTTGGTTCATTCCGCTATTAAAAGCAGATGAAACAGCAGACATTCCCTGTTGAACAGAACTCTTGACTTTGTTCAAGGTACTATCAAATGTCTGAGCCATCTTGTTTCCGCCTGAAGTCGCAGCTTGATCAACTTTATTCATGCCGTCTGTGACGGCTTTAGAAACGCCATTCATGGCATTTGTCGCAGCCGTTTCGGCATTCTTAAAGTTATTTGTTACTGCATTTGCGACTGCTTGAGAGCTACTTTCAGCGTTAGACTGCATAGTAGTAAACGCCGAAGTGGTAGACCCCTGCATGCTATTTGTTGAGCCTGTCGCATTTCCGCTCATGGTATTATAATTGCCCGAAACAGCGGCAGCCGTACTGCTAGAAATAGCACTAGCATTAGTTTGAACGGTCTGAAATACAGCATTTGAGTCTGTTTGAAGCGCCTGCATGTAGGAACTAGCACTTGTATTCAAACCGCTCAAATTGCTTGATACATTCGCATTCATAGTCGCTGACTCAGCCGTAGCGGTTGCCTGAGCCTGTTGCATATTGCTAGATACATTGCTGCTTAAAGCCTGCATGTTAATACCCGTAGTCGTAACGAGCGCTTGCATGTTAGCGTCTACGTTTGTATTCATGGTTGTTACTTTATTTAGTGTATCAAGCCCCATCAAATCCATAGAATTGCCAACGTTTTGCTGCATAGTCTGCGCCTGCAATGTCGCGTTGGTCTGAGCCTGTGTCATTCCATTTGTGACATTAGCTCCCACGGCCTGCATGTTCGTATTGGATGATGTTACTAGATTTTGGAAGCTAGTATTGACATTTGTACCCATCGTATTGACCGCATTAGAAGCATTCAGCCCCATCGTGTCCATATTAAATTGAACGCCTGTAGCCATATCTTGAGTATTAGTCTTCGCAGCCGTGGACATTTCAGCCGTTTTAGTCGACACAGATGATGTCAAGTCATCCATGGTCGCCTTAGTTTTGCTAGCCCCCTCTTCGTTCTTGCCAGTGATCCAGTCCCAAATCCCGCCGAAGAACTCACCAACTTTTTGACCGATTCCAACAAGGCCATCAATTAAAGCGCCGCCTAGGGCTTTGATAAGCTCCCAACCAGCTTCTAAGACTTTCGGTATGCCAGTTATCAAACCGATGACTAGTTGAGCTATTAGTTGTAAGCCACCCATGATCAATTGAGGTGCTGCTTGTATCAAGCCAGAGACAAGTGAAATAACGATTTGAGCCGCTGAAGAGATAATCTGCGGCAAGTTTTGAATCAAACCTGTCACAAGAGACATGATTAACTGGATGCCGCCTTGGATAATCGCAGGTAAGTTAGATACCAAGCCTTGGATGAAAGATGTGATGACCTGTACCGCAATTTGCAAAATAGTCGGTAAGGACTGGATAATGCCGGTTATCAGATTTTGCAGAATTTGGATCCCGTTTTGGATAATCTGTGGCATTTGTTGACCAAGACCAGTCAAGAAGGTCGTTACGGTCTTTTGAGCGTTAGCCATCATTTGAGGAATGTTGTTTAGTATTCCTTGAGAAAGATTTGCTAACAACTCCATCCCAGCTGACAAAAGAGTCGGCAGGGCGTTTAACAATGAACTGACAAAAGTGTTTAAAATAGTATTGGCCGAGCTAATCAAGGAAGTTGCATTCTGACCAATCCCTTGAACCAAACTCACAATCAGACTCACCCCAGCATTGACAATGACTGGAAACATAGTTGCAAAAGCACTAGCGAATTTTGCTATTAAATCCGCCCCTGAAGCGATTAGAGCAGGAATGGCATTCGTGATCCCTTGAACCAGATTATGGATAATTTGAGGGCCTTTAGTGGTTACCGTGATTAGCAATTGATCAATTTGAGCGCCAAATTGATTATTGATGATGCCCAAACCAGCTACGACTAAACCAAGGATGGCAGCTGGACCGATAGCAGCCAAAGCTATACTCATGACAGAGCTGATGCCATTTGTCATCATAGACATAGTAGAGAGACCTTGACCGGCCATTTTTTGAAAACCTGTCGCTGTTATTTCGCCAGCTTTGTTAATTTGCAATAATTTATTTGCGCTTGCCTCAAAAGCATTACCTAACGTAGAACCTGTAGTTAAAGCTTTTATGCCTAGATTTCCTAATAGACCTGTCATTTTGGACAGCCCCTTGGTTGCAGGACCAAATGCGAGTAGACCACCTACTAAGCCAAGGATAGGCGCGGCAGAGGACATTGTTCCTTTGAATTTCTCCATGACACCATCTGCCAACTTAGTACCATTCAAGAAATGGTCTAAAACAGGATTGATAGTAGCCATGGCATCAGTAAAGTTTTGAATGCCTTGCGATTGACTAAATTTGTCTACCAGCTTATCTACATATCTTACGATTGTAGTAAATAGTGGCAGAACTGATTCTCCGAGCTTGATTTGTAGAGTCTCAAATGATCCGCTCAGGCCTTCGATAGCGCCTTTTAAGTTATTTAACTTTTCAGCAGCAACCTCTGCAGCAGTAACCTTGCTGATTTCCGCTTGCATCTTGTTAGCACCGTCAGCACCCTCATTCATCGCGATAGTTGCCGCACGAACCGCATCTGTACCAAACATAGTCTTGAGTGCTTGTTGTTGCTGTTGCTCTGTTAAGCCACTCAAGCTTTCTTTTAATACTTGAGATACCTCAGCAAATGATTTGATTTTACCTTCTGCAGTAAAGAATCTATTAGACCCATCTTCTGTGATGATCCCGAGTTCTCTCATCATATTGGCCTGTGCCTTAGTCTGAGGTTGCAAGTTCATCAGCATTGTTTTGAGTGATGTACCCGCATCAGACCCTTTAAGACCATTCTGAGCAAACACTGCAAGAGCATTTGTTGTGTCCTTAAACGATAGGCCGAGTCCACTTGCGACTGGCGCAACTGCAGAAAGACCGTATTTTAATTCATGAACATCAGTAGCCGACGCATTCGCAGCGCCCGCTAATTGGTTCGCTGCATCTACTACGCTCAGATTATCGCGTTTAAAGGCATTCAAAGCCGTAGACGCGATTTCTGCCGCTTCTTTCAGGTCAAGCTCTCCTGCCGTTGCTAAGTTCAAAGCACCCGTAAGGCCGCCGTTTAAAATATCTTTGGTAGATACCCCAGCTTTTGCCAATTCTTCAATAGCATCCGCTGCTTCAGTAGCGGAAAACGCTGTATCAGCACCCGCTTTAATGGCTGCATCATGGAATTGTCTCATAACATCAGCGCTAGAACCGGTAACTGCCTTAATGCTGCTCATACGAGCTTCAAAGTCAGCTGATTTAGTAATCGCACCGCCTATCGCATTCTTGATGAAGTTAAATCCTGCATAAGCTGCAGAAATTCCCAAGGCCGTCTTGATGAGGTTGCTTGTAGCAGAGGCAGCTTGATTCGTGTGATTCACAATGCCCATCAAAGCATTAGTGGCCTTACTACCTGCTTGTTGAAAAGCATTGCCAAGTCCGCTTGAAATTTTGCTAGATAAAGTGCTGACTTTGCTGATCAGCTTGCCGCCTAACGTATTGCTAGCCTGATTCGCAAAATTATTTACTTTTCCTAACGCTGAACTAAAAGCGTTCCCGATAGAGCTACCGACCGAAGTCATTTTAGCTGTCATTGGAGATAATGCACTAGAAATCTTGGAATTAAGACTAATAAATGCTTGAGCTACTTTGTTTAGCCCGTTTTGTATGGGCTCTGGCAAACGCTGCCCAATATTGGATGCGATCCGATGGATTTCACCAAGAGCTATATTCAGACCACCTTTGAAGCCTTGACCGATTTTCTGACCAAGCGAACTGCTATTGCTAGCCAACTCATTCATCAGCTGCCCGATTTTTTGGATCATCTGATTTGAGCTATTTACCGCAGCTTTTTGAGCATTATCAAAAGCTTGTTTGGTCATGACAGCAATCTCATTCATAGCACGCTTATACGCTCTGGTATCTGCGCCAATATCAGCAAAGATTGAGCCATCAAAACTCATGCATCCACCTCCTTCATTATTTATTTTCTGTTCGCAAACATCTGACTAGCTTTTTCAAGCTTGGCCACAAATTCACTTTTGTTTTTGATTTCTTGTTTTGTCGGCTTGTGGAAGCTTCTTCGCACCTTTTCTTTTTCCTTGCGCTTGCTAAGTTTGTTGGTATCAACCTTCTTACTATTGAGCGTGTAGCGCAGTTCCAAAGCTAGTTCTGACAAGTTTTCGCGTTCTTCAATCTGTCTATAGTGCAGACCTTCAAGAATAGCGTCAAGCTCCCACTTATTACAATTTAGAATCGTTTCTTGGTCAGTTAGACCAAGCCTTGCGCATTCGGTTAAGAGAGCGCGCTTTCCATCTTGCCAATAATTTCTGAAATGGCTTTGGCTTGCATATGAGCTGTTGCGTCGTTTTCGGTAACTTGACTCTCTGCCAATTCCAATCCAAGACGCATGTTCTCGATATATTTCAAAATCTTCTTCTTGAAAAAACCGGATTGAACCATTTCTTCCTGAATTTCTTCAAAGAGCGCTTCTTGCGGATCTTCAGCGTCAGATTTTTCGAAATAGTTTTCGATAGCCGACAACGCTTCATCCTCACTGACAGCTTTTCCTTTTTTGCTTCCGCAAAATTGGATCAAATCCACAATGCCTTGGTCGTCTCGATCAACGATTTTATAAAACAGAGCGCCGATTCCGTTGTTCGAAGACTGCCCATTTGCGTCTTTTGTAGCAAGCTCTTTGTCAATTTTAAACATCAAGCGAAAATCAAATTTGATTTCTACAAGTTTGTTGCCGATTTTAAATTCCATTAGTGTTTTTCTCCTTTAATCCAAAAATAAAAGGGCGACCTGTGAAAGCCACCCTCCTGAAAATTAGCGCTGAATATTATCGTAATCGCCGGTTGTTTCGCCCGGATTTTGATATACGTAGATATCATTTAGCAAAGCGAGTTCTTCAGCTGAAAGCGGGAATTTACCGTCTTGCAAACGACCAACGATTCCAGCTGTGTATGAAAGCTCAACGAATTCTTCTACGCCATCGTTAAATTCAACATCATCAGTGATTTTAGCGTAACCAAATTTAGCTGGATAAGCATCTTTTTGATTGCCAGACTCCCCGATTTTTGTTTTAACACTTTCGTCAACGATAACGCGCCAAATCTTGATTGATTCACCCTTAGCTTGAGCATTCAAGATTACATTTACTGACGGATCCATCGGCGCAAAGTATTGAGTCAACTCGATTGAGTGCTCATCGCTTGATTTTTCAAGCAAGCGACCTTGTTGAGTTTGCTCATCTTGATACTCGCCACCAAGCGTTGTGCTTCCGTCTGTACGGTAAGCCGGCAAAAGCGCTCCTTCACCTTTTTCTGCATGGATTGATTGGATAAAGTAGAATACCTTCTTACCAACAATCGGCTTAGCTGTAGTAATTTTCACTTGTCCTTTTTCAGCCATTTAGGACCTCCTTGTTTAAAGTATTGTTTCGGTCGTTTTAATTACAATATGATAGACTTCGCGACCGATTGAGTTGTCCATCAAGATAGTTGATGTCGTCCGCGTATTGCGGCCTAATAACCGGATAGCTTGCGATTTGATGTTTTCTGCGTAGACCCGACTTTTCGAACCAGGCAGAAAGATATCAATCTGAATAGTGCTGTCCTCGATTATTAGCCCTGTCTGCGCCGTTTTTGACGTATCGGATGTAATGCCACCCACCACAAGAAACGGCTCGACTACGGACGCGTCCGGTAGCTTAAAATGGATTGGGATGCTTAATGCTGCCAATCGCTTTTTTAAGTCTCTTAGTAAATTGCTTGTTGGTGAATCCATAATCACCTCTTAAACATCTTATTTAGATTTCTCATCAATTTTGGATATTCCTCTTGTACAGCAGGATGCATAAAAGGCTGTGGAGCCATCTTCCGTGTGCCTAGCTCAACATAAATTGAGTAGTAAGCTGGAGAGATAACCTTATAGCCCATAAGCTTCGCTTGCATGCTATAGATGTTCTCGCTCATCCAGCCAGTGTCCCAAGGAGCATATAGCTTAGCCAAACGCTCAACGCGTAGACTGGAGCGATTCAACTCTCTATCAACAGCAATCGGAGCTTGTCGTCCCTTCTTCTGTACTTCGCGCAGAAATTTATCTAGACCTTTAACCCGATAGGTCAAACTCATAGATAAATCACCGTACTATTTTTGTGGTATTTCTTGCCTTTGACAGCTCGGCGCTTACCTTTATAAATGACTTCTGAGAAATCTTGATGAATACCTTGTAAATGTAACTTAAAACTGTCTAGATTGTACTTTCCAAAGATTCCCATCTGCTCCTCATCTGTCAGAGAATTACGCATGCAAAATACTGTTGTTTCCCCAAAAGAAGCTTCATCCTCCAGGTCATCTTTAGGTCGAACTTTAATTAGTAATGTTACACGATCATCAAACCTCATAAAATCACCACCTTGCCCGCTTTAGATTTCCCGGCTTTTAGTTCCTCTTGCAAAAGACTGTCATATTCTTCGAATTCATATTGATTTTCGACGTAAGACATAGAATAGCCTTCCATAGATTCTGACTTAGCACCTTCAGCTCCTCTGCGATTAAAACGCTTGATGATACAGTCTTCGATGATAAAGCTAAATCGCTCCTCGATCTCATCAACTTTGTAAGCCAGCTTGAAATGATCGCACACTTTCGTGCACAACCGTTCTAAAATTTTATCCTGCAGCGCATCTTGAATATCCAAATCTTCTTTTACATTTGCGATGACTTTCTTAGAGTCTGTTACTCCCATAGTCACCCACCACCTTTCATTAGGCAGGGTCAACGTCCAGCATATAGACTTCGTCAATCTGTTCGAACGATGGCAAAGCGATCATTGATACCTTGGTTTCCACATTGACCGGATCATCAAGCTTTTTGGTCGTAACTGCAATACCAGCACCGATCAGTTGCACTTGTACAGCAGCATTGCCGCCACCCATAAGGTCAGATTCTTCCGGAGTTGTTCCAAAAACAGTATTCCCAAGGACTGTGTTAGGAGCAAAGGTCACTACCCCGTCTGGAAAATACTTCTTGACGGTACCGTCTACATCCTTGTAGGTCTGATTTTTGATAACCACTTTTAGATTGTAGTTATCTTCCAGATAGCTGATAAAATCTGCTTTTGTCACCTTAGCGCCATCTTGCACCAACGGTTTGATAGCCTTAGCTGTAGAAACAGCGTTTTTTGCTTGTGCAAAAGTGACTTGGTTCAAGTACATCACTTCCGCAGAACCGCCCAAAGCTTCCAGCGCTTCGATAGCTTTTTCGATGTCCGCCAGTGGATTTGATTTATCCAACAAAGCCCATTTTTTCGCTTTGTCAACAGCGCCTTTGTGATCCTCTTGAACACCATAGTCAATATCTTTGGCCACGCCATTACTGTTAATAGCAATCTTACCAGTCGCCAACACTTGCATCCGCATAGCCTCTAGACGAGCATTTGCTCCGGCTAACAAAGTTGCCGTGTCGTCAAAGATGCCACGAGTAACCGTGTCAATCATACCTTGGTTACCAGTTTGAGCAATCATGTTGAGCTGTTGACGATCCGCTTCTTTTACAAGCATAGCTTCTTTGAAGAATGGCATTTCTTCTTCGTTAAGTTCAACTGCCATGCGTTCACGAAGCGGAACTTTTGTATCAAAAGCTGCAGGCTGCAAGACAACAGGCTTACCCGCTGCTCCTTTGATAAAAGCCAGTTTCAAACCCAGCTGTTTCTTAGCTGGAAAGACCTTTTCGCCGATAGTTGTATCTACCGTGCGTTGCTTTTCGTTAAAATACCCGACGATGTTAGGCGCCGTGATGACTTTCTGAATTAAAGACATAATTCACCTTTTCCTTTCCTTAAATACCATTGACAAATTGAATGTGAGGCAATTTTGCCTTAACATTTGCATCTACAGTTCCGCCATTCACCTTATCCTCACGAAGAGTACCACGGTAAACTAAAGAAACATTAGCATCACCATCTGTCACATCTGCATCATAGAGCAGAACACCATCCACATAGGCAGCAGAGGCGTCGTTTGTCAGCTTTTTCACCTTTTTAGAACGATCTTCGAAGATTGACTTCGCATCACCTGCAAGTAATGTCCCAGCCTTCAAAATCTTTCGACCGTTCTCTGTAACAGTACCAGTAGTACCTTTATCAAGCGTCGCTGAAATAGCTTCATAAGGCAGATTATGCAGAATTTCAGCATTTGCAAACAATTTAGTAGATTTCATTCACTACCATCCTTTCGTTAAAAGAGTGTACCGCCTGTACTTGCGGTACCAGCGGCCAGAGTAGCACCATAATTTGTAGCAGAATCTCCAGAGTTAGAGCCCACCCGAGGAGTATCCTGACGAGCAGAACGCTTCACTTCTTCCGCCACAGCTTCCTTAAAAGCTTTTTCAAAGACGCCGACAGACTCAAGAGCCTTTGTTGCGTCGTTGTGCAAAGCAAAAGTCTCTGCCAATTCAGCAGGCAGACCCTTAGCGACCAAATCTTTTTCGACTTGTAGGACCAATTGCTGATGAGCAAATTCAGCTTTGGCAGATTCCAGCTTAGCGCGCTCGTCGTCCAGGTCCTTCTTAACCTGTTCTTCCTTGCTCAATTTTGAGTAGTCCGAACGTCGCTTGATCTCCTCTTCGACAGCTTGCTGAAACTCTTCATCTGATTTAGTCTGATGATTTTTTAGAGCTGCTTGCACTGCCTTGTTGATCGCCGCATCATATTCCGATTGACTGGCTGGGGCTTTCCATTCAGGCGTACCCGCAACTCCTTTGTCGTCAGCTGCCCCAGCATCTAATCCATCTTCAGCACCTTCAGCAAAAAGTTGCAAGCGCCGCAAATCCATTGGGATTCGTCCAAATTTAGTTACTTTCATTTTTTCCTCCACATCCACGCTAGTCCTCTCATCACCCTGTTTTCAAACATAATAAAAAAGGCCACGATTCCATGCGTCCACGGTCTCTAGTCCCTTTTCCTTATATTTTCTTACAGCACGACTCAAAGCCACGCTAGTCTATGTATTTTATTTGCCTAGTTTTATGTCATGCGACAGGACATGAATTTTAGCGATTACGTCGCCACTCACTAATCTCGTTTTACGCCCGGCAGCGAAACAGTACAGCTTTTAAAGTCTTCAGCAAAGTTTGGACAAAATTAAAACCGTACGAGATTCCATACGGTTTATAGTGATTTATAGCGGTTTATTCCAGCTGGTCAATATGTTAGATAGCCTCCTAAATAGTATCTAAAATATTCAGATACTCCAGTTCTTCGTATGTCTCCACAAAAATATCGGGCTTGCACGGATAAAATTCACCTTGCACGCCTTTGATAATGTAGTCCCCTGCTCTAGCTACCATTACCCCCTCAAGAGTCATAATAGATAAATCATGAGTGTTTAAATCGTAGGGTACAGATTCAACACCCATAAAATCAGCGATTTCTTTTACATTTTCGCCAGTCCACTTGACCGCCTCAATTATTACAGGTTTCTTTCTGTATTTCATTTCTTCATACCTACTTTCTACCAAACCAGCTTGGCTTTTTCGATTTGCTAAACGAAATGACAGCATTGTCCAAATCAAGCTTCATTTTCTTGTTGGCAGCTTCCAGCTTGTCAAAGCGCTCATTTGTTGCTTGGACATTGTGAGAATTTAGGTTCTGTATCTCTTCGATCATCTTGCCTTGCATATTGACTGTAGCTTTTAGTGCAGATACTTCAGCAGCCAATGCAGCATTCTGTCTTTTGATTGCGCGTCTTTTAGACGCTTTTTTCTTAACTCGTTTGTTCATGATTTACCTCATATTCTAATTTCGAAATGTCTTCTATCAATTTTGGCAAGACATCAATCGAATCAATTATCTTACCACCAACAAATAGGCCTAATTCAAGTTTTACTGTAGGTCTCCTCTCTTTGGCCATAGCCGAAAAACTAATATCTTCAATTCTGACTTGTATTTTGCTCATGTCATCCTTTCTTGCTTCTAGCTAGCGCATTTTTAGCGCCTTCAAGCAATCCAGCTAATACGATGTAGCCAATTACTAATAAAATAAGCAGGACGATAGCGCCTGCTGTAACAAATACTAAATTCCAAATAAACATTTTATCTCCTTTTTGACAACAAAAAAGCGCCTAGATTACTATCTAAGCGCAAGATAGGCGGGACCGCCGGATGTCGCCCGCATTTCTCGACCCACTAGCTAAGTGGCGCGTTGGAGGCGGATACTTTTCAACCTCTATCTTTACTCCAAGTATATCACATATCATCTTTAGAGTAAAGTATCTTTTGCTCACGTTTCAATTTATTTAATTTTTGTTTTTTAATTTTGTGATAGTGGATGATGTAGTTACCATCATCTTTTGGTATAAGCACTGCTTCCATTAGGTATTTCAAACGTTCAGGGACTTTTTTATAAAGTAATACCGAATTCTTATGATGACTAGAATTATCTGCGACATAATCCGGATCAGCAACTAATTCTTGCAACAATAACATTTGTTCCAACGGGAATTCTGTACCATGCTTTTCTAAGATTTTTGCCAAATTCTTACCGGTCACTTGTACATGTTTCAGTAACTCTTCGGTCCCCTTCACACTTGGCAACTGTCCAATTGTATAGCTCTCCGCAAGACTTTGTTCGATACTCTTGTAAGGTATGTTCCCTTTTGATATATCATCCCACAAATTAGCAAGATCATCTCTTAACTTTTCAAAGTTATGACCATAAATCTTGACATCGCCATTTAGTTCCTCTTCATCTGGCATCACACCCGACCTACAACCAAAATGAAAAGGTGGAGCATTTACCCCTACCTGCATTTCGTCAATCAGATACCGCTTGTCTTCCGCATGAATTCTTTTGCAGATTTCAGTTGTCCGATTGTCCAGATGAACCAATATTCGATAGTATTTAAGCCCTGCATCTTTGTAACGTTGGATAGCGGAACGATTGACAATCATCGTTCCGTCAGTCCGGATGAGCGTTTCAGCCCTACTGTTGGCTACTTTGTATCTTTGTGCTAAATCACGCGCCATTGTTCTGGGGTGTTCTCCACGAACAAAACCAGCCTTCAGGACTTTTTTTAAATCCTTAACTAGATTGTCTGTATTGCCCCACAATTGCTGACTGTAGTTATAGCCGTTGAACGGAGTTTTCACCAATTCTTTTAGTGCTGGTTCGTTGATGGTACCAGTTCGTCCACTCATAGCCTTCTTGTAGCTCATCACAGCCATCTTTTGCAAATAGCTCTCGAATTTCTCAGCAATAAGACCTCTTGCGACGCCTGCACGAAAAAGCATATCCAGCTGCAATGACTCTAATCTTGTAGCGCGTGCAGTCGTGTACTGCTCATTGAGCCTTTTAAGTAATTCTGGGTCTTTCTCAGCTTGCTCACGATACTTTCTGGCATTCTCCCGATAATCTGACAGGTCAGTACCTTTCAAACGCTGTAGCGCTTCCTGGTAACTCATAGACCCACTTTCAGAATACTTGCTGACAAAATCATAAAAAGCTTTTTGCATTTCATTAGCTTGCTCTTGATAGATTTTATTTAATTCAGCAAAAAAATCAATATCTTTCCGGTCTAGATAACGAAAAATCTCATCTGACCGTTTTGACCAGTAGTCAAGATGGTTTTGATTCGATTTCTTGTTCATCTTCGACCACCTCATTTACTGGCTCTAGTCGTGGTTCTGGCTGTTCTAAAGCTTCTTGCTCTTTCAAACGCTTGATTTCATTGTCCACACTCACTTCTGTCAGCCCATGTGTCAGCTCAAAGATAGTCCGGTCACTGACGATGCCATAAAGAGCTTTGATATAGTTGGCCAAACCATCTGTATCAGCTGGCAAGTTCGGTGTGAATTTAATACGTAATTTCGAAATGTCAAAACCATCGATTTCCTTGACAAATTCACCAACATTTGCAATGAGCTGATAACGACGACGCAAAGAAGTTTCGAATGCTGCTTGCGTATCAATCCGCTCTTGCTCCAAGCCAAAGATTTTCCATTTCATCGCTACGCCTGTTTGACTGCCAGCGAAATTCTGATCCGACATGTCGGGCGTATTAGTAAATTTGTGGATATCCTTTTGTAAGCGTGTCTTATAGGCTTCTGTCCCCTCTACATCGTAAGACTTAGACAGATACTCAGCCGAGACACTCCCCTCATTGCCATCTGTGTCGATTGGCGGCTTGATGTGCATAAAGCGAGCTTGCTTCATTTTTGCCAAAAATTCAATCTGTTCATCTACACTGCCGATTGGTAGCTCAATATTACCAAACAAGAAAAGTATTGCATCTGCCAAGTCGTTCATGTAGTTAGCTGTATCGCTCTCAGCTGAATCGTACAAGTCAATTAAAGAAAGCTCTGTCTCATAGTCGCCAATTCCTTTTGAATTATTGAAATACTCTGTGACCGGGACCTGTCGAAATTTATGATTAGAGCGGCTAGTTTCCTTGTAATCTTCTTTTGTCGCGTTAAAAGTAATAATTTCAGTCTCTGTGTAGACTTCAACCGTTACCGACTTCGTATCAAAGATATTCGCTTGATAGTACCTGACTGCTGCAACGACATGATTTTCCGAAGTTGTATCATAGATGACGAAAGTTTCTAACGGGTCTAATCGTACAGCCTTAGTCTTATCTTCTTGCGAGCGATAAACCAAATCATAAGCACGGCCAACCTGGCTCATATCCAAAATCAAGGAACGATTTAGCTGATGGAAATTGTCCAGTTGCCCGATTTCTCTTAGCTTTTCATCTATGACCGATTCGTCAGCTTGATCATCATACGATACTTCAATAGGTATGCCTAGCAAGTAGCCCTGTTTAAAAGTTGATACCAGCTTACCAAAGTTATGGACTGCCCGATTATCTGCCATGTCACTATCTTTTCGGCGCTGCGACCGCAAGACTTCGTGATTATTTCCTTCTGCGTAGTCATAAAGCTCACGAATCCGGGGGCGCTGATAATTTCTGTGATGATCCACAAATTTCTTTAGCAACTTATTATTTTCTACAAAAAGCGTGTCTGCACTCTCTGCTCGATAACGAAGCCGTGATTCTCGGTGAAATCGTAGTTCTAACACTCGGTTCTGGCCGGTGCTATCTGTAAATTGTTCTGTATATGTCATTTCTTACCTCAAGCCAGCCCTGAGAACTTCATAGCTGGCATCTTGTACCTTCTGTCCGATTGATCTAATATGCGGAATCCAACCGTACTGACCAGCATTGATTGTGTGGTCGTTCCGATCTTCTGGTTCGTCCCTATCTTCCTTCCACGAGTAGATTTCCAATTCGTGAATATGATTTGTACAATAGTTCACCACCAAATAATAACCGTTCTTTATCCAAGATCCCGCTAGATTGATTCGATCGATTACCTTCAGCTTTTTATTCGCATTAATAAAATCCCAAGCCAGTCCTTTCTGTTGTTTATATTTCCGCAGTTCCATCAATGTCGCTTGGTCAGCATTATCGACTGAAATCACACGACAGAAGCCCCATTTATCCTTACAGTATTCAAGGAATTCATGCAATTTAACCACGACATCAGATGGCGCTATCTTTTCGCCACGAAAATCTTTATTGTTATAGACTTTCTCCTCCAACACGACTAAACAGCCCTCTGCAGTGATACCTTGATAAAGAAACGCAATCGTATCATCGGACTTTTCAGAATAGGAAGTATCGACTCCACAACAAAAACGTAAAAAACGCAGCTGCTTTGCTGCCGACTCCTGAATCACATTTTTATCGTGCTGGAACATGCTAAATATCAGACCCTCCGACCTACCGCGCAAACCAAGTATTTTATTTTTATAAAGCTTCGTACCTGGTGCAACCGTATTGATGATTTGTTGCTTCTTTTCATCAGGCAGTCCCGCATTGTGGTCAAAATTAAAAAACCAGTACGTCCAATTAGGTTGCGCTGGCGATTTCTCTAGCTCTTGCTGGATTTCTTTGGGTGTATCGTCCTCGTACTCTTTCAACGCACGAAAGCGATTGATATACTGCTCGTAGATTGGCAGGTTGGGATCATCCGGGTTCATGGTGCACATCCAATAATCACAGCGCATAGTAGATTCTTGCACAAAATCTGTATTCGCTGTGTTAATCTCATCGATGTAGCCACAACCAAACTGTGAACCCAAAGCTTTCTTCCACTTATCCTTATTTTCGTAGCCGAGGATAAAAATAACCTTATCATGTTCTGGATTATTGTCTATGCGATAGAGGATGTGCGGAATTTTATAGTCCATGCTACCGTTCCCGCGATAGTCTACATGTTCGCCAAAAATATCAACAATTCCCAAATCAGAATTGATGATATTTTTTTCCGCATCCCCGACAGATTTGGACGCGATAAAATGCAGTTTTTTTGATGACAGTGCAACCTTCAGCATAAACTTAAACGCGCCGACTGTGGTCTTTCCTGCAGCAGTCGTTCCTTCCAAAGCTTCCGCTTTTGCATTGTGTCGCAAAAATGCTTTATATTTAGGCGATAATATCAACTCACTCATGTGCTATCATCTCCTAGCTGTGCCAGAATGCCGTCTAGCTTACTCGTCTGGATTGTTCCTTCAACCTTGACTTCTGATTTATCCGTCCAAAGCCTGTGACGTTTACCCAAAAGCTCAGCAGCTTTGATTCTGTCCTTGGCACCTACGTCTATATCTATGATTTCTTGGCCGAGCTCACCTATACTGCATAGAGTTTGTTCTTGCGTTTCTCCACGCATCACAGAAGTTAGATAACTAAGAACCTCTTCTTGTGTTGCGATTTTCTCAGATGCGAGTTGAGCCAACCTTTCGTCTATATAGATCTTTATTGCAGTGTTTTGTAGTAACTTAGAAGCATTCGTATTAGCATACTTAGAACTATACCCTGCTTTAATAGCAGATTTCGTCGCATTCCCGCTGATGATGTACTCGTCAGCGAATCTCTGTTGTTTTAAAGTTAATTTAGCGATTTTCCATCACCACCTTATTTTTTTGTAACAAAAAAGACGCATGTATGCGCCTTTTTCTAGGAGTCCTCATGAAAATCGTTTCGTTTTCACTTTTTCGACAATACCATAATATCACTTTAGGAATTCCAAAGAGTTCCATTAGTTCCATTTTTTTTAGAAAGTTTTTTTAAAGCACTATCTCTAGCCCTGTGTATCGTCCCGCGTCCACATCGCAATCGGACTTGAATCTCATTCCACGAAAGTCCGTCGATATACAGCAAGCGCATGATAATATTTTCAACTGGATCGTCCAGTGATTCAATCGCTTGTACCAGCTCATCCCGCTCCTGATAAAGTTCTTGAATTTCTCGATAGAGCTGTTCTGACTTATTGATAATCAGTATGTTCAATTCTTCAGAGCGATTAGACGGACTTTCTGCTTTCGGCATATTATCAAATTGTTGTCCTCGTAAAATTCCAGACTTTAAGCTGATAATTTCTTGATGTTTTGATTTTGCTTTGATGTCGATATACTGCAAGGCCTTTAGTCGTTGTTTGATGTTTATCGTCAATCGCCTACCTCCAAAAGTTCCTTGTTTTCGTAGATGTTGCCGATGATTTCAAACGGATACGCATTATCTTCTACCAATTCAGCCAAGAGATCCTTTTCATTGTATTTTTTCGACTCAAATATAAATAAAGCGTGTTTTTCATCCCAAAGCACATTCACATTTACCACTTCTTCATCGGTTCCAACTGCTAGGACATCCCCCTCAAAAATCTCCTTGCCATTTTTATCAAAAAGGCCTGTTGACTGCATGAGTTCGATTTCGTTGGCTTTGCGCATAAATGTGATAGCGTCGCCGATAAAATCTAGTTGACCATTGTCAAAATGGATCTCATCAACATCAATCATTTCCTTGTCATTCTTGAGCCACGCCCTAAATTTTGGTATCATCCCAAGTCCTCCTTAAATAAATAAACTAGCTAACCATATCAAAAATGCACATGTAATGATTTTTGAAATGCTGCTTTTTACAACATATGAATAATCCTCTTCAGATTCTTTTTTACTGGATAACACAGGCCAGATGAAAGATAGTAGTGCATCCATCCCTAATGCTTGCCAGACTGTAATTTTACCAACTGGAACGATCGTTGTGATGATTTCATTCCAACCATACTGAACCACAAATGGCGATACAACGATTACAAATACCGCTCCTAAAATAATTCCTAATTTTTTCACTCTTCCACCTCCTCGATCTCAATCCCCGGGCAATCAAACACCCAGCCAAAGTTAGCTTCTTCTAGTTCTTTGCGGGTGTGGTGTGTTTTTATAAATATTGAGTAAGTTTCGTCATTCATAAACCATATTTTCCTAACAGTGTCATAATTTAAAATGCTGGTATCTTCTTCTGCGCCCTTTATCTTCACCAAATACCGCTTCTCCTTCTCGACCTCATAGCCGTCAAGCCAAGCGCGAGCGAATGTTTCTTGATTGTCCCAGCTCTCTAGATGCTTATTGACTCCCGGACTTCCATAAACCATAGCACCAGATAAAGAGTAGACAGGTTTCGCTACCTTAATCCAATCCGCCACAAACTGCGGTACTACGACCTTTTCTGGTTCGTCTAGTTGTTCTAAATCTTGTAAAAAGATTTGGCGCGCTAGCTCTGCTCCTTCAGCATCCCATACACCCTCAAGTTTTTTATACTTCTCAATCAATCGCTGTACTTTCATCTTCCAATTCCTCCTGCTTGTTTCTCAAGCCAGTTAAAGAGCAAACCGAACTGCTCCGTCACCAGCGCATCATCGTTGTATTGTTTACAAATTTCTCCGATTGACGACACTGCCCATAGCCAATAAGCATCTGAGCCAAAACCGACCTCTTGACTCTTCTGATTGCTGCGCGCCATCCATTCCGGAATAACTCTGCTGAAGAAATCAATATAATTGATTTTCATGGTAATTCCTCAATCTTGATATAGATCCCGACTGTGTCTGCCCAAAACTTTTCGACAATCTCGCTAGCTACTTGTGCGTCGTCTTGCCAGTATCCCAGTTTCGTCATGCAGTCCTTGAGTAGCTTCTGCAGATTGTCTGTATCTGGCTTTGTAGTCTTGTACTGACCGTCGTAGCTTTTTTTGATACGAGGGAAGCACCATTTGACCGTCAGCCGAATTGCTCCTTTAATTTTATCCGGAGGCACATGCTGCGCGAGCAAGCTCTCAAATTTCGCTCTGGCATTTTTTAGATCCTCTGGCTCATAAAAGATTGGCTTCCCAAACTGGACGTTTACCTTTTTTTGCTGGTGAGTCGTTGTTGGAATTTTTTTCATCGGTAAAAAGAATTCAATAGACATTTTTATAAATGTACTCCTTTTCTTTTTTAATTTCGCTTTTAGTCCATGTCAGGGGACATGGTTACAGGGTTACAAGGGGCGGATGCATAGCCCCCTTGTACCTGTTCATGTACCCATGGACCTTCAAGGACATTTCTTAAATTCTTCTTCTCGAAGAGAGAAGAATTCTGTCCCTGATTTTGTCCCTAGGGACATTTTCGATAAATAATCGACTTTGTCCCTCATTTTGTCCCTTGAATTAACCTCGTAAGGACAAGGACATTTTCGATATTTTGTACCTTGTCCCTAGGGACATTTTCGAAAGACACATTCGAATTTGTCCTTCGAGTTTGTCCCTGTCCCTGATTTTATCCCTAGGGACATTTTCGATTGTTTTTTTGTCCTTGCCTCTGTCCCTAGACGTCTGCTTTTGCTATAATTTCTTTGTTTTTTACTTCGAAATTGCCGTTGTTTTTTATCCATCTGCGGACCGTTTTCTCACTTACCGGCTTTTCTTCAGTCGAAAAATAATCGATCAGATCATCAATTGTAATAGGACTCATTCCATCATCAAGGATCTCAATAGCCGTTTCGATTCTTTCAGAACGCTTTTCAGTTCGCTCTTCTTTTGTTAATTTCTTGTCGAAATTTTTCTTCCAAGGTGAATTTTTCCCGTTTACATCGTCAAGCTTAATATCCGCCAGCACGCCCGTTTCATCAAGCGCGTGTACTGGATAGCTGAACCACATATTGACTGGCTTAAACTTGGCGAACTCTCGAAGCGTGCCCTCTACTCGCCACGCAGTCGATATCTGGATCTTGTTGCGGACTTCTTCGAACTTATCTACGTATGGAGCACGATCCATCACATCAGGAACACCCTTTTCAAAGTGAGTCCGCATCTGTGCAGGACTCAAGAGGTCATCCAGTCCGACATTCTGTTGATAGTAGACATTGTTTCGCTCTTGCAAAGCCTGTTTATATACTTCGCACGCTGCTTGATTTAATCGCTGGGTCAGCAATTCCTCTGACACTTCCAGCTCTACTAAGTCGATGAGTGCATCAGGATCCCGAGCAAATACGCCCGAACCACTAGCGCGGTCCATGGACTTCTTGCCACCTTGTGAGCCCTTTGAGTGGTGATGGCAGTAGATAACACTAGACCCTAGCTCTGTCGCTACCTTATCAAATTGATTGGTGAAGTGGGCCATCTGGTCCGCACTATTCTCGTCACCCGTCAGGACTTTATAAATTGGGTCGATGATGACTGCAATATAATTCTTCTTCAAAGCCCTGCGGATGAGCTTAGGTGCTAGCTTGTCCATCGGCACGGTCTTCCCACGCAAATTCCAGATATCAATGTTACTGATATTCTGTGGTGGTAATCCCATGGCTTGATAGACATCACGGAAGCGATGCAAGGCAGACGGTCTGTCTAGTTCCAGATTGACATAGAGGACACGCCCTTGCGTACAATCCCAACCAAGCCATTTCTTACCTTCTGCGATGGCGATAGACATTTCTATCAGTGCGAATGACTTACCAGCTTTAGAAGGACCAGCAATCAGCATCTTATGGCCTTGGCGAAGGACGCCTTTAATCAGCTCAGGCGCCAATTCTGGCAAGTTATCCCAGCTGTCGGCCAATCCTTCAGGATCAGGTAAATCATCGTTCAAGTCTTCGATGTACTGATACCATTCGTCCCAATCGGCCTTACCGATGTTTGTGTCTACTAAGAATTGCTTCTGGCCATTGCGGACAAAGCCCGGCATGCGTGATAAGCGACTTGGGTTGCGGTTTTGGGTATCAACTACGATACCGTTTTTTTGGCAGACCTTGTAAAGATAATCAACCCGCTTGCGATATTCATCGTAATTGCCAGCGTCTACTTTCACGATAGCGTGCAGGGATTTGTTCCCACTGTGGACCAAGGCTGCAATCGGTAGCTCCAGCTCTTTGTAGATGGCATTCTGCTTGTCAATCGGCATGCTATCAGATTCGACCAGAGCATATCTGAAATCTGTTACGTTTTCATTTTTTGCGCCCTTGCCATCCATGGGATTGAATCGAACCCATGCGCCAGCTTCTTCGTGATAATCTCCCAGCACTGCGCCGATATCACCATTACATTTACTAAGAGCTTCAATCAATTGCCCAGCAGTACGGTCGTAAGCCCCCTTAGTTGGCAGCCATTTGACGATCTCGCCTGTTTCGTCGTCCGTTTTCGGATAACATTCGGTCACATAACCGACATTTTCGCCAGCTTCAAAAAGTGTTTCAAGGTATTTGATGATTTCTTGAACTGGATTCCAGACAGTCGGCTCGTGGATTTCTTTACCTTCAATCCAATCTTTATCGATGACACGATAATCGCGGTCGATGGTATCGTTCCAGTCCAACTCACGCGCATTCTCGCTATCGTAGCTGGATTGTGACATCCAGCCATTTTCTTTTGCAAGTTGGGTAATAGTGGCACCTGTCACAATTGTTCCTGCTTCTTCGTTGAAAGTATCCCATTTCTTGAAACACTCGAATTTCTTGTACCGGCTATCGTTTTGCGACCAACTATCCCAGTCGGACGCCGTGTATCCTTCGTGTTTTAAGGCCATGCCGATATTGACCCAAGTTTGGTAGTCTACCGTGGCAGGATTGATATAATCCAGCAACGGCAACAAATTAAAATCATTCTCTGCCACTGTTTTCTCCTTTTCATCTTTTAAAATAATTTTATTTGTTTTTCATAATCATTGAGTCTCTGTTGAGCAAGGTTGAAGATGCCTTTGTCAAGCTCGCAACCGACATATTCGAAACCCAACTCCTGACAAGCAATCAAGCTACTTGCTGAACCAACATGAGTATCAAGAATCTTGTCTCCGTTTTTTGCATAGTTTTGTAGCAACCAGAGATAAAGGTTGATCGGTTTTTGTGTCGGATGGATTCTAACCTCATTCAATGCCTTGTTTCCTTGCTGGATATGGCCTTCAGATATTGACTTGCCTTGCATCATACCATTCCACATATAGCGAAACAGACGTGTACTTTCATGTAAGCTGCAGTATGCTATCTCACAATCTGAAAAACTTGACTGACCATTAACTTTTGTCCCAAACGATACGTCCAGAACCAAAAGAATAGTCAAAGTAATTTACTCCCCAAATGATTTGATTTTTTGAAACTCTAAAAAGCTCATCAAAGTATTCTTTGTCTGGCACTTTCCATTCAGATGTTTGAGCATAGGTTCTACCAACTCCTATTGTACTGATCTTGTTACCGTAAAATTTTCTTTTTTCTGGGCCAGAAAAATATGGTGGATCTACAATAGCTAAATCAAAATAGTTATCAGGATATTTTTTCATGACATCCATACAATCTTCGTTAAGAAATAAATTTAAGTTATCACCTCATTCCAATTCCTTTGCGATAGCAGCAATAACATTGACTGTCACGCTATTTCCTGCTTGTTTGTATAATTGACTGTTAGAGTTCACCTCCTGCGCCTTATCAAAAGCCCAATCAGGAAAGCCTTGTAATCTCCAACACTCGCGAGGTGTTAGCTTTCGGATACGGTAACCGTCTGTTACCCCAAATGTCCCGCAATGCGTAGTGCTTACTCCTCCATTAGCAGTTAAAGTACCAACTTCATCTTTTGTCCTTTTATTGTAAAAATCATAGATTTTAACATGGTTATTTTCTTGATAACTGTTACTGGTTAAGGTTGGCGCTATATCATGCTCTCCACCTTGATTATATCCGTGTGCTCTTTGAATGATTTTTGCCCCCTCTCCCTTATTCGTTGTGAGTGTAGGAGCCAATCCAGTTGGTTCATAGACCTCTCCGTTCATCCCATTTCCAGATGGGTTTACATTACCAATAGACCTCACTCTCTGCGATTCACTTTCAACAATGTACGATCCGACTCCTTGACTGTTTGGGTATCTGGTTTTAAGGGTATTTGTTGACTGTTCTTGATGTTTATCAACTTGTCTGCCAGTGCTTGAGAGAGGAAAAATTCTTCTGGTACGTTCTCCTCTAAGATGTCCGATAATGAACACACGTTCCCGATTTTGGGGGACTCCAAAGTTTTTGCTGTTAAGCACTTGCCATTCCACATCATACCCCAATTCATCCAAGGCTCCGAGGATGGTTTCAAATGTAGCTCCTCCGTCATGGTTGAGGAGTCCTTTGACGTTCTCAAGGAATAGATATTTAGGTCTGAGAATAGATGCGAACCTAGCAATTTCAAAGAACAAAGTTCCTCGTGTATCTTCAAAACCTCGTCTGTTTCCTGCAATCGAGAAAGCCTGGCACGGAAATCCTCCACAGATAACGTCCACACTTCCGATTCTTCGAATAGACTCATCTGTGACTCTTGTGATGTCATGTAGTTCGATTTCTCCTTTCGTATCGTGTATAGCTTTGTAGCTAGCTCTTGCAAATTTGTCTATTTCGCAAAAACCAACACATTCATGACCCGCGGATTCCATCCCAAGACGAAAGCCACCGATACCTGAGAATAGATCCAAAAATTTCATACATCACCCCGGTACATATTCAGCTGGTCGCACGCCCGCAGGTAATCTCCATCCGTTCGCTGCGATACGATCAATCATATTTCTAGCTTGGTCAAATTGCCACATACCAACATCCTTGAAGCCACGACCTTCTAAGAATTGAATTTGCTTCGGTGTAGTCAAGCCTTCTGATTGTCGCTTGTGCAATCTATCTAGTAAGAGATTGGCCTTTCCTGCGTTTCCAATTTCATCAGTAAAGATCCCGTATTTCTCAAGCGCTTTAATTTGCTTGTCGCTAGCAGGAGCCATTTCCCATCCAAAATTAGGCACGTAGTTCGACAAATCCTCGGCATGGATAGACATTTCAAATTGCAATGGATCCACAAGTTTACGTTTACGTTTGCGCATTTCTTCCAGCTGTTTTGCCAATGCTTCTTCGCGTTGAGCGACTATGTCTTCTGCTGCCTTAACTTCCATATCTTCGAGGTCAAGCATGACGCCTGTTTGCTCTTCCATGTTCTCAACCATTTTCTGTGCTACTTCTGGAGTCTCACAAATCAAGTGAGCTGGCCGGCATAGTTCGTGGCGTTCCGTATGCCAGAGGAAGTCTAGCAAAAGCAATTCTTCCTTCCCTGGATGCAAGCGAGTCCCACGCCCCACCATTTGAGAATAGAGCGCTCGCACTTTGGTAGGTCGCAGCACGACCACACAATCCACTGACGGGCAATCCCAGCCTTCGGTAAGAAGCATAGAGTTACAAAGCACGTTGTAACGATCCTTCTCAAAGTCTTCTAAAATCTCGGCACGGTCCTTGGATTCTCCATTGACTTCAGCAGCGCGAAAACCTTTCGCGTTTAGGATGTCACGAAACTTCTGCGAGGTCTTTACCAAAGGCAAGAATACGACTGTCTTGCGGTCAGCGCATTGCTTGACCATTTCGTCTGCTATTTGTTCTAGATATGGGTCTAGTGCAGTACCCACGTCACTGGCTTTGAAGTCGCCTGCTGACATACTGACATTTGACAAGTCTAAGCTGAGCGGGATTGTCAACGCTTTGATTTTCGATAGATACCCTTCTTTGATAGCCTGCACCAGCGAATATTCATAAGCTAAGCTTTCGAAGTATGAGCCGAGGTTCTTCATATCTCCACGATCTGGTGTTGCTGTTACCCCGAGGACGTTGGATTGCTCGAAGTAGCCAAGTACACGTTGATAGCCGTCTGAAATAGCGTGATGCGCTTCGTCAACTACAATCGTATCGAACCAATCAGGAGGGAATTGACTAAGTCGTTTCTCTCTCTGCATGGTCTGGACAGAACCAACGACAACGCGATACCATGAACCGATAGAAGTATTTTCGGCTTTTTCCAAGGCTGTGCCAAGACCCGTCGCAGTCTTGAGCTTGTCGCTAGCCTGCTCTAAAAGCTCTGACCTATGAGCAAGGACAAGCACACGCTTGCCCTCTTTCACTTGGTCTTCAATGATTTTGGAAAAAACAATCGTCTTTCCGCATCCTGTTGGCAATACTAAGAGCGTGCGCTTGCGACCTTTAGCCCATTCAGCCTGTACAGCTTCCCGTGCTTCCTGTTGATAAGGTCTTAATTGCATGCTTTACCTCCTAGAATTGCCCAGCTTGGTATCCAGCTTGCCCTTGTGGTTGTTGCGCAAAATTCGGCTGCTGTGATTGTTGATAGGCTGGTTGCTGAACTTGTCCCAGTTGCTGATTCAAGACTTTCGTATAATCTACATCTTCAGGATAGAGCATGGATTTGACTTCGTTGTAGTTATTTCCGTTATATTGTCGAGTTCCAACTTTACATACACCGGTCGCCCCTACAATGATATTCCAATTCATGCGAAGTGGTTCGCCCTTCTTCTTTTGCCCAATTGCAGCAAAGAAAGCAGATAGCATTCCTTCAGTTGAACTGTGCAAGAATAAGTTGTGTCGCAATTCTGTTTCGCCTTCGTTGGCTACAATTTTGATGCTGATAACAGCCTTGTTACATGCTGGCAATTTCCCGGGATTTTGCGGATTTGGCGTGTGGCGTGTACGTTCCATGCCGACGACTGTAAAATGGTACAATCCGTCAGGCAATAGGACGAAATCCGAATCTTTTTCAATCGTATCTTCCCAGCCGATTTCGTGATCAAAGTTATTGTATTGTTGTGTCATTTTTTGTCTCCTTATGCTAAGATTGTGATTTTGTCTTTACCTGCAAGTTCTTTCGTCAAGTAGCTCGCAATGTTATTGATAGCTTCCAGCTGCCATTTACCCCCATCTGCTTCAAAGAGCGCAAGATTCGCTGATTTGTTGATACGAAAGATGAATTGACTAGCAGGCTGCTCTACTTCGTTGAAAGTACGATATGGTCGCAGAGTTACTGGATTCGGTGTCTTAGCTTGTGCTAAGCTTGCTACACCATCGCGAACTGTCGCCATTTGACTGATGCCGTTGTCTTGCACTTCTGCACCCTTTTCGATTTTTAGATGGCTAGCAAAATCCAAAACTAAATTGCGGTCTGCGTCATCGATAAACATAGACTGCAGCATAATATTAAATTCTTCTTGGTCGCGCCAATAACTGAACGGAATAATCGGAACGGATGCTTTTACAGATACAAGATGAGGGCGTTTGCCGTTTTCAAAATCAACTTGATCATATACAGATACTTTTTGGAAACTGTCCACGACAACTACAAGTTTACGATCACTGATGAAATCGTTATCTGATTTGAGATAGTCAACTAGACTCTTGAGAGTCTGAAGCTCAAGGATAGGTGCGTACTTACGAGGGTTAAGTTCCTGTAAATCATATTCATTGCTGTCAAAATATTCCTTCCCAGTTTCTGAACGAATGATTTTGTTTTCTTTACTCGCTAGTTCGACTGCGTATGATAATGCATCTTTAATATTTTCTGCCATGGTTAGTTACCTGCTTTCTTTTGATTGTAATCAATGATATTTGTACTTTGTTTTTCCACTTTTTCGATGAGTTCGCCAGTGTCGGTCCGCATATCCCCATTGTCGTCAAAGTATGTCTGACCAGGGATGCCACTTTTAAGCTCATTTGCGTGGATTTGCCCTTTATCATCACGACCGATAATGACAGTTGTTGCGACGCCTTTCTGCGGTGCTAAAGTAGATTTTACTTCCATACCTGTCTTAACAACAGAACGCTCATCGTCTGTTGACATCGTTAGTGTGATAGTAACCTTGCGAGTCGCTTTAGCTTCTGTGTTGAGGTCCAGAATGTTCTCAAGGACTTTTTCAAGTTCTTTATCAACCTTTTCTTGTAAGGCTGTATTTGCGATTTTCGACAAATCAATTTTAATCGTTTTATCTTTCATAGATACTCCTTGTTATATTTTGCTATGATTTCTAACTCCCAGAATTTACATCGTGAAGGGCAATTCTGGCTCAGCTCGTACTTGATTTTGAATGACTTCCATGGTCGCTTGCCAGTGTGAAACAATCATATCCCAATAATCAGCCGGGAAGTTTTCGATTGGCGTTCCTAGCGGGAAGTGCCCACGGATATAAGCGACTTTTTGGAGCTCTTCTTCTGTCACGTTTTCCTGCTTCATGAGGTCGGTCAGACCAGTTGGCAAGCTCGCATGATATTGCGCTGGCTGTGCTGATTCAGCTTGACCCTGTGGCTCCTCAGAGGCGCTATTTTGCGGTTTAGCTGCTATTTGCGACATATCAATTGGCAATTTCGTTTGTGTCGGCTGTGGCTGAGGCGTGGCTTGCTGAGGCGCTGGAGCGACTGCCTGCGGTTGTGCTTGTTGCATCTGAACTTGTTGGTCTGCAAAGATATGAGCAATTCCTGCGTAATGGAACGGCAATTCATCAGGCAATCCATGACGATTTTTGGCATCCCAAGCTGGGCGATGGTTAGTGTACATCACGCGCTCGCCACCTTGTGCCTTCTTCTTGCCGTTCTCGGTTGTCATGACCAAGGTTTTGTAGTTGGCGAATAGGACCATATCTGCCCATTCTTTTACGAGCGGAGCAGTCTTAGACCCTGTCTTTTGGCCAAGCTTCAACTCGTACCGATCATAAGACCCCATCTCATCTGGTTGTTCAAATTTCTTGATTTGAGCGTGCGCAGTCAATACAACGTTGATTCCCATATCAACCAAGTCAGAAAGACTATTCAAGAAACGCCCCATTTCTTCTTGGACATAGGTATAACCTTTGCCCCAACCGAAATCTTCAATCCCTTTCTTGCCATGCTGAGCGCAGACATCAGCCACTGCCAATGCTTCTGCCCAGTCAATTGTGTCAATGACCAAGGTTCCGCACTCGGTTGGATTTGCCTTGATAAAAGCAATCTCATTGACGAGCATTGTCCAGCTGGTCGGCTTGTCCAACCGAGCTACATCCATGTTATCCGTTGACCCTTCTGTGTCGATGAAGACCGCGTTTGGGAATTCAGCAGCAAACGTGGACTTCCCAATTCCTTCAGGCCCGTAGATAACTACCTTTTGAGCTCGCGCCCGTTTTCCTCTTGTGATTTGCATGTTTAGTCATCCCCCAATCCATTCGCCAATATATCAAGAAATTTTCTGAATGACTCACGTTTTGAATTTTCGGTTCTATCTGCTAAATCTTCGGGTTCAGAACCATCCAGTTTTTTGATTGTGTACTCTACTTCTACAAGAAGCGGTTCTGAGCCAAAGAAATCAGCCAATTTATTGTTTCGCTCCTCATCACTGTAGAAAAAATCTACCGGCATATATGCAGCTTCTCGAATTTCATTTGTCCAATTTGACGTGCAAGCTATTGAATCGTCATTGTTTTTGTAGTTTTTTAGATAAGATCCATCTTTCTTATCTCTCAATACGATAATCTTTTCTGTTTTCTTCATGATTGCTCTCCTTTATTTCTTAAAATCCACCTCGCCATGCAGCCGATGCGCTGGCATTGCTTATTAACCCGTTTCTCAAAGCATTCTCTAACCCATTTTGAGCAGCAGAGACAAAGTTTTCTGGTTTCACGCTATACCCGTCTTCAATCAGGATGCTACATTCATCTCCTATTGATACCCGTGTCGCGATTGCTTGCAGTCCTTCTTGCTCGAGCCACGCACCAAATTCTTGCAAGGTCTGCTGATCCATTTGCTCCAGCTTGTCAATCAAGACAAATCCACACTCTGGCTTCAATTTGCGCACAATAGCAGTCGCTACCTGCAGCTGTTGACTACCTGACATATTGTCCCAACGTTGACCAAGGTAGAGCAATTCGCCATCATCCACGGATAAGCCCGGTAATGGTAAGTCTGCGTTTGTGAGCAAGTCTGTTTTCTGCTTGCGGATGTCCGCAATCACATTGTCCAGCTCTTTATATTGCTCGCGATAACCTTTAGCATCTTCTTCTGCTTTGTCCTTGTCCAGATTAGCACGCACTTTACGATTGATTTCGTCAATCTCTGCGATGTTGTTTTCAATTTCTTCGGTCGACTCATCGATAAGATCCATTGCGTCAGTATTTGCGATAGCTAAGTCTTGAGCTAGTTGCTCTTCTTTTGTTCTCGCATCCGACAGCAATTGCTCCAGTCGTTTAACTTCTGCGACTGCTGAATCATGTTGATTTTGGATAACTGCCAGATTTTGGCGCTTACGGGCATTCTCACCGTTTTTGGCAAGAATAGCCTGCTGTTGTTGAATTAGCTCAGCGATAGAAACTAATTCTTTCGGAGCGTCTGGATAGTACGGCTGTTCTTTGGCAAACTTCTCCTTTTGGTCAGCAATCACACCAATTGCATGACGCTCGTCATACTTAGCCTTTTCTTGCATTTCCAGTTCAACGAGTTGCGGGCCAACTCCAATAATCTGCAGCAATGTCTTCGCTTTTTCTTTGCTGGTCTGCTCCATAAATTTCGGCAAGTTAATGGCCAGCTCCTCAACAAAGCTATCTAGTAAGTTTTGGCCTGCTTTATTACCGCTTGGATCGATGACCTTGAGAGTGCTGTTCTTACCGCTACGTTCTACAATCAGGCCATTCGATAGCGTGATTTTGAGACTTGGTGGAATCGTACTGCCTTCTCTCTGAGCTTGGCTAGGCTTGTATTTATTGCCTCCTAGCGCCCAAGCAATCGCATCCAGTACGCTTGTTTTACCCTGATTGTTATTTCCACCCACGATTGTCAAACCAGTCGCTGATGGCTCTAGCTTGACTGCTTTAACGCGCTTGACGTTTTCAATTTCTAGTTTATTGATTGTGACCATCGCTATTCTCCAATCTTCATTTTTCGATTTCGCAAGGCTAATTCTTGCTCAAACATTATTAAGCGATATTTCGCGCTACGATAGTAATTGTTTTTTTCTTTTAGGCGATTGATAATTGCTGTGCTAATTATCATGTTTGTTACTAGCAGACCAACGCTGACTAGTAAAGCAATTCCTAATATCATTTCAATTTTCATTTTTTCTTACCCTCCCGAAAAATCCGTTTCTCCTGTCGCTTTATAATGCTGGTACTCATAATACATTTGATTAAACTTGTTAATCATGATGTCTTGACGCTGATTTGTGTCAGCTTGCGTTCTGATACTGTCGCGATTGTCCGCTATCTGTTCCTGCAGCTCACGGATTTGCTGGTTTTGTTTGCCAATCGTCTGTGCGCCAGTGATGGCTAATAGAATGATTGCGACTGCTTGTAAAAACACTAATCTTTTAAGGTCTTTTAAGCTCATCTAACGCCTCCAATTTTTCTACAAATTCCACATATGCTTTGTAATAATTGCCTGACTTATCATTGTCCTGATAAGCTTTGTCAATCAGTTCTTGACCCGTTCCGTAGAAACAGCCTACTTTCCACATTTTATTAGATTTTGTGTAGGTAAAGTGCCGTCCACTTGACCAGTGATTCTTAAAAACGATAACATCCCCAAGATCCGATACTTCGGCATTGCCCGATACTTCGGCATTGCCCCATACTTTGGCATTGCCCGATACTTTGGCATCGCCCCATACTTTGGCATCGCCCCATACTTCGGCATTGCCCCATACTTCGGCATCGCCCCATACTTCGGCATTGCCCCATACTTCGGCATCGCCCGATACTTCGGCATTGCCCCATACTTTGGCATTGCCCGATACTTTGGCATTGCCCGATACTTTGGCATCGCCCCATACTTTGGCATTGCCCCATACTTTGGCATTGCCCCATACTTTGGCATTGCCCCATACTTTGGCATCGCCCCATACTTCGGCATTGCCCCATACTTCGGCATTGCCCCATACTTCGGCATTGCCCCATACTTTGGCATCGCCCGATACTTCGGCATTGCCCCATACTTTGGCATCGCCCCATACCCAGGCATCGCCTTCTTGGCTTAGATTATCTTCTGTATGGATATATCCACCAAAATCTCCAGCATCCACACTCCCAAAGCTGATTAAGGCTTTAATTCTAAACAACTTCCAACCCCAGAATGTGATTGTATCATCGACTACTAATTCATACTTTTTACTCATTTTTCTTCATCCTTTCTTAAACGTTACAATCTTATCTCCGCCGATCAGCTTGCCGCCTCGTGGCACGACTTCAAGAGACACATCCTTTGCTGATTGCTTCAGATTTTCCAGCTCGTTTCTGACGACTTTGACAGGCTTCTTGGCCAGTCTGTTCTTATAGACATTCCCAAGTCGCCAGTTGTCACGCTCCCAGTCCAAAATTATGCGTATTTGTTCAAAATTTTGCATTTGATCACTCCTTTTGTTATAATTAAGTAAATATTTTGGTTTGCTGCTCATTTTTGAGCAGTTTTTTGATATAATCTTTCAAAAACGGAGAATTTGTATACAAGAGTATATAATCCCTATCATTTCAGCTGCCGTATCTGTTAGTTCAATTTTTGTTTCAAATTGGCTTGGTATGAAAAATCAGCTCACAAACAGAAAAATTGAAACAGATAAGGAAATTTATTACTCTTTGTACGTCCCGTTAATAAAATGGCTTTCTAGCAAAACATTCTCTTTTAAAAGCTACTACTGGTTGATAGCCTTTCCTAGATATGCGAACGGAGAAGCCGATTTCTTATCTCAATTACTGATTGAGAATTTCGAAAAATTACCTGTTTCTGTTGCCGAAAGGTATGGCTCCTATGCTCAATACTCCGCAACCGCTTCATCTTTTTATTATGGAGAAACTTACAATTATGATTTTAAAGGCGACGCTTCTGAAGCTTCTAAAAATTTCGATTTTATTATCCTAAGACTTTTACAAGAAGGATCTGCAAAAGCACGAATGTTAGGGTTACCAGACATATCAAAATCCATTTTAACCAGTTTTTTAGAGGATAAAGAAAACTATATCGGCCCCAGATATCTATCACTAATAACGCATAAACAACCCCTAAAACCTGCGAAAATAAAGCCAACATCATAATTTCCTCCTGCCCTTTTCGGGGCTTTTTTTATTTTGCAAGAGACCGGCAGAACCTCTGGGCATCTTCTAGGTCATAGAGATACTTGCCACCTTTTGACTTCTGCATACTGCGGAATTTCCCCTGGTCTCGCCAAGTCTCCAGCGTTCCACGACCCCAGCCAGTTTTCGCTTGCAGTTCTTTGATACTGACCCAAGTAGTCTTTTGGGTTAGCTGTTTTTTCGCTTCGGTCAAAGCCTGCTTGTTCAGCTCGACCAGCTCTGCGAATAACTCAGCCTTGAAGCCGTCTCCGAATAATTCAAGAGCCATGACTAGTACCTCCTTAAGCCACATCTTGCTGCTCAATCAATGGCAAAATTCCTTTTTTATTTTTTAATAGATCATAAAGGAATAAGCGTCCTTTTTGAGTCCAGTAAGTATGCATCTTACTATGGTCTGCATCAATCGTATGCGTTTTAGATTGTGTGTAACCTTTGCTGGCATATTTCTGATACAAAAGCCAAGTATTACCTTGTTTGTATTGAACTTTAAGTTCATGCAAGAGCTTATTCAGTTTTGTAGCACTCATCCCGTAATCTTTAGCGATCACTGAAATCGGTACAAGTGATTTATTTTGCAAGACTAAGTCGTAGTATGTCGCTTTCGGATGTAGTTCTTGAATAATTTGATTCTTTTGAGCCACTTCCTCCTGCGCTTGTAAACGCAATTGTCGTTCTTCTTTCAATTTCTGAAGCGCTGCGATTGCCATGTCTGGATTCTCCAGCAGATCATCAATAGCATACAAGCCATGTTTACGGATCGATTTCAAGATTTCTTTTACTTTCTTCTTGAACTCTTTTGCCAATGGTTTGCGAGACTGCATAAGAACTTCATAGAGACCGTTCTCTGTTAAGAACCATACTTCTCTATTTTGACCTGAGGTAAAGATTGTTTCCCTCAGCTTTTCGTCTTCATCGACTGTATCGATCATGATTGATGGTTTACTATGCTCAATCCATTCTGCAACATCTTTTGCAAGAAAAAGCGGTTCATCTGCTGTACCATATACCGTGAAGTGTTTTCCGAGAACTTCCTGCTCGTTAATAATAGTTAATTCCATATTATTCCTTTCTAATTTAGCAACCTAAGAATTCATGTTTGTTGAACTTTGTATTTAAAAAAATATGCCGGTATTTCATGAACTTCGATTTCAAGCAATTCAACCGCCCGTGCAATTTCTTCGTCTTTCCACGATACCTTGTTATTGAGCTTTAGTGAAATGCTACGCTCTGACAACTTCATTGCATGTGCAAAGTTTGCTTGAGTACCAAATTTTTCAGTCATTCTACCTAACAATTTAGAATAATCATTACTCATGGTTTCACTCCTTTCTTGGTTCATGTTTATTGAACCTTTATCGTGATTTAATATTATCACGTGCCGTGAACTTTGTCAACAGAAAAATTCACTTTTTTTGAACTTTTTTTATTGAACTTTTGTTCAAAAAGAGTTATACTAAAGAAGAAAAATAGGAGGTTGCAAGATATGAGACAGTACACTACTGCTGATAGACTAAAGCAAATAATGTCTGAAAGAAATTTAAAACAGGTTGATATTATTGAAAAATCAAAACCTTTTCAAACAAAGTTAGGTGTAAAACTTGGAAAAAGTGCATTATCTCAGTACGTGAACGGGATTCAATCTCCCGACCAACATAAATTATCATTGCTTGCTATGACTCTCGACGTATCCGAAGCGTGGCTAATGGGCTATGATGTTCAAAAAGATAGGGAACAGGAAGAGTCTTCACACACTTCTTCCGTAGACACCCCACAATTACGATCTATTCAACGAAAAGCTAAATCTCTAAGCGTAGCGGATCAAGAAAGGCTGCTGCAACTTATGGATCTAACGTTTCAAGATGTTCTAAGTGGAGGTGGCGACAACGAGCACGACCTATAGAAAACTCAGCTATAAAGAACTGCAAAATCTAGCTTACGACTTTTTGAACAACTACACAGATGGTAAATTACCAGTTAATCTAATCTACATTATCGATCAAATAGATAACTTGCATTTGATGAAATACTCTGAATTTGCTAGGAGGCATGGGTTGGAACTGGAAGAAGTCGCAGATCTTCTACAAAGCGATGATGGTGCTTTGTGGTATCAAGAACCTACTGATACCTATATTTTACTTTATAACGATACTGTAATCAGCAAAGAACGTATTCGTTTTACGATAGCTCATGAGCTAGGGCATTACGTTTTACGTCACAATGAGATTACAGATAAGACCATCGTATCAAGATATAATTTAACAAATTCAGAATACAATGAGTTTGAACGTGAAGCAAATTTTTTTGGAAAGCATCTTTTGGTGCCGTTCCCGGTCCTTAGCAATTACGCTCAATTCTTTCATGCTATGGATGTTCAGTTCATTCAACACATTTTTTGCGTCTCTTATACAGTAGCTACTTATGTTATTAAAAATTTAAAAAATATGCAAAAAGTAGGATTGGTAAAAGTCGGACATAATGTAGAAGAAAGGTTTGAGTCTTATATAACAAAAGATAAGACCACTAGGATTTGTTATGCTTGTCGTTCCTCAATCTCGAGAACAGTCAACTATTGCCCTATTTGTCAGTCACCACACGAAAAAGGGGAAAATGATATTTCTTTATTTTTGGAAAAAAAGGAGGCAGAAAAAGAAGAAATGAAGTACTCACAAATATTGCTCAATGAGGAAGGATTTCCATTCAGTTGCCCTCGTTGCGAAAATGAAGACATTGATATTTCTGATAAGTTCTGTTCTATATGCGCAACTTATCTTAGAAATATATGTATAGGCTCTGGACCTTTTAACGAAAACTCTTTTTCCCCGCACCCTACGTTTGAACTTTACAAGGAAACGCAAGGTTGTGGGAAAGCTTTGCCTGGATTTGCTAGATACTGTCCTGATTGCGGTGGCCATAGTTCTTATTTTAATCAGGAATTATTAAGCTCTTGGCAAAGCGAGAAGGAACGGCAAGAATTATTCTAACGCAAAAGGAGAACACTATGAGAATTATTGTTTCATTTATTGTATTGGGAGCCTTATTTGGTATCTGGTACTTTATTAAAAAGCAACCAAACCCAAAATATCGAAATATTTCAGCCTTGATTGCTCTAGTCGCTTTTGTTATTTTTGGTATCTTCTTTCGTGAGGAGGAATCTCAACAGTTTACCACGGCCTCTGTCGCCAGTTCTTCCGCTCTTTCTTCGAGTTCATCATCAATAGAACAAAGTTCTTCTTCGGAGCCTAACGAGACCTCGTCAGATGCTACATCTTCATCATCAAAACATTTTAATGATAAAGATGTACAAAATTATGCTGTGCAATTCCAAGAAAAATTGAACGAATTAGTCCGAGAGACAGGTCAAGCTTATACTGTTACAGGGCGGGGTCGCATAATTTATCTGACTGTACCTCAAAATTTCAAGTATAATTCGAAAGATTCTTTGCAAGAGTTTGCCGATAAAGTGCTTGAAATAAAAAACGAAACCTTTCCAATGTGGCTTGTCGAAAATGGATATGCACCACAAGAAGCGAGTATCCACTTACATATTAAAGCCGAGGATGGGACAACGCTTGCAAAAGAAAAATTTTCAGGCGCTATGAAAATAACAGAGTAAAATATCTGTAAACCAAAAAATCCCCACACTCGCAAAGTTTGGCGACTCTGAGTGTGTATAGAGAGAAATAAAAAACCATCGCTAACGAAGCAATGGTAATAGATGAGTATAGGTCTTTAACAAGTCAATATTAACAATTACCGAAAATCACACATTTCGGTGATGATTGGGAGTGAACAATTCACATGAATGACAATGAACATAAACGAAAATTAACAACTTCCAGAGATATACTGCTTAATGTGGCCCTAAATCCACACAATCAGAAATTTTTCTCTTTACCACAACACGAAGTTCTTCGTGCCAAAATTTTCCGATCTGAAAACAATAATAAACAGAAAAAGTTTATGAGATATAAAAGAGGAACGATTGTATTTATACATTTTGGGATAAATACAGGAACAGAGTTCTCGAACTCTCATTTTGGAATAGTGCTAGATAAGGATGATCATCCTAATCAAGGAAAGCTGACCATCCTTCCACTTACTTCAAAAAGCGGGAAACAAAATATTTCAATTGGGAAAGCTATCTTTTCTGGAATTATGAATGATGCCGAAAAACAAGTGAAAAAGATGCAAGAAATCTTGAATATGACTTTTGACCTTGAACGTTTACATTATTCATTACCAAAACCTCCTAGCCACTTCCATATGAAGGAGAATCACCCTAATTATAAGGATTGGCATGAATATTATAATCGACACGATCCAGATGGCAAACATATACCGGTTGCTAATGTTACAATAAAGCAATGGATCCAATCAGATTTAGATAAGATTAATCATTTGAAGAAGCTATATCGAAATTACAACAAGGTTTCTTATGCAAAGATTGATTCTATTACTTCAGTTAGTAAATTAAAAGTTGCGAAACCAATAAACGACTTGGATCCTGTTGGGAGAATTCAATTAAGTAAAGAGACGATGGACGAAATAGACCAAGCTCTTGCAAGAAAGTTGTTATCTGGCCCTTGGAGACGTATTGACAAACAAACAGAATAGTGTTAAGATAATGGTGTAATCTTGGCAAGGTATCTTGCCATTGAGGAATTATTTTGTGTCCAAAAGGACTCACTGATAGCACCTGTCTTAAAAGATAGGTGTTTTTCTTTTCTATAAACGCAAAAAAATCCCCGCACTCTCCGACGGCAATCTTGAGTGTGAGGAGCAGCTAGTATAGTAAAAGGCATTCAAAAGCCTCTTTTACTATACCCATTTTATCAGAAAATGAGGTAAAAATCAATGGAAATTAAATCTTACAAAAAGAAAAACGGTGAGACGGCCTACATGATCCGCGTCTACCTGGGAAAAGTCAACGGGACGAGTCGCTATGTCACCCGTAGGGGCTTCCCAACCAAGGCGAAAGCACGCGCAGCCATCTTGAGCCTTCAGGAAGAGCTAGAAACAGCCGAAGTTGCTAGAACTGAAAAGACAGTCAAGGAAGTTGCTGAGCTCTGGCTCAAGGAATATTATGACACGGTGCAGGAAAGCACCTATATCAAAACATCAAGAAATATCCAAAACCACATCTACCCCGCCTTAGGAGAATATAAGATAGCCTCTCTCACCCCTCTCCAGATGCAAGAACAGGTCAATGTTTGGTCAAAGAAACTGGTCTATGGTCGAAAATTAAAAGGTTTAATGGACAACATCTGCAAGTATGCTGTGCGACATGGTTACACAGATAATAACCCTATGGCCAGTGTGATCACGACCGGGAGAAAAAAAGTTGAGAATGCTAGTGACTTTTATGACAAGGACGAGCTAAAAACATTTCTCAATCTGGTTGACCAGACAAAAGACCTTGAGAAGATTACCCTCTTTCGTCTTCTAGCCTTCACAGGAGCACGTAAGAGCGAGATTTTAGCCCTTGAATGGACTGACTGGGTAGATAATACCCTGAACATAAACAAAGCCGTCACACGCGGTTTTGGAGGGGAAGAAATAGGCCCTACCAAGAACGCTAGCAGCAAACGTCTGATTAGTTTAGACCAAAAGACTGTTGAACTGCTAAAAGACTGGCAGGCCAAGAGGCAAGGAAATAAGTACATTTTTCAAGGGAAAGAAGAAAAGCCGATGCCAGGTTCGCTCCCTCGTAAGTGGCTATTGCAAATTTTAAAAGGCCAGAAGCTCCGACCAATCAAGATCCATGGCTTTCGTCACACGCACGCTAGCCTCTGTTTTGAAGCTGGTATGACCTTGAAGCAAGTCCAGCACAGACTTGGACATTCCGACCTGAAAACGACTATGAACATCTATACTCACATCACCAAACAGGCCAAGGATGACATCGGGGAACGCTTTGCTAATTATATCGACTTTTAGGAGGTAGCACCTCCTTTTTGTAACTCCTTTTGTAACTCCCTTTTTCGAAAAGGTTCGGAAAGGTTTAGAAAGTTTAAAACAAAAAACGCTGATAAATCAACGTTTCAGAAAGTTTTGAAAAGGTTTGGAAACCAAAAATGGAGCCGGTGGGAGTCGAACCCACGTCCAAACACCTGCCAACACATTTGTCTACGACCATAGGCCATGTCTTCATTTAACTTAGCTTTGACACATGGCTCAAGCCCAAGCTAAGCGAGTCTATCAATCTCTTGTAAAATCCCTAGACTTGATTTTACCGTAGCTTGCTCATAATAAGACCTGTCATCAGACACAAGCAATCCGAATCAGGTCACGCTGGCTGGTTTTTAAGCAGCTAAAGCGTAAGAATTGTTATTTTTTGCAGTTATATTTAACTGGCGTTTTACATCCGCTAGATGAGTCGCAAAATATGTCTCATAATGCCTGTCGAATCCGTAACGACCCCAAGACAATAAACTATTATACCAAAATAATGCTCTCATTGCAAAAGTCAAGATAAAATTACTCAAAACATGCTAAAATTCCCTTGATATAATGCACCAAGGGAATTTGACTACATATGATCTTTCACTGCAACTGCTACCATTCTAGCCTTGGCTCTTGGCTGTCCTGCTACTGACATCTCCATCACGATAATAGCTTTCCTTGCTCCCAACTCCTCAAGCTGCGAAGTGACGATGATTTCCTGATCAATAGGCGTCGGGCTCTGGTAATCAACTTCTAAGCGGGCTGTGATAAAGCGTCCAATGACTGTATCTTGGGTCAAGTCCAAGCCTTTCTCTTGATGGGCAAACCAAGCCGCTGAAGCCGTTCCATGGCAATCAAAAATCATAGCAATCATGCCACCAAAGAGATTGGCCGGCACACCACCAGTGTAGTGAGATGCTGGTCGTATTCTAGTGACACATTCCTTCCCATCCAAGCTAGGATAAGTCTTTAAATGCAGACCTAGTTCATTCTTAGGGCCACAGCCCCAGCAATGTTGAAATCGGTCGCCATATGTATCTTGAATAGCAATCTTTCTTGTTTCTAAAGTCATACCAGTTCCTTTCAAAAATGATTTGTAAGCGTTTTTTTGATTATTATATCAGCCTTTGGAGCAATAGTAAATAGAAAGCAAGGCCAATATATTTTAATTGTTGCTATAATCTGATTTTATAAAAAGCACCTAGGTTTTCTACCTATTTCTTGAATTAAAAATACTTATTGTCAGTCTTAACAGCCTTTCTAAAGCACATAAAAACCAAGAAAGTCCAATCTGGCTTCTTGGTTTCATCTAATCTTCGAAATTTCTCTATTAGAATAGTTCCTGAATCGGTTCAAAAATAATCCGTTCAATATCAGACAAGTAGATAGAAAGCTGTTGCTGCTTGTTGAAGAAGGCTGACAAAAGCTCATTTCCTTGGATTTTATCTCCAAAACTCTGCATTTCTTCCTGAATATCTGGAGTCGGCATTTGACCTGTTTGAGCCAGTTGCTGCAACTCTTTCTGGAAAGCTAGATAGTCATCAAAAATAGCTTTGGCTTCACTGTCCACATTGATAGCCTGCTTGCTTTCTACCACAGCTTTGTACTCTGGCATTTCGCGAAGTCCACGACTGAGTTCATTAGCTAAATCATAGATATTTGTCATAAGATTCTCCATTTCTTTTTAGTCCAAAAATACTTCATAATCCGTATTTTCTCTTACTATTTTAGCAGATTTTTCCAAGTCTTGGCGATTTTTAAAGGTGATTTGCAGAATACCGTGGGTATCTTCGCGATTTTCCTCGTTGATACGGATATTGACGACTGAAATTCCGCGTAAGAGCTCCAGAATACCCAAAATCGCATCTTCTTCGTCAGGCACTTCAATAAAGAGGTCATAAAAGCTATCCACACCAGCTCGTTTATGAATTTCCATCTGCTTGCGGCTTTGTCGTCCTCGGTCGAAAAATTCCCAGATAGCTGTCTCGTCCTTGGCCTCAATCGCAGCGGCAACCTTGTCTAACTGGTCTTTAAAATCTTCCAACCTCTCCAAAATGGCTTGAGGATTAGTCAAGAGAATAGAGGTCCACATGCCCGGCTCGCTCTCTGCAATCCGTGTCATATCACGAAAACCACCGGCCGCAAAAGACTGAGTCAGCTCATGCTCTTGGCTATAAGCCGCCGTTTGCTCCATAAGGCTGGAGGCTAGGATATGCGGAAAATGACTGATTTGACTGGTCACGAGATCGTGCTCGGCCGCATCCACTTGGATAAAACGAGCATGAAGACCGCTCAGCAAGTCTTTCATTTCCTCAAGCGTACCAGGCCTGGTCAGGCTAGAGGGCGTAAAGATATAATAGGCATTTTCAAAGAGGGTGACATGGGCAGCATTGGCTCCGGTCTTGTGACTTCCGGCCATCGGGTGAGCTCCGACAAAGCGGACGGGCTTATTCTGCAGATACTTTTCTGCAGCTGCCACAATCTCTGCCTTGGTCGATCCAGCATCTGAGATGATAACATTTTCCTTCAGGTCCAGATCCGCTAGATCTTTGATAAATGCTATAGTCTGCTTGATGGGCACAGCTAGAATAATCACATCAGCCAAGGGAGCAAAAGCTGCAAAATCATCCGTTACTCGGTCTACCATTCCACGTTCCAAGGCAACTCTGCGCGATTCCTCACTTCGATTATAGCCAAGAATCTCTATCTCAGGATGAGCTCGCCTGATGCCCAGAGCCAAGGAAGCTCCAATCAGTCCCAGACCTGCGATATAGACTGTTTTTCTCTCCATGCCCTTCTCCTTACTTCTAAAAGTTCTTGACAAATTCCCGATGGCGGGCTACCGCATCCTTCAGTTCTTCCAGATTGTCCGAAGAGAACTTCTCCAGAACTTCAGTGGCTAAAACTGTTGCCACCACGCTTTCCATGACAACACCCGCCGCTGGCAGAGCCGTAGGATCACTCCGCTCTACTGTAGCCTTATAGGGCTCGTGGGTCTCAATATCCACGCTCATCAGTGGCTTGTAAAGGGTTGGAATGGGCTTCATAACACCTCGCACCACGATTGGCTGACCATTGGTCATACCGCCCTCAAAGCCGCCTAGATTATTGGTCCTGCGAGTGAAGCCATCTTCCTCAGACCAGAGGATTTCATCCATGACTTGACTGCCCTTGAGACGGCCGGCTTCAAAGCCCACGCCAAACTCGACTCCCTTGAAAGCGTTGATGGACACGACTCCTTGAGCAATCTTGGCATCCAGCTTCTTGTCCCATTGGACATAGGAGCCCAGACCGACCGGCACACCGCCAACGACAGTCTCAATGACACCACCGATGGTATCCCCGTCTTTCTTAATCTGATCAATGTAAGCCTTGATCTCTTCTTCGCGCTCGGGATTGACAATGGAAACCTCTGACTGGGAAGCTCTTTCCTTGATTTCTGCTACAGTTAGATTATTCGGCACATCAATATCAATGCCACCGAAGGTTACGATATGACTGGCCACCTCTACACCAATTTCTTCCAGCAAACGCTTGGCTACTGCTCCGACTGCCACACGCATGGTCGTTTCACGCGCAGAAGAGCGCTCAAGGGAATTTCGCAAATCGTCAAAGCGGTATTTCATACCACCAACCAAGTCCGCATGGCCAGGGCGTGGTTTAGTAATCTTGCGCAGCCCTTTTTTCTTTTCATCCACATCCGCCGCACTCATAATCTCCAGCCATTTCTGATGATCCAGGTTCGTGACATTTAGGGTAATCGGGCCGCCCATGGTCAAGCCATGCCGAACTCCAGACGTAATCTCGACTTGGTCGCTCTCAATCTTCATGCGGGCACCACGGCCGTAACCACCTTGGCGGCGCTTGAGCTCAGCATTGATATAGTCAGCTGTCAAAGGAAGACCAGCCGGCACCCCCTCAATAATAGCTGTCAAACGTGGTCCGTGAGATTCTCCTGCTGTTAAATATCTCATACATTTTCTCCTATTTCTGGGATGGAAAGATATGGACAACCTGTTTATTTTTATCCAAACTGTCCAATCGTCTTAAACTCCATCTGGCACTTATTTCTTCAGAAATTCTTTCATCTCTTCCAGAGGAATCTGGTGAATACTAGCCGAACCCAAGTCAGGAACCAGTACTAGTTTAATAGAATTCCCTCGAGCCTTCTTATCATGGGTCAAGGCCTGATAAAGAGCATTCTCATTCCAAGGCTGATAATCTACCGGCAAGCCAAACTTCTGACACATACGGATGATGTCTTCTGTGATTCCCGTTGGCATGAGGCCTTTCTTTTCAGCGACACGGGAAACCTGTACCATGCCAATCGCCACAGCTTCACCATGCATGACTTTTCCATAGCCCGCTGTCGCTTCAATAGCGTGCCCAATAGTATGGCCGAAATTCAGATAGAGGCGGACGCCATTATCCAGCTCGTCCTCGACCACAATCTTACGCTTGACATCACAGGAATGGTAAATGATGCTTTCAGCATGTTCCAAAATCGACTCTGGACTGCCATCCATTTCCGAAAGCTCATCCCAGAGTTCCTTATCCTCAATCAATCCGTACTTGACCACCTCACCCATACCTTCGATCAGTTCCCGCTGGCCCAAGGTATGCAAGACTTCTGGGTCAATCAGAACTCCGTCAGGCTGGGTAAAAGTACCGACCATATTCTTGGCCCAAGGCGTATTGACGCCTGTCTTACCACCGATAGAGGAGTCCACCTGAGCTGTCAGACTGGTCGGAATCTGCACAAAATGAATTCCCCGCATGTAGGTCGAAGCAACAAAGCCCGCCAAATCACCGACGACTCCACCACCCAAGGCTACAATGCCATCACTGCGGGTCAGACCAACCTTGACCAGGAATTCATAAGCTTTGTTGACTGTCTTTAAGTTCTTACTGGCTTCGCCCTCCAAAAAGTCAAAAACAAAAGTCTCAAACCCAGCCGCTTCTAAGCTCAGCTTGACCTTTTCCGCATAGAGTCGAGCGACTCGATTGTCCGTGATGATGACCACTTTCTGAGGCTGCCAAAGCTGACTCAGCCAGTTTCCAGCCTGAGATAAGGCTCCTTTTTCGATGGTAATATCATAGGGATGATGGGGGAGATTTACATTCAATTTCATAAGTGCCTCCTTGTTTTTCCTGCTCCAACCATAAAGGAGCTTAGTACGAGTGACTATTTATACAGAGCTTCTAGCTGCTGCCAAATTTCCTGACAAGGCATGGGTTGTCCTGTCCAAAGCTCAAAAGCTTCTGCTGCCTGATAAAGCAACATCCCCAGACCATTCACTGCCACTACCTTCTGACTTCGAGCCCACTTTAAAAAAGGTGTTTCAAAAGGTTTATAAATCACATCCGCAACTAAAATCTGGCTCGGCAGCTGAACACTTTCTGCTAATGGCAAAGTCTTGCCACCCATACCCACACTTGTTCCATTGACCAGAAGGTCTGACTGGTTGATTTTATCCTGCAAGATAGCCAAGTCTTCTAAGTTCAATACATGAATCCTACTCTTAGTCTGGCAGCTGATAACTGCCATCTTGCTGACAGTCTTATCATAGGAAGCCTGCCGAGTAAAGACAAATATTTCTTCTGCCTGATCCAAAGCAGCTTGAGCGATAATAGCTGTCGCAGCTCCTCCAGCACCCAAAATGGTCATTTTTTTGCCCTGAATAGCAAAAGACGGCAAGCTCTTAAAAAATCCCTTGCCATCCGTATTATATCCTATCAATGTACCATTTTTATTCACCACTGTATTCACAGCCCCGATAAGACGGGCACTGGGAGCCAATTCATCAAGATATTGGATGACTTCCTGCTTGTAGGGCATTGACAAATTTATCCCAAACATATTATACCTTCGGATATTAGCAACGGTCGCTTCTAAATCCCCTGCTTCAATTTCCCAAGCAAGGTAGACACCATTGACAGCAGTCTTCTCAAAGGCAGTATTATGAATAAATGGTGAAATGCTATGCTTAATCGGCTTAGCAACCACTGCTGCTAGACGAGTATGGCCATCAATTTTCATTTAAAATCTCCCGCACAACCTTCATGTTTGCTAGGGAAACCTGACCTGGTGCACTCGGCTGTTCAACGCTGGCAAAAGACCAGCTCGAACCTGTCAAATCTGCAGCTAAGCGAGAAATCTTTCCGACTTTTCCCATAGAAATCGTCACATACTCTTGCTCAGGATTCAAAATCTTAAATCCACGAGTGTAGTTCATCAGATCCAACACATCCTGCTCATTATGCGCCATGACAGAAACTTTGACCACTTTTGGTGCCAAACTTGTCAATTCTGACAAAATTTCCATCATATTTTCAGGCGTTTCCTCAAAATTATGATAACTGAGAACTAAATTAGGAAACTCGAGCATTTCTTCAAATTTATCTTTATGCGAATAGTATTCAAAATCAACATAGTCTGGCGAATAAAAATTAGCTACTTCTTTGATAAGAGCAACATATTCATCATCTGACAGATCAATTTCGCCACCTTCTCCGCGACTTCGCAGCGTGAAGAGCAATTCACGGCCAGCAAATTTCTCGAAAATAGCAGGAGCAACGTTGAGAATGCTCTCTTTTGGCAAAAAGTCCGCGCGCCACTCGATAATGTCAGCATCATCATAACGACTCACATCAATTGCTTTAGCCTCTTCTAAACTTCTGGGCATGATTGAAACGACTAATTTCATTTGTCCACCTTAATTGTAAATACCTTGAGGTAGTTACTATTCTCATCTTTCTTATTGTATACAAAGTCTGCTGGCAGACCATATTCCGCTAGATAGCGGTGAGGAACTCCTGCAAATCCTTTTTCAATTTCTTTTTTAAACTTACTTTTAGAAACATTAGCTGCGTTGGTCGAAAGAATCAATGTTCCTTTCGGACTCAAGATTTCCAAGGCCTGAGCCACCAAACGATGGTAATCTTTCGCAACAGAGAAGGTCTGTTTCTTATTGCGAGCAAAGCTCGGCGGATCGAGGACAATCACATCATAATTCAACTCGTGACGCTTGGCGTATTTGAAGTAATCAAAGACATCCATGACCACGAAACGATGAGGATCTAAATCCAAACCATTGGCTTCAAAATGTGCCTGAGAAAGCTCGCGGCTACGTTTGGCCAAATCCACCGAAGTTGTTTGACTAGCACCGCCCATGGCAGCTGCCACCGAGAAAGCTGCTGTATAAGAAAACATATTGAGCAGACTTTTTCCGCTAGCTAAGCCGTCAACCAGACTGCCCCGCACCTCATGCTGGTCCAGAAAAATCCCAGTCATCAGGCCATCATTCATGAAGACTTGATAGCGCACGCCATTTTCCAAAACCGTAAAATAGGCTGGCGCTTCTGCTCCGTAGAGATGGGCAGACTCATAGTCCAATCCCTTGAAGCGAATCTTCTCGTAAGCTCCAGCGACCTCAGTAAAGATCTGCTGGAAAGCAGCCACTATCTGATCCTTAATTGAAAAAACAAAGGAATTGTACCAAGAGAAAACGGCATATTTCTCATAGATATCAACCGTAAAACCGCCAAAACCGTCACCTTCTTGGTTAAACAGGCGATAAGCTGTTGTATCCTCCGCATGACGGTAATAGAAACGCTTGTCTTTAGCTTTTTCAAACAAATGCTGAAAGAAAGCTGAGTTCAGCTCTACCTTAGCATAGGAAATCAGCCAGCCAAGTCCCTTATTTTGTAAGGAGAGATAAGCCGTTCCCAAGAACTTCCCCTGCTGACTATGCAATTCCACACATTGATCGGTGAATGAAAGAGTTGGAAAATCATTCTTATCTAGAACTAAAATTCCTTTTCTCAACTTTTCCTCTGTCTGTTTATTAACAGTAAGTTTCTTCATAAGCATTATTATACCAAATATTGTGAAAATTCTCAAAGCATATTTATTATTTTCACATAATACTTGTTTTAGTAGAAGAAATCTCCAACATTTTATATATTAAATATTTATTTTATTAGGCGGACTTTCAAGTAAGCTTCCCTATTCCTACTTTCCACTATCTATCATGAGGCAAAGCCTGTTTAATTTTAGATATTTTTGCGAACAATCTTGAAGTTAGGAAATGATTGCCCTTATTCTAAATTACTTTACAAATAAAATAAACTAAGCACTAAATCACCTCAATTTTTCCTCAACTTGAAAAATTGTGATATACTTAGAAGAAGAGAATTTTTAGGAAATAAGACAAGGAAGTATCTTTCTGTGAAAAAAATAACCAAGAATTTACTCAATTTTATGAGTACAAGGCTCGGTTTCGTCTTGAGCTTGCTCACGATTTATTGGTTAAAAACCATGTGGGCTTATACCGTTGATTTTAATTTAGATATTCAAGGAGCCTATCAAATTTTTCTGGCTCTGATTAACCCTTTCCCAATTGGACTTTTACTGATTGGACTCGCTCTTTATATCAAGCCGACCAAGCTTTTTTATTGTGTCAGCACGGCTATCTACATCATGCTCTTTGTCTGGTTGGTCTCAAACTCCATCTACTACCGTGAGTTTACCGACTTTGTGACAGTCAATACCATGTTGGCCTCTAGCAAGGTGTCTGCAGGTCTCGGGGCAGCAGCCATGGAGCTCTTCCGCCCTTGGGATGCTATCTATATCATTGATTTTCCAATTCTGGGCTGGCTTTTTTATAAAAAGTATATTCGCTTGGATCATCGTAAGTTTAATTTCCGCGCCAGCTTTGCCGTGACATCCCTGTCAGCGATGCTCTTTTCGGTCAATCTTTTCCTAGCAGAAATTGATCGTCCTGAGCTCCTGACACGCGGATTTTCAAATTACTATGTCGTTCGTGCCCTTGGTCTTCCTGCCTTCCTCGGCTACAGCGCTAATCAAACCTATGCTGCTAATAAAGAGCGTTCCAAAGCCTCTGCCAAGGATCTAGAGCCTGTTGAACAATATATCCAATCCCACTATGCTGAGCCAAACTCTGAATACTACGGCATTGCCAAAGGCCGTAATGTTATCTATGTCCATCTAGAGAGCTTCCAGCAGTTTCTGATTGATTATAAACTGCAGATGGAGGGCAAGGAATACGAGGTTACGCCTTTCCTCAACTCCCTTTACCACTCCAACTCAACTTTGGCTTTTTCAAATATCTTTAATCAGGTCAAGGCTGGAAAGACTTCTGATGCTGAAACCATGATTGAAACAGGTCTCTTTGGTCTCAACCAAGGCTCCTTCATGGTAAACTACGGCGGTACCAATACCCAGCAAGCGGCGCCTTTTATTCTATCAAAAAACGGAGATTATACATCTGCTGTTTTCCATGGAAATACAGGTAGCTTCTGGAACCGCAATACAGCCTATAAGCAATGGGGTTATAACTATTTCTTCGACGCGTCTTACTTTACCAAGCAGGACGACACCAACTCTTTCCAGTATGGTTTGAATGACAAGATTATGCTGAAAGATTCCATCAAATACTTGGAGCGCCTGCAGCAGCCTTTCTATGTTAAATATATCACGGTTTCCAACCACTATCCTTACACGACTAGCTTGATTGGTGACGAGATTGGCTTCCCTCTGGCTAAGACCAAGGATGAGACCATCAATGGCTACTTTGCTACTGCCAACTATTTAGATTCTTCTGTCAAGGCCTTGTTTGATTATCTCAAAAAATCTGGCCTCTATGACAACTCTATTATCGTTCTCTACGGAGACCATTTTGGAATTTCCCAAACCCGCAATCCTAACTTGGCCCCTCTTGTAGGAAAGACTTCTGAGACCTGGTCCAACTACGACAATGCCATGATGCAGCGCGTCCCTTACATGGTCGTAATTCCTGGCATGGACAAAGGAAAGATAATAGATACATACGGTGGTCAGGTAGATATGTTGCCAACATTAGAGCATTTGCTGGGTATTGACTCTAAAAACTATCTTCAGGTCGGCCAGGATATGCTATCAACTCAGCATCAGCAAATCGTAGCTTTCCGCTCCAGCAATAACTTTGTCACTCCAAAATACACTAGCTTCAACGGACGGACCTACTACACCCAGACCGGTGAAGAAATTACAAATCCAGACGAAACCATCAAGAAAGAACTGGATGACATTCGTAATGCTGCCAATACTCAGCTGAAGATTAGTGACGCTATTCAAACCGGTGACTTGATTCGCTTCTACAAGGGTAATGACTTGGGCAAGGTAGATATCAAGAAATACTCTTACAACCACTCTTTCAAAGCATTGAAGAAAATCGAGGAAGAAAAAGGAGACCAATCAACCAGTCTCTACAGCCAACGCAAGGGCGAATCGACCATTGACCTCTTTGATGCTCCAAGCTATCGAGCGCTCCACCCAGAACAATTTGAAAGCACCAGCTCCTCAGAAGACAGTTCTGAATCCAGCAGCGACAGCTCAAGTAGCTCAAGTTCTTCTTCTAGTAAGCAGTGATAGATAATGAAAACAACCACCTAAATAGGTGGTTGTTTTTTGGATAGATTAATTGTAAAACTCATCGTCCTTTTCCACTTCTGATTTTTCCGCAAAATCATTTAATTTCTCAGCTGTAAGCAAGGCAATTTTATCCATTTTTTTCTGATAACTTTTTAGATATTGTTTCCCAAAGCATTTGTAGCCTCCTTTTATAAATTTTTACTATATATTGTGTCACAAAAAATAGATATACATTTTTTACACAATATATTGACAGCACACGTTTAGAATCATATAATATATATTGACTAGGACCTCTCACCGTTTTAGTCAAAAAATTCACAGAAAGGAGGTTGATAAT
>ERZ773070.76-NODE-76-length-74565-cov-9.322185_pt1 | contig 74565 bp, 63 predicted proteins | sample MGYA00580618_ERZ773070 | MGnify/ENA primary metagenome ERZ773070 (study PRJEB29015, sample SAMEA2738023) | human oral metagenome | biome: human oral; feature: human-associated habitat; material: dental | place: China | collected 2019 ...
GGAATACCCTGGTTACGTATATAGTAACGCCCCGATTACGTATATAGTGACGACTAGGTTACGTATATAGTGAAGGCAAGGTTACGTATATTGTAATCTCCAGCCCCAAACATTTACTAACTGCCATGAACACCCCTCCTCCCACCAAAAACAAACAAGACCCACGGCGAAGAACACGCCGTAGGTCTTGCGAGAAGGGAAATAAGGGGGAGACCTTCGCCGTACTATCCCCTCCCCTAACGTCGGGGGCGAAGAGGTAAGCGAGGTGTGAAGAGCAGACGAAGCGTGTAAGTCCTATCCAGCGGGAGCAGGAAGCGCTCTTGAGGAAGATGCCCCCAGCTATTGTAGCACCCCAGCCCTATGTGGTTGCTATCAATGAGTAGCTCGGTTCGATCAGATGGAGGGATTAGCTCTCCATGTGCTTGTCCCTTCTCGGGGAACCCATCGAGCGCATCTAGGCTACGATCCAGCGCCGAAGCATAGAACCGCTTATCGGAGCGCACTTCCAATCCTCGCCCTCCTGCATCCCGAACACAGAAGAAGGATAGGTCAGACTTTAGCCCCGTCTCCTGTGGGCGCAGGTAGGGATAGTACTGCGAGGCCACCTCGGCGACATAATACCCGAGATGCTGTGACGCCTTGCGATCGGGATAGTTCTCCATAGGCCCTCGCCCATAGTACGCCAGCTGATTCATCGTGGGGGGCAAGGCTAGGCGCACCCCAAAGCGGAAGAAGTTCGGCGCTCGCCGAGCCGTATCAGGGACTAAGACTTGCTCATAGCGAAGCGTACCAAGAGCATCTACCGTATAGGTCAAGCGAAGCTTAGCCCCCAAGTCAGACAGAAGGTAATCGGCCTGGATAGTCAGCAGGCTATCACCGGCAGGAAGTGTCTTGAGGGAAGCCAGCTGGTAAGTAGGCTTACGCCAAGGGGCATACTTCTGCTGGAGCCCAGCGCCCATATCATTATCTGTAGGAGCTCGCCAGAAGTTAGGCTGGAGCGCTTGTCCCTCTAGTAAGAAGCTTTGCCCTCCGACCTCGTAGCGAGAGATGAATCCGGTGTGTCGATCCACATCGATACGCCAATCCTCTCCCTCTACAATATAGTAATGTGTGTCATGCGTCTGGAGGCGAGGCATGGACAGCTTACTCCCTTGCGTCAAAGCCAAAGGAGGGAGCTTCCCTTCCTGAAGGATAAACTGCTCCCGAGCCACTTCCTGACCAGCGGGCAGGAGACCCTCCGACCGACGAAGCGTGAAGAAGAGTTGCAGCGTCACCTCCTCCTCGGGAGAGACCTCGGGGAAGTGATAAGGTAGGCAGAGTGTATCGGTTCGCTGAGGTGCGATCGCTGGGAGAGCAAGGCATCCTGACTCGATAGCTTTCCCCGCCACTGATAGCTCCCAGCGCAGTGCATACCGACTGAGATCCGTGAAGAAGTACTCATTATAGATAGCTAGCCTTCCCGTGCGAGCATCTAAGAGGGTCGGGCGAATAGACTGCTGGACATAGCGCACCTCCTCCGCATGGGGATTGGGATGACGATCGGGGCTAACCAGACCATTATTCAGGAAGTTATTGTCGGAATAATCATAACGATTGAAATCCCCTCCATAGGCAAAGAAAGTACGTCCATCGGGATGCTTCCAGCGTAATCCTTGGTCGGCAAAGTCCCAAATAAAACCACCCTGGTACTGAGGATACTTGCGGATCAGCTCCCAATACTCCTCGAAACCGCCCTCAGAGTTACCCATAGCATGGGCATACTCACACTGGATAAGGGGCATCTTCGGATCGGACTCCAGATAGCGGATGATCTCATCGGGCTTGCGATACATAGGGCAGAAGATGTCGGTGTTCTCCTTACCCGACCGCTCGTACTGCACAGGGCGGGAGGGGTCAAGCGCCTTCACTCGGCGATAGGCTTCTCTGAAGTTCGATCCATTGCCTGCCTCATTACCTAACGACCAAATGAGGATACTCGGATGATTGAAGAGGCGAGCTACCTGTCGCTCGTTTCGCTCTAGGTGGGCAGTAAGGAAGTCTGCACGATGTGCCAGCGACTCCTTGCCATAGCCCATACCATGACTCTCTAGGTTCGCCTCCGATACGACATAGATCCCGTAGCGATCGCACAGCTCATACCAATAATCATCGTTGGGATAATGGCTCGTACGGACAGCATTAATATTTAGCTCCTTCATCAGCCGTACATCCTGGAGCATGCGCTCACGAGAGACGTAGTAGCCACCATCGGGGTCCATCTCATGTCGGTTGACACCCTTGAGGAGGATCGGCTGACCATTGAAGAGCAGTTGTCCACCTGCCACACGGACATTCCTAAAACCTATCGGCTGGCGAATCACTTCGTCTGCCGTCTCCAGCTCGAGGGTATAGTGGTAGGGATCTTCAGCACTCCAGGGGTGGACGCTCGGTAGCTCCAGCTGGAGCGAGGAAGCGATAACTGACTTCCTCTGTAGGCATATCTTCCCCTCGGCATCACGTAGGGTGAGCGAGAAGGGGAGGTTCGCTGAGGTCTTCTGTAGCTTGAGCGAAAGAAGCCCCGTCTGATAATGTAGCGTATCAAGATCTGCGACTAGCTGCACATCCTCGATACGCTGTGGACTACGGGCATAGAGGTAACAGTCCCGAGCAACGCCAGACAGACGCCAGAAGTCCTGACACTCGAGGTACGTACCATCGACCCAACGAAAGACCTGAAAGGCCAGCAGGTTCTCTTCGCCAAAGCGAACATAAGGCGTAATGTCGAACTCTGCAGGGAGCTTGCTATCCTCGCTATACCCCACTTCTCGCCCATTGACAGCAAGCGTGAGACTCGAGCTTACCGCACCAAAGTGAGCTATGACCCGCTTCCCTCGCCACGCACTAGGGATCAAGATCCGTCGGCGATAGCTCCCTACATGATTCTCTCGAAGAGGGACTATCGGGGGATCATTCTTAAACTGATTATGCCAGGCATAGACGGCATTAGCATAGAGTGGCGCTCCATAGCCATGGAGCTCCCAGATACCTGGCACGGGGATCGTAGCCCAACTACGATCCTCAAGCCGAAGTGCACCGAAATCCCGAGGGCGATCCTCGGCATGACGCACCCAGAGGAAGCGCCATAGGCCATTCAGAGAGAGGTAGCGAGAGCTACGCTCCTTCGTAGTAGCCTCCTCGCCTGACTGAAAGGCAAAGTAATCGGCACGCATGGGTAGACGATTCACCCCATTCACTACAGGGTCTCGCCAAGGGGCTAAAGGCTTCTCCCTTCCCCACCCCATGGTCGAGACCATCAGGCAGAGAAGGGAGAGCAAAAGGCGACTCTTCTTCATCAGAGTAGAGAAATAACAAGAAAGGGAGTGGTGCTACCTAGCCTAGGCGTGCACTGACATGGTCAATCCAATCTTGATAATCGAGATACCAGCGAACTGTCTTCTCTAGACCTTCCTCAAACTGAAGGCTAGGCATCCAACCCAACTCGTCCTTCAGCTTAGTTGAGTCAATCGCATAGCGGAGGTCGTGACCAGCTCGATCCGTAACGAAGGTGATCAGCTCATCCGAGTAGCCTTCGGGGTAACCTAGCAAGCGATCCACGGTCTTGACGAGTAGGCGAACGAGATCAATATTACGCCACTCATTGAAGCCTCCAATATTATAGGTCGAAGCAATCGCCCCTCGGTGGAAGATCAGATCAATCGCTCGGGCATGATCCTCGACATAGAGCCAGTCACGGACATTCTCACCCGTGCCATAGACAGGCAGTGGCTTACGCTTCCGAATATTATCAATGAAGAGAGGGATGAGCTTCTCAGGATACTGATAGGGTCCGTAGTTATTTGAGCAGTTCGTCACCAGCGTAGGTAGACCATAGGTATCATGGTAGGCTCTGACGAAATGATCACTCGATGCCTTACTCGCTGAGTAAGGACTATGAGGATCGTACTTCGTCTCTTCGGTGAAGAAAGCATCGCCTAGCTCCAGCGCACCGTAGACCTCATCTGTCGAGATATGATAGAAGCGTTTACCGGCAAAACCTTCGGGGGAAGCCTGCCAAGCGACCTTCGCAGCTTGGAGCAGGGAGAGCGTCCCCATCACATTGGTACGAGCGAAGACAAACGGATCGGAGATACTGCGATCCACATGGCTCTCTGCTGCGAGGTGAATGACCCCATCGATCGCATACTGCTGAAAGAGATCAAGCACTAGCTCATAGTCACAGATATCCCCCTGCACGAAGGTGTAGTTAGGAGCAGACGCCACATCCTCGAGGGTCTTAAGGTTCCCCGCATAAGTCAACTTATCCAGGCAGATGATGTGATACTCGGGATACTTATGGGTAAAGAGACGGACGACATGTGATCCGATGAAGCCAGCGCCACCAGTGATCAGAAGGGTACGAGCGTAAGACATATATAGAAAGGAGGGATTACTTAGTTAGGGATTGGATCTCGGTAATACAGCTAGCTAGCGAAGTCTGCCAGTGGGGAAGCTTAATACCAAAGGTTTCCTTGAGCTTCGTCTTGTCTAAGACAGCATAAGCGGGACGCTTAGCACGTGTGGGATATTCGGATGTACGGATAGGGCGAATATGACAGTCCGCCTTCGTCAGACGACGAACAGCTTCGGCCAGATCATACCACGAGCAGACGCCCTCATTACTATAGTGGAAGATACCTTGTACCTCTAGACGCTCTTGCTCGACTACTATATAAAGGAAATGAGCCAAATCTCTTGCCCAAGTCGGAGAGCCGATCTGATCGAAGACGACATTCAGCTCGGAGCGCTCCTTCTGAAGGCGGCACATCGTCTTGACAAAGTTGGATCCATAGGCAGAGTAAAGCCAGGAAGTCCGATAGATCTGATGACGTCCCCCCGAAGCCAGAATAGCCTCCTCTCCTAAGCGCTTCGTCTTCCCATAAACTCCTAGAGGAGTAGTGGATGCCTCCTCCGTATAGGGGGTATGAGCATCTCCAGAGAAGACATAGTCCGTAGAGATATGGATAAGAAAAGCATTACGCAACTTAGCCAAGCGAGCTAGCGTAGTGACAGCTTGGTGATTGACTAGATCGGCCTGTGCTGGCTCATCCTCTGCTCGGTCTACCGCAGTATATGCTGCGCCATTGATGATCAGATCAATGGTATGAGCTTCAAGGAAGGCCTCCAGCGCCGAAGCATCTGTTAGATCCAACTCTCCCCTATCACAGAAATAGTAGCTATGCTTCGAACTTTGCTCATCGACTACTCGATGAAGCTCCTGCCCAAGCTGACCGCCCGCTCCAGTCACTAGGATATTCATTCGTAGAGGGAAGTATGAAAGTCAAAGAGGTGAGTAGCCTCTCTTAGCCGAGGATGCTCACGATCCTTAGGTGAAAGTACAATGTCACACGTAGGGAGTTGCCAGTCAATGCCGAGCTCAGGATCATCCCAAGCTACCGCACCTTCTACCTCGGGAGCGTAGAAGCTATCACATTTGTACTGGAAGACTGCTTCAGGGCTTAGGACACTAAAGCCATGAGCAAAACCACGTGGGATGAAAAGCATCCGCTTATTCTCCTCACTTAGCTCAACAGCTACATGCTTCCCAAAGGTAGGGGATCCGACACGTACATCTACTGCCACATCCAGGACCCGCCCACGAACGACACGCACCAGCTTACTCTGCGCATGAGGAGGTAGCTGGAAGTGTAATCCACGGATCACACCATAGCTCGAGCGACTCTCATTATCCTGCACGAAGTGAATCGGACGGATAAGCTCCGAGAAGCGCTGTTCATTAAAAGACTCCATGAAGTATCCTCGCCCGTCGGTGAAGACACGTGGCTCTAAGATCTTGACCTCGGGGAGGGCGGTATCGAGGACATTCATCTTAGAGGAGCGAGGTCTAGCTCCGTGAGGCGGAGGAGATATTGTCCGTACTGATTCTTGGCCATGGGCTTAGCTAAGCGATGCAGATCCTCCTTCGACAGCCACCCTTGACGATAGGCTATCTCTTCAAGGCAAGCAATCTTCAGTCCTTGACGCTTCTCGATAACCTCGACAAAGGTCGAAGCCTCTGACAACGAGTCATGCGTACCAGTATCTAGCCAAGCAAAGCCTCGCCCGAGTGTCTGTACCTTGAGACGTCCCTCCGTAAGGAAGGATTGGTTAACACTCGTGATCTCTAGCTCCCCACGAGCCGAGGGGCGGACACCTTCGGCCACACGTACCACCTCGTTGGGATAGAAGTATAGTCCTACGACAGCATAGTTACTCTTCGGTTCCTTGGGTTTCTCCTCAATGGAGACACAGCGCCCTTGGCTATCAAACTCGGCCACGCCATATCGCTCTGGATCGCTAACCCAATAGCCAAAGACGGTCGCCTCTCCCTTCGCCTCGGCTGTTTCAACCGCTTCTTGTAGCAGATGAGTAAAGGACATGCCATAGAAGATATTATCTCCCAGTACGAGACAGACAGCATCATCCCCGATAAATTCTCTTCCGATGAGGAAGGCTTGTGCTAGACCATCTGGGGAGGGCTGCTCCGCATAGGAGAAGCTAACGCCGTAGTCACTTCCATCCCCCAGGAGGCGACGAAAGGCAGGCAGATCTTCGGGTGTAGAGATGATCAAGATCTCACGGATACCCGCAAGCATAAGCACCGAGATCGGATAGTAGATCATCGGCTTATCATAGATCGGAAGGAGCTGCTTACTGACCCCCTTGGTGATCGGATAGAGGCGGGTACCTGCGCCGCCAGCTAGGACTATACCCTTCATATATGAATAGAGAGCGTTTGCTTAGTAATCATGCGCCATAGCGCTTACTTAGGTAAAGGTATAAAAATTATTCGCCTCTAGGAAGCCAATCATAGGCCTTTCTGCCAGCAAAGCTAGAGGTCTCATCACAGCAAGCTCTATGTTTACCATGACCCCATAAAGAAATTCGCCCCACAAACCATTTCGGCTTGTGGGGCGAATTAGACCTAAATAAAAGAGTACTAATCTCGGCGTCCGAAGAAGCGCAAGAGATAGAGGAAGAGGTTGATGAAGTCCAAGTACAGCGACAAAGCTCCTAAGAGCGACACTCGCTTCGAAGTCTCTTCATCGGCGAGCGTCTGAGCAAGCATTACCTTCACCTTCTGGACATCATAAGCTGTGAGTCCCGTGAAGATCAGCACCCCGAGAACCGAAGTAATCCACATCACTGTCGTGCTACCGAGAAAGAGATTGACGATACCCGCTAGGACAAGACCGATCAGTCCCATAAAGAGGATACTCCCAAGAGAAGTCAAATCTCGCTTCGTCGTGTAGCCATAGACAGCCATAGCCCCAAACATACCCCCTGTGATGAAGAAGGTCGTCGCGATCGACTCATACGTATAGGCGAGATAAATCGGACTCAAGCTCACACCACTCAGCACAGCATAGAGGACAAAGGCCCCCGTAGCCACAGGGATAGACATCTTCATCACTCGACCAGAGAGGAAGAGCACGAGAGCCACCTCTGCGATCAGCAGGAACCAGAAGGTATATCCTTCGAGAAGCTTGTAGACTAGATTGCTACTAAAGACGAAATGCGAAGCTAGCCCTGTAATAGCTAGCCCAAGTGCCATCCAGACAAATGTACGACGGACAGCACTCCCCAATAGTACGTCATCTACTAGCACTTCGCCATTAAGATCTGACCCCGAGTAGGGATACTGCGAATTATTCATTGGACTCATTATAATAAGTGTATTAGAAGCGGAAGGATACCGTAGCTACAGCCTGATGACGAGTATTCGTTTCCTCGATTGCCTGAAGCCCGTCTCTAGCCTCGGGAGTACGAGGTGTCACCGCCTGCGTGGTATTGCTTCGGGGATTGAGGGAGGTGCCGTAGTCACTCACATAGGGGAAAGCGAAGGTGCGTCCCTTCTGTTGCGTGTAGACATAGGCCAGATCCAAGGTCACACTCGGGGAGACACGCCAGCCAAGTCCAGCAGAGAAGCTATTAACTGCATCTGGTAGGGAGTAGTGAACCGTAGGTCCAGGTACCAGAACCTCCGTCGTAGCATTCATCCCCTTCAGCCCTTCATTCTTGATAGGTGAAGAGCTGTAGCGGTACCCCCCACGGAGGGATACACGCGATGAGAGGAGAGCCTCGGCTCCGATACGGACGGTATGCACACCCTGATAGTTCGTCTTCAGTCGAGCATTGTCTTCTTCAAAGCCTGCATCATCACCCACATCATTGCCAAAGGAATCATAAGTCGGCGCATCTGACAGACGAAGATGTCCAAGCGTGGCATAGTCATAGTCTACGCTAAGGAAACCATATTGACCGATGAGATAGGCACCACTAAGCCCGAAGCGCCAAGCGCCACGCAGGCGATAGCTCTGCTCGGGGCTATAGTCGAGGCTAGCTCGGCCATCGGTAAAGCCTCTACGCTGTCCTTCGCTCACGGCACGGAAGCTCTCCCGCATACTATAGAAGGTCGGTGTATAGATAGAAGCACCTAGACGGAGCCCATCAAGTGGTTCGTAGAGCAGACCTGCACCAAGGCGTCCGCCGAAGCCTGACGTCGTGCGCACATTCTGAAGTGACAGGCGTCCCTGCTGACCATAGCGCTCTTCGTAGTAGGTATTGAGCTCATGATCGAGCGAAGAGAGCGTACCGACGATACCGAGATGAAGAGCGTCATCCACCTCGACCCCGAGAGCGAGATCGTAGTCGGTGATGCTCCCACGCTCCCGATAGACCAGCGAGGTCTGACTCATCGGCAAAGTATAGTTGGACTGATAGCGTCGCTCTCCTGCCTTAGGTGCGATCCAGCCTGCTCCTGCTCCGAAGATGGAGATGAAGGGGAGATCCGGGTCATTCGCCGAGCGCTTGGGATCCTGCAGATATTCCAGAGAGAACTTGTCGTCAGCTCGTGATGAGGTACCGAAGTCATATCGGCCATTATTCGTACGTGCTGCGGCATAGTCGGCTAGCGAGCTAAACCCTGACTGTCCAGCTAGGGAAGCCGAAGCATTGAGCGTGCGGTCATAGCGCCCAGCATTACGAATAGCAAAGGCAAAGGACAGGCGTCCTCGGCTAGCTCGGTTCGTACCGATCTGATAGGAGAACTCTTGGAAGCGCACCTTAAAGTTGTCCGTCGTCGAAGATCCCTGACCATACCAGTTAGCTTCGTTGCTACGGCTATCTCCCTGGAGGGTAAATGAGAGTCGATTAGCTCCACGGAAGAGCGAGATCCCCGCTGGGTTGCGGATGATAGAGGAGACATCGGAGCCTACTGCCCCCATAGCACCCGAGAGGGCTGCCGAGCGAGCTGACCCGAATGGCTCATAGGGTGACGCCAAGCGGAATGCCTGATGCTCACTCTGGGCGTGGAGAGCTAAGGGGAGAAGGCTAAGCGCCACGATCCCCAAGATCTTATGTCGTCTGTTCATTGGTTAAGTCTACTTGTGTTAGCGAAGAGAAGATACACCACCCAGTCGTTAGCGACGACGGGCTGGAGTACGGTACCCGCCTCCGGAGTTTGAGTTATTTTGTGACTCCGTAGCACTACGGTCATAGCTACGCTGTGGGAGAGACTCATAGGAGCGATTGATCGCTCGCTCGGTCTGATTCCAGCGCTCTGCCTGAGTAGCATCTCGATCGTAGCTACGTCCCGTAGAGCTATTGCCATCGAGGGGGCGAGGGGGGGTGATCGTCATCTGATTGCGCACAGCTCGGTAGCCAGTATAGCCGGAGTAGTAGTTGCGGGGATAGTAATGATAGCTATAGGGGTAGCCATAGTACCCACCGTAATAGTCTCCATAGTAGCCACCATATCGTGTACCCCAGTAGCCATTGTAGTAGCCACCGTAGTAGAAGGGATCATAGTAGCGAGATCCCCACCCACCCCAATAATATGGAGAGTAGGACCAGCCATAGCGGTAATAGGGATCATACCAGCTTCCCCAACCCCAGCCGACATTCCAGCCCCAGCGGGAGCTCCAGTAGGGATCACGAGAGCCAACGCGTAGGTAAACATCAGAGCCTGAGTAGCGATAATCAATATCGTCATACCAAGGGTCAGCATCGACATAGATACGAGAAGCACCACCGAGGACAAGGCGTCCATCTCCAGAGAAGCGATTGAGACGAGAGGAGTACTGTCCGTAGACCTCATTGCGTCCCTGCAGACGCTGCTCCTTGAGCAGGCGTCCTAGCTCACTTCGGGTTAGCTGGATCGTATCTTCGGGGAGGGCGAGGTGCCCGTTGTAAGCATCGATTTCTCGATCTGCTTGCTTCTTCTTGTAGGCTGCGATGAGCTTCTCCTGTTCTTTCGCCCAAGCTTCAGCTTCGGCACGCTCAGCGGCACGACGAAGCTCGGCCTGACGCTTAGCCTCCTTATCAATCTTCTTCAGATCGCTGCGGCGGTAGTAAGCATCATCCAGGTACTTATCATCCGTCTGCGCTAGGGCGACGGTACTTCCTAGGAGGCCAAAGCCGGCTAGGAGTAAGAGCTTGATCGTCTTCATAAGTCCATTCATTTTCATTTCACTATCTGCACTGACTTTCCTGCTGGCAGGTGAGTCAGCTTAAGGGAACTAAAGGTAGTCCTTTAACACCACATTACAAACATCTTGCCAAAGAAGAAGGCGCTAAACACACCTTCCCCTAACCACCATAATAACGCATTCCCTGCTTCATATAATACATTCTCCAAACATCCCTTCCTCTCTCACCTCCACAGGAGATTCACCTCGGGCAAGGTCTTGGGACTTCAATAAAGAGAGAAGCACCTATGCAATAAACAATGATATTTCACCAAAAACACACCCATATAGATCAATTAATGATCAATTATAACCATGATTGATCAACACTCTAAATAAAGGAATATCTCTCTCACAGCAAAATTATGGCACAATTAAGATGATTCGAGAGAGACAACCTATCAAGGGCTACAAGCGACCAAGAGAAAGAACATAAGATCTAATTATCAATGAATTACAGAATCACTTAACCGGTGAGGCGGTAGTTCATACGTCTCATACCACGTCAAAATCACCTGACTACATACAATAATACTGAATAAAACATTTGAAAAACATAGCTATTTCACTACATTTGGAATGGACAAAAACCCTAATACACCAGTGGATAAGTCCAAATGTGAATATTACTTAACAAACCTCATCTCTCTCACGTATGACAACCAAGAAACTATGGTGTATGCTAGGAGCAGTAATTCTACTCTCCTTTGCCATACTAGGCTTCTACGGCACAGAGATCTTCCGAACCATGCCACCTTTCCCCACGAAGGTCGTCACCACGGAAGGCGAAGTGCTCTTCAAAGGCCAAGACATCAAGGACGGCCAGAATGTCTGGCAGTCTATCGGTGGGCAGACCGTCGGAAGCATCTGGGGACACGGTGCTTACATAGCACCCGACTGGAATGCTGACTACCTCCACCGAGAGTCTAAACTCATGCTTGACAAGCTCGCCCAGCGAGATGGACTGAACTATGCTACACTCTCTCCCGCAGAGCAGGCTAAGTATCAAGTCCTCCTTCAAGAGGAGCTTCGCAAGAATACGTTTGACCCTACTACAGGGGTCATCACCTACTCCCCTCTACGCGCTGAAGTAGCGAAAGAGATCGGGCAGCACTACGCCAAGCTCTTCCTCGGAGATAACTCCCCTGAGTATGCTAAGCTCCGTACGGCCTATGCGCTCCGCCCCCAGTCTCTCGAAGACTCGACGAAGATGGCTCAAATGCACGCCTTCTTTGCTTGGAGTTCGTGGGTATGCGTGACAAACCGTCCAGGCAGTGATGTCAGCTATACCAACAACTGGCCTCATGATCCCACCATCGGGAATATCGCGCCTACCTCACTTCATCTGTGGTCTGGCTTCAGCGTCCTCATGCTTCTCTTTGCCGTCGGTATCCTAGTCTACTACTATGCCCAGGCAGGGGAAGACGAACAGGGACCTCTCCCCGCCTCCGATCCCCTACGTGGGATGAAGCCTACGGCCTCTATGCGTGCCACCCGCAACTATATCTGGGTAGTCTCTGCTCTCATGCTCCTACAGATGGTACTCGGTGCCATCACTGCTCACTACGGGGTCGAGGGAGATGCACTCTTTGGCCTCCCCATCCAGGACTTCCTCCCTCAAGCCGTTTCTCGAAGCTGGCACGTTCAGCTGGCAATCCTTTGGATAGCGACATCTTGGCTCGCTACCGGTCTCTACATCGCACCAGCGGTATCAGGCAAGGAGCCTAAGTACCAAGCTCTCGGGGTACACATTCTCTTCGGAGCCTTGGTCTTCGTAGTCGTCGGATCACTCATCGGTCAGTGGATGGGTGTCATGCAAAAGTTGGGACTCATCGAGAACTTCTGGTTAGGGCACCAAGGATATGAGTTCGTTGAACTCGGACGTCTCTGGCAGATACTCCTCCTCGTAGGGCTCATCCTATGGCTCTTCCTCATGATCCGTGCACTCATCCCAGCGTTGAAGCGCAAGGATGAAAACCGTCATCTCCTGACACTCTTCCTCATCGCCTCATTGGCTATTGCCTTCTTCTATGCAGCGGGGCTGATGTATGGTCGTCAGAGCCATCTAGCTATCGCCGAATACTGGCGTTGGTGGGTAGTACACCTCTGGGTCGAAGGGTTCTTCGAAGTCTTTGCCACCGTCGTAGCAGCCTTCCTATTCTGCCGTCTGGGACTACTTCGCATACAGTCTGCCACGACTTCGGTCCTCTTCTCGACGATCATCTTCCTATCGGGTGGGATCCTAGGAACCTTCCATCACCTCTACTTCAGTGCTACCCCTACAGGGGTGCTTGCTCTTGGAGCAACCTTCAGTGCATTGGAGATCGTACCTCTAGTATTGATTGGGATGGAAGCCTACCATAACTATAAGCTATCTAAGGCGACTAAGTGGCTTGAGGACTACAAGTGGCCCATCTACTGCTTCATCGCCATGTGCTTCTGGAACTTCCTCGGAGCAGGGATCTTTGGCTTTGCGATCAATCCTCCGATTGCACTCTACTACCTTCAGGGTCTCAACACAACTGCTGTACACGGTCATGCTGCCCTCTTTGGGGTATATGGTATCCTGGGCATTGGACTAATGCTGTTCTGCCTACGCGGGCTCTACCCTGATTACAAGTGGAATGATAAGCTCATCGGGTCAGCATTCTGGTTCATCAATATCGGGCTCTTCCTGATGGTCACAGTGAGCGTGCTCCCCATCGGGATCCTTCAGGCGCACGAATCCATCACGCATGCTTACTGGTCGGCTCGGTCGGCTGAGTTCATGCAGCAGGACTTCATGCAGATCATTCGCTGGCTCCGTATGCCTGGGGACATCCTACTAGGACTAGGAGAGCTACTCCTAGTGATCTTTATCTTCGGCCTCCAGTTCGGCTGGTCTTTGAAGGAAAAGCGCTAAGTCCCCATCCTCCACTATATACTAACCACGAGGGCTACCTGTCTTTTGGCAGGTAGCCCTCGCTCAATATTGTAGCTTAGCACTAACTACAGGAATGCTTCCTCAAGATACATCGTTGAGATCATCTCCTGCCCCTCTTCCAGATCCTGGGGGCATCAATAGTAACACCAAAGGGGCAACAGTAGTGCCACCCAAGAGGCAACAGTAGTGCCCCTCGAGGGGCATCAGTAGTACCTACTAGTTGGAATTAATCACACCACACAAAAAGCCCCCATAGCCCCCTCGATATACTCCATATATTAGGGGATAAACAAAAGTAATTGGAGAATGATAGTTCTTAACCTAACTTTGCACAAGGAAAAATAGGGTTCCCTGTGAACTCCCATCATACTCAATTAGATAACAAGACAATTATGAGCATCATCAACAGCCAACTACCCGAGTTCAAGGTCAATGCTTACCGCAAGGACAAGGGTTTCTTTGAAGTTTCCCACGAAGACCTCAAGGGCAAGTGGAGCATCCTCTTCTTCTACCCAGGTGACTTCACCTTCGTTTGTCCTACGGAGCTTGCTGACCTGCAGGATCACTACGCAGAGCTTCAGCAGCTAGGTGTCGAAGTATTCTCTGTAAGCACGGACTCTCACTTCGTTCACAAGGCTTGGGCTGATGCTACCGACACGATCGCCAAGATCGAGTACACGATGCTCGCTGACATGACCTTCGACCTCGCTCGTGCTCACGGTGTGATGATCGAGGAGGCTGGTCAGGCTTACCGTGGTACTTTCCTCTACAACCCTGACGGTGTACTCAAGGTCGCTGAGATCCATGACAATGGTATCGGTCGTGACGCTAGCGAGCTCCTCCGTAAGGTGAAGGCTGCTAAGTTCGTCTACGAACACCCAGGACAGGTTTGCCCTGCTAAGTGGAAGGAAGGTGACGCTACCCTCACTCCTAGCATCGACCTCGTCGGTAAGATCTAAGCCCTAGACTCGATCTAGACTCAGACGTATCTCAGCGAGGGAGGAGAGGCTCACTGGAGACCCCTTCTCCCTCGCTTCTTGTATCCCAACCTATCTGACTTACCTTCCTATGCAACTTGATCAGAACATACTCTCTCAGCTCCGTGGCCTCTTCGCAGGGCTCAAGAGCAACTTTATCCTCCGTGTAGACCATGCAGGGCATCCCAAGGCTGAGGAACTCCTCACCATGGTACGTGACTTCGTCTCTACGAGCGAACATCTATCTCTCGAAGAAGGCAATGCAGAAGCTCTTCGCCTAAGCCTCCTCAAGGAAGGACGTCCTACGGGCATTTCCTTCCGTGCGATCCCTGGTGGACACGAGTTTACCTCACTGATCCTAGCTGTCCTCAACGCTGATGGACAGGGTAAGAACCTCCCCGAGGAAGTCTTCATCCGCCGCATCCAAGCGCTCAAGACGCCACTTCGCCTCACCACCTACGCTTCGCTAAGCTGTACCAACTGCCCCGAAGTCGTGCAGGCTCTCAACCTCTTCTCCCTCTACAACGAAGGGATCGAGCACGAAATGGTCGATGGAGCTCTCTTCCAGGAAGAAGTAGACGCTCGTAGCATCGCATCTGTCCCTGCAGTCTATGCAGGCGACGAGCTAATTCATGTCGGCAAGGCTTCCCTCGGTGAGCTTCTCGTAGCTCTTGAGCAGAAGGTCGGAGCACAGCCCCTATCAGACGAACCTATTCGTCGTAGCTATGACCTCATCGTCGTCGGAGGTGGCCCTGCAGGGATCGCTTCAGCGATCTATTCCGCTCGTAAGGGGCTAAAGGTCGCCGTCGTCGCTGAGCGCATCGGGGGACAAGTCAATGAAACTACGGGCATCGAGAACATCCCCTCAGTAGCTAAGACGACCGGCACCCAGCTCGCAGCAGACCTACGCAAGCATGCCGAGGACTACAGCATCGACCTCCTCGACAGCCGTCAGGTATCCGAGGTCATCAACGGCGAAGACGGAGATAAGACCGTCAAGACCAACCTAGGCGAAGAGCTCACAGCTCCTCAGGTGATCCTCGCTACGGGGGCTTCCTGGCGCAAGCTCAACGTGCCAGGCGAAGCGGAGCATATCGGTCGTGGTGTAGCCTTCTGCCCTCACTGTGATGGACCTTTCTTCAAGGGCAAGGACATCGCTGTCATCGGTGGCGGGAACTCCGGTATCGAGGCCGCTATCGACCTAGCAGGTATCTGTCGCTCAGTCGTTGTCCTCGAGTTCGCAGATACCCTACGTGCTGACACCGTCCTCCAGGAGAAGGCAGCTAGCCTCCCCAATGTCACCATCCGCAAGGCCGTAGCGACGAAGGAAGTCCTCGGAGATGGCACCAAGGTCACCGGTCTACGTATCGCCCCTCGTGATGGCGGAGCAGAAGAAGTACTCACGCTCGATGGTCTCTTCGTCCAGATCGGCCTTGCTGCCAACACGAAGCCCTTCGAAGGTCTCGTAGAGCTCCAGCGTGGTGAGATCGTCATCGACGAGCGTTGCCGCACCTCCGTCCCAGGCATCTACGCAGCAGGAGACTGCTCGACTGTCCCCTACAAGCAGATCGTCATCGCTATGGGCGAAGGAGCTAAGGCAGCTCTCACGGCCTTCGACGACCGCATCCGCTCAGGCAAGTAAGAGCACCTTCTCACACATACGATATAGAAGCGCCTGTCCGCTCCCTAGGGAGTAGACAGGCGCTTCTACGTCGATCCACCAGATCGGATAAGGACACAGCCTATCAGCATCCAGGTAGAGCGAGAGCATAGCACGATTAAACCTTATCCTTTGCACACGCTCTAAGCTGTATAACGACGACTGACTTAACAGCTAGATACGATTATGACTTTATCACTTAGATCCATCGTCTGGCGCCTGGGCTTGCTCCTCCTACTCCTCGGGAGCTACCTCCCTGCTCATGCCGTGACCGATAGCCTTTTCACTCTCAAGGGAAAGGTAGTTACCCCAAAGAATGAAGGCCTCCTAGGAGCTAACGTGAGTCTATTGAAGGCTGACGGCAAGCTCCAGACTGGAGCGATCACGAGCCAAGATGGCTCTTACCTGCTACGTGCGATCCCACGAGGTAGCTACACGCTACGCATCTCCTTCGTTGGCTACAAGACGCACAGCCAGACCATACAGCTGACGAATAGGAGCCTTACCCTCCCCTCCCTCATCCTCGAAGAGGAGGGCAAGGAACTCTCCGCCGTACAGGTCGTAGGGAAGGCTAACGAAGTCACCATCAAAGGCGATACCCTCGAGTATAATGCGGGGAGCTTCACGGTAAACCAAGGGGCTGTCGTAGCAGACCTCGTCAAGAAACTCCCAGGAGCAACGATCGACGAAAATGGGCAAATCACGATCAACGGTAAGGTCATCAAGCAGATCATGGTCGATGGGAAGCGCTTCTTCGAAGGCGACCCAAAGGTAGCACTCAACAACCTCCCTGCAGAGGTCGTACAGAAGGTACAGGTCGTAGACCGAGAGAGCGAGACCTCCCGACTATCAGGCTTCTCTGATGGCAATGACGAGACTGTCATCAACCTCACCATCAAACCTGGGAAGAAGAGGGGGCTCTTCGGCACGGCCTACGTCGGCGGAGGTACCGACAAGCGCTACGAAGGGAACTTAACCCTAAGCCGTTTCGCTGACGACAATCAGTTCACCATCCTCGGAAGCTTGAACAATACCAACAATGCCGGCTTCTCAGACATCTCCCAGGATCTCAGTAGCACGAGCTTCATGATGGGACTGCAGGGACGAGGGGGAAAACGACGCGCTGGCGGTGGAATGCCTCGCTTCGATGCCAACGGGATCCTGACCTCCAAGGTACTAGGAGGCAACCTCAATCACACCTTCTCTCCGAAGTTCTCTCTCAACGGCAACGCCCTCGTCGGAAATAGCAAGACCGACAAACAGCTCTCTCGTACACAGCAGAACTTCCTCTCCACAGGCTCTACCACCGAGACGGGTAAGAGTAGTGAGCTGAATGATAAGGATGCCTATGCTGCCAACCTGCGTCTGGAGTGGAAGCCCGATAGCCTAACCGAGCTGAACTTCATGCCTCAGATCCGTATCGGTCATGGTCGTGGCACCTATAGCTCGACCAATGAGACGCTCGAGGATGCCACGGGCGCTCGGATCAACTCCTCTACGCTCCTTCAGTCTACCCTCCAAGATCAGCTAAATACTAGCCTACGGATGGAGCTAAGCCGACGTCTCAATGACCGAGGACGTACCCTCACCCTCTCGGGCAACTTCGGTCTAGATCGCGAGACGGGCGATGGCACCTACCAGTCCAACACTTACAACCGCTCTTCGTCTCTCTCCTCTGTCATCGACCAGCGCATCGAGAGCAAGAGCCGTACGGGATCTTATCGTGCTAGACTAGGCTATGTCGAGCCTCTAGGCAAAGGCTACTTCACCCAGCTTACCTATCAGATCAATGGATCCAGTGCCCGCAGTCAGCGTGATGCCTTCGATGCTGATGCTACGGGGAGCTATACGAACCGAAATGCTACCTATAGTAACGAGTTCGAGTCTTCCTTCCTCTCCCATCAGGTCGGTCTAGCTCTGAAGAAGAAGGGCAAGGTCTATGACCTCACAGCGGGGATCAATATCACCTCCTCCCAGCTCAAGAGCCACTCTATCGTAGGTGGCAGTACGACACCAGATATCTCTCGCACGACACTCAACTACTCTCCTACCCTACGCTTCAGCTACAAGCCCGAGCGGGGTACTGAGCTACGCATCGACTACTCTGGTCGTAGCTTCCAGCCGACTAACGAACAGCTCTCTCCTGTGCAGGACGTCACAAATCCGCTGGTATCCTATATCGGGAATCCGGACCTAGCTCCAGGCTTCCAGCACAATCTCTTCGGACGATTCAACAAGTTCTTCTCCGCCTCGAAGACGATGCTTGCCCTCTTCGGGCATGCCCAGTTCGTGCAGAATGACATCATCTCTCGCTCCCGCTATGATCTGACGACAGGGGCACGGACGATCGACTACACGAATGTGGACGGCAATGGTTTCGCTGGTTTCGGTGGCTTCATCACGCAGTCGCTCGGGAGTAAGTTCTCTCTTCGTCTAAGCTCTTTCAACAGCTTCATCCGCTCCAACAGCTTCATCAACGGAGAAAAGAACCGCTCTCACGCCCTTCGCCTACGAGAAGACCTGTCACTGACCTACCGCCACCAAGGCATCGACATGAGCCTGCGTGGTGTCCTCGGCTACTACAATGCATCGAACACGCTCCCCTCAGCTACGACACCTGCCACCAAGGACTATAGCCTCGGCTACACGAGCAATATCCAGCTACCTCTAGGCTTCACCTTCGAGGGAGAAGCGACCTACACCACCTCTCGAGGCTATGCTTCTGGATTCAATCAAGACCAATGGCTGCTGAACGCAGGGCTCTCCTACAGCTTCCTTGCTAATAAGAAAGCTACGGTTCGCCTCAAGGGTTACGACCTCCTCGACTCCCGTCGTAGCATCTATCGTGAGATCACGGCGCTCAATAGCATCACCGAAGAGTCTAACACGCTAGGTCGCTACGTCATGCTCCACTTCATCTACCGCTTCGATAGCTTCAGCGCTGGAGCTTCGAAGTCGGACATGAAGCAGCACGGACGTGGTCCTATGGGGCCTCCTCCCTTCTAGGTCGCTCCTTGAACTAAGCGTCCACACCTCCTTCGGGCACATCGCTTGCCGATTCCAAGGTAGGTCATCAACTAAAGAAGATCGCCCCCACACTCCGCTCGGAGCGTGGGGGCGATCTTTTATTGGGCTAGCTAATGTGAGGCTTTAGCGGAAGCCTAGGATCCGGCGCGCCTTACGCTTCCCGCTGTCGAAGGTAAAGAGCTCGACGAGACGATAGGACTCATAGGCGTTAACCAAGCGAGGTGCTACCGCCTGAAGCACCTGAAGCTTCTCATCATCCCAAGAGAAAAGACGGAGTAGACGCTCGGCCTGCTGGACAGTGAAGTAGTTTCGCTGAGCCGCATCATAGATGTAGCGGAGCTTATCATCCTTGAATGACTGGCGCTGGACATCGTAAATAAATCGCTGGAACGCATTGTCCGACATACAGCGGCGTGAGTCTTCGTAGCGAGGGTAGTCTCCTCGCTCGGGATAACTGGGGTAAGAGGGATAGGAATCCTCCCGTCTTCTCTCGCCAGCACGGTAGGTATTCATCCGAGCGACATGTCCACGATAGAACGTGATCTCGGTGATCCGTCCCGTATCGAAGAGGTCATTGGAGCGATACACCCAGATTTCCTCCCCGTCGTAGCCTAGACTTCGGGACTCAGGTCGACCTAAGATGCGCTGCACCTCCTCTCTACTCATGCCTCGCTCGATGCGATCGGTATTGGACTCTACTCCTAGGATCGAAGAAATCCCACAAGAGCTAAGACTAACAGCGGTCACTAGGCTGTATAAGACGATCTGTGGCTTCATTTGTTCTGTTGTTAGAAGTTGAATAACTCTAGGTAGTGCCCTTCAGAGAAGGCTCTCAGCGAACCGCTACCTCGACGCTTCTTTGGTATAAGAACGCTCTCAGGCTCTACTTTAGCACACCCTCCGCCTATCTTACTCACAGCTCCACTCTAGACGAAGGATGCCACCCTCGGAGCTAAGGTAGACCTTGGAGTAGACAAAGGTAGACCTTGCCTAGAGCAAACCTCTACCTTCGTCCTCATAAAGGTAAGCATTTCGCCGAAGAGCCTTCATCCTGGGCAGGAGAGAAAAAGCACACTCGACTCCAGCTCTCCCAACCCTCCGAAGACAAGCCCCCTAGGGAGCGAGACCAGTCGATGGATCACTGCTGTCGGAGAGGCTTATTCTCAGTCGGGGAGCGAGCTAGGTCAGCGCACTCGACCACGCAGAAAAGATGTATCTTTGTGGCAATAAATTAGCCTAAGAAGACGTGTTCAAGATCATAGATAGATACATCCTTCGGAAATTCATCCCGCTCTTCGTGATGAGCTTTGTGGTGTGTCTGTTCTTCGTCGTGATGCAGTTCTTCTGGCGCTACGCAGAGGAATTTATCGGCAAAGGGCTAAGTACGCTAGTGCTACTTGAGGTGATCTTCCATGCTTGCCTTGCCTTTACGCCCATGGCTCTCCCACTGGCGATCCTGCTATCCACCGTGATGACGATGGGGAACCTCGGGGAAAGCCTGGAGCTCCTTGCCGTTAAGGCCTCCGGAGTCCGCCTTTACCGCATCATACGCTCGCTGATGCTGCTGATTACAGCGATGGCTGTCGGGCTCTTCGTCTTCTCTAATACGCTCATGATCCAGTCCCAGCTACGCATGTGGACGGTGGTCATCACGGCGAAGTTTGCTTCTCCCGAGATGGAGCTCACGCCTGGGGTCTTCTATACAGGTATCCCTGGATACAGCCTCTATACACGGGATCGAAGACCCGACGGGATGCTTCTCAACCTGATGGTCTACGATATGAGCCGTGGCTATCTCAGCCCCCGCATCATACGTGCTGACTCTGGACGCCTCGTGATGGACGAGAGTAAGACTTTCCTTATCCTCAAGCTCTACGACGGGCAGAACTTTGAGAACCTACGCGCACCGGATTACAATACCTCCACCGAGCCTACCCCATACATGCTACCTCGCTTTAAGTACAGCGAGATCGTGATCAACTTCGATGCGAACATCAAAGAGCAGGACGAAGGCGAGCTTCGCTCCATGTATGTCGGGAAGAACCTCAGCCAGCTACAGCACTCGATCGACTCATCGACTCGCATCATTGATAGCTCACGCCTAGTACAGGCGCAGGTCATCAATACCCAGATACAGACGAACCACTATGGCTACCGTAGCTATGCCTACGAGGACAGCCTCGCACAGCTGGCTCACCGACAGCGGATCCAGGAGCTAGAGAAGCGCTACACAGGGAAGCAGGTCAGCCAAGTAGCGCAAGAGCTACTCCCCTCCCTCTCGGCACAGGATAGTCTCACAGCTCTCCAGATCGCCCTAGATCGAGCGAATCAGACGAAGAGTCAGATGCAAATCTACGTGGACTATGATGATCGTGCCTTCTATGAGTATCGCACCTTCCGCCAAGAGTGGCACCGCAAGTGGACAGCCTCAGTAGCTTGTATCATCTTTGCACTGATCGGGGCATCTCTCGGGGCGATCGTTCGTCGTGGGGGGATAGGTATGCCCATCATCATCTCGGTATTCTTCTTCATCATCTACTTCATCATTGACTCCCTCGGGATCAATCTCGTCCGAAGCGGAGATATCGCCGTATGGCTAGGGATGTGGCTCAGCAACCTCATCCTCGCACCCGTCGGCATCTTCCTACTTTATAAGGCGAACCAGGACTCCTCTGCGCTAAACATCGAAGCCTACGTAGCTTTCTTCCGCAAACTTCTAGGCTTCCGAGGGGTACGCCGTGTCGAGTACCAAGAGATCCTCTTCGAGGAAGCAGACTATGTCCAAGGTGCCGAAGCCGTCAGTCACGTACTCCGTCAGACCGAGGCTCTCCAGCAAGGGGCTCTCTTCACGACTCCGCTCTGGAAGATGTGGATATTAGGCCAGACACAGCATCAGCTTGCCGAGCTCTCCGACGCCCTTGACCGGCTCACAGAGCAGCTTCGCCACTCGTCTTCACGGCTCTTGGTCGGCAAGCTCTGTGACCTTCCCTTGCTTCCCACCCAGCTCTCGCCCCTACTTCCATCAGACCGACGTCTAGGTATGGCACTCTGTGCCCTCCTCCCCGTCTCTCTTCCCCTCCTCTTCTTCCTAGGAAGAGTGCGCTCACATCTACGTGCTGACCTGAAGACGACGCACAGCACGCTCACACAGATCGCCGAAGAAGTAGAGAAGCTACGTGCGAACAACCCTAGCCATAAGGCTGTTACTTTCCCATCACCCGAAGACAATTCCTCGGAGGACAGGCTCTCCTGACTCCTAGGCAAGACAAATACATATAAACACTATGAGTGAGATTAAGCTGAACACGATCGAGGAAGCCCTCGAAGACTTCCGTGAGGGGAAGTTCCTCATCGTCGTCGACGACGAAGACAGAGAGAATGAAGGTGACTTCATCATCGCTGCCGAAAAGGTGACTCCTGAGAAGATCAACTTCATGATGCGCCACGGCCGAGGAGTCCTCTGTGCTCCCATCACCGAAGATCGAGCTCGGGAGCTTGAACTCGAGATGCAGGTACCGAACAACACCTCTGTCCATGAAACCCCCTTCACAGTCACCGTCGACCGACTAGGTAATGGCTGCACCACGGGAGTATCGATGTATGACAGAGCTCAGACGATCCTTGCCCTAGCAGACCCCAGCATTACTCCTGGTGATCTCGCACGTCCCGGCCACATCTGTCCGCTCAGAGCCCGCAATAAGGGCGTCCTTCGTCGTGCAGGGCATACCGAAGCGGCTGTCGATCTCGCTCGTCTCTCCGGCCTCCAGCCCGTAGCTGCCCTCATCGAGATCATCAACGAAGATGGCACGATGGCTCGCCTACCACAGCTCTGGGAGGTAGCTCAGCGCTTCGGACTAAAGATCATCACCATCAAGGATCTTATCGCCTATCGCCTACGCACCGAGAGCACTGTCGAGCGTGGCGAAGAGGTCTCGATGCCCACACAGTGGGGAGACTTCCGACTTATCCCCTTCCGCCAGAAGAGCAATGGACTAGAGCACGTCGCCCTATTCAAGGGTGATCTATCCACCACCGACCCCGTCCTAGTACGCGTCCACTCAAGTTGTGCTACGGGAGACATCTTTGGCTCCCAGCGCTGCGAATGTGGCGAACAGCTTCACAAGGCTATGGAGCTCATCGAGCAGGAAGGACGTGGCGTAGTCATCTACCTCAATCAGGAAGGACGTGGCATCGGCCTCATGGAGAAAATCCGTGCCTATAAGCTCCAAGAGCAGGGTCTCGACACCGTCGATGCTAACCTCCACCTTGGTCATCAGGCAGACGAACGAGACTATGGCGTAGGTGCACAAATCCTCCGTCAGCTCGGTGTCGGGAAGATGCGCCTCATGTCCAACAATCCCATCAAGCGTGTAGGTCTCGAGGCCTATGGGCTTGAGGTCGTCGAGTCTGTGCCTCTGGAGGTACAGCCCAACGAACACAACGCCTTCTACATGAAGACAAAGAAGGAGCGTATGGGACATGTCTTGCATAATGTCAAGTAATTCCCTCACTTCTCTACCTTCAACGTACACCATTACTTCATCCCCCTTGCACTATGGCTATTTTTGTCAATGAAGTTTCCCGCACCTTTGGCGAGTATCTCCTGATCCCTGGACTCACGACTCGCCAATGCACACCGCAGAATGTCTCGCTTACGACTCCTCTAGTACGTTTCGCTCGTGGTGAGCAGGCACGTATTAGCCTCAACATACCCTTCGTCTCTGCGATCATGCAGTCGGTATCCAATGATACCCTAGCTATCGAGCTAGCTCGCAATGGAGGGCTCTCCTTTATCTTCGGATCTCAGCCTATCGCTGAGCAAGCAGAGATGGTACGTCGTGTGAAGAAGTTCAAGGCTGGCTTTGTCTCAAGCGACTCGAATATCCGCCCTGATGCTACCCTTCGTGATGTCCTAGCTCTACGCCGTCAGACGGGGCACTCGACAATCGGTGTCACTGAAGATGGTAGCCCTAACGGTCGTCTCCTCGGGATCGTCACCAGCCGTGACTATCGCCTAGGCACTACCCCAGAGGATGCACAGGTCAAGGACTTCATGACCCCCTTCTCTCGTCTCAAGGTCGGTCGTCTAGGCATTACGCTCAAGGAGGCAAACAATATCATCTGGGAGCATAAGCTGAATACCCTGCCTATCATCGACGAGCATGACAACCTAGTCTACCTCGTCTTCCGCAAGGACTACGATGCACACAAGGATAATCCCATCGAGCTATCTAATAAGGAGACGAAGGAGCTCCTTGTGGGAGCAGGGATCAATACCCGAGACTTCGCTGAGCGTGTCCCCGCACTAGTCGAAGCAGGAGCCGATGTCCTCTGTATCGACTCTTCTGATGGCTATTCAGAGTGGCAGTACGATACCCTTCGCTGGATCAGGGAGCGCTATGGCGACAAGGTCCTCGTCGGCGCAGGGAACGTAGTAGATGAAGAAGGCTTCCGCTACCTCGCAGATGCAGGTGCCGACTTCGTCAAGGTGGGGATCGGTGGTGGATCCATCTGTATTACTCGTGAGCAAAAGGGGATCGGTCGTGGTCAAGCAACGGCTATCATCGATGTAGCGCAGGCTCGTGATCGCTACTTCGAGGAGAAGGGTGTCTACGTCCCCATCTGTAGCGATGGTGGTCTAGTGCATGACTACCACATGACCCTTGCTCTAGCTATGGGAGCTGACTTCCTCATGATGGGGCGCTACTTCGCACGCTTTGACGAATCTCCTACTCGCAAACTCAAGATCGGGAACAATATCGTCAAGGAGTACTGGGGTGAAGGCTCTAACCGTGCTCAGAACTGGCAGCGCTATGATAGTGGTGGCACCGAGGGTATAAAGTTCGAAGAAGGTGTCGATAGCTACGTCCCCTATGCAGGTAAGCTCAAGGATAACCTAGCTCAAACACTCGGGAAGATGAAGGCGACCATGTGTAGCTGTGGTGCCATTACCCTCCCAGAGCTTCAGGAGAAGGCGAAGATCACCCTCGTCTCTAGCACCTCTATCGTCGAGGGGGGTGCTCATGATGTGATCCTGAAGGATCGCGGATGATCACCCTCCTAGGCCCTACCGCCTCAGGCAAAACTGCCTTAGGTGTCCTACTCGCTGATCGACTTGGTGCGGAGCTACTCAGTGCAGACTCCCGCCAAGTCTATCAGGGGATGGACATCGGTACGGGTAAGGATATCCGAGAGTATCAGGTCGAGGGGCGTGATATCCCCTATCACCTCATTGATATCGTACCAGCTGGTACTAAATACAGCCTCTTCGCTTGGCAGCGTGCCTTCCATAAGGCCTATGCAGACATCATAGGACGAGGTAAGCTACCCCTACTCTGTGGAGGGACGGGGCTCTATGCTGAAGCTGTTCTCAAAGGCTATCAGCTGCCAGACGTTCCCCCGAACACCAAGTTACGTGAAGAGCTTGCTGGGAAGACGATCACCGAGCTACGGGATCGACTTGCCAGCTATGGCGCACTTCACAATACGACTGACCTCGATAGTCCCGCACGTGCTATCCGTGCCATCGAGATAGCAGACTACCAAGCTCAGCTTAGTCGTGATGGCATTGACCATACCGAGTATCCTCCTATCCCAAGTCTCATCCTTTGCCTTGATCTCCCGAGAGAGGAGCGCCGCCGTCGTATCACCCAGCGTCTGCGTATCCGTCTGGAGCAGGAAGGTATGCTGGAGGAAGTTCGCACACTCCTAAGCTCCGGCATTACCCCCGAGGATCTGATCTATTACGGGCTAGAGTATAAGTTCCTCACACTACACCTTCTTGGCGAGCTATCCTATACGGAGATGTTCTCAGCACTAGAGACTGCCATACATCAGTTCGCCAAGCGTCAGATGACTTGGTTCCGAGGTATGGAGCGACGAGGTTTTACCCTACACTATATAGATGCACTACTCCCTAGGGAGGAACAGCTAGCCATCGCACTGGAGCTCTCCGAGCAGTGGCTCCAAACACACCCTTAACACCGCTTACCCTATGATTCAGTATAAAGACCTCACAGCTACGCCAAACTTCTTCCTCATGGCCGGTCCATGTGCTATCGAGGATGAGACGACTCCGCTACTCATCGCTGAGCGCATCGTAGAGATCACTCAGCGCCTAGGCATCCCCTATATCTTCAAGGGCTCTTATCGCAAGGCGAACCGCTCACGTGTCGATAGCTTCACCGGCATTGGGGACGAAAAGGCACTGAAGATCCTTCGCAAGGTACGTGAGACCTTCGACATCCCAGTCGTGACAGATATTCATGAGACACAGGAGGCCGCTATGGCCGCCGAATACGTCGATGTCCTACAGATCCCCGCCTTCCTCTGTCGTCAGACGGATCTCATCGCTGCAGCGGCACGTACCGGCAAGATCGTCAACATCAAGAAGGGACAATTCCTCTCTGCCTCGGGGATGGAGCATGCGGCCAATAAGGTCACGGAGTGTGGGAATGACCAGGTTATCCTCACCGAGCGTGGAAATAGCTTCGGCTACTCTGACCTAGTCGTGGACTTCACTAACATCCCAGCGATGCGCTCCACAGGCTTCCCTGTCGTCATGGATGTGACGCACTCGCTACAGCGTCCGAACCAGGTCTCGGGAGTCACGGGAGGAAAACCTGCGCTCATTGAGACCATCGCCAAAGCAGCTGTTGCCGTCGGTGCAGATGGTCTATTCTTCGAGACCCACCCCAATCCTAGCGTAGCCAAGAGCGATGGTGCCAATATGCTGCCTCTAGATCTATTCGAAGGGCTCCTTGAGCGTCTCGTTCGTCTGCGTGTAGCTACGCTCTAAGCCTCCTATTCTCTTGATGAAATTCTTCCGTCAGCTTACCTGCCTAGCGCTCTTCCTGGGGAGTACGATCCTAACCTCGGCACAGTCATCGCAGCTCGCTCCCCTACGTGAAGCCTTCGCTGTATGTGATGTACTCGATGCCGAGCTCCGAGGCAAGATTCTCCATCATCTAGAGCAAGACTCTACCCAAGCCCCCCTTGAGCTGGATCTAGGGGTCAAGCTCCTGAGCTTCTCTCCGCAGGGACTTACCCTACAGACCAGTGAGGTAGGTCGCTGGGAGCTCCGTCTGCTACCACTACTCGGAGGGAATAGTTTATCAGCTGTCATCGAGACGGTATCAGCCCCCCAGACAGATGCTCGTCTATCCTTCTTTGACAAGGATGGGCGACCTCTCCAAACAAGGAGTCCGCTACTCACTCTCCCCGAGGCTAAGGACTTCATCGGCTCGATGAAGTTCTCCTCTACCTGGGCATGTGGACGCCTTCGAGAGCTACTCTATCCTCTCCACTACGAGATGAGCTGGCAGGTGGGAGATGAACCGATCCTACTCGTCCGTCCCTCCGTGCTACTCTCCGAAGAAGACCGCCAGAGCACAGAGCTGATGCAGCTCCTTACCTTGCTACCGACCCTGACCTATCGCTGGACGGGTTCGGCTTTCTCACTCACCGCTATCAAGTAAACTGCCTCTATCATCTATGAAAGTCAAGCATGTCATCCTGGCTGCTATAGCCATCATCGTGGCACTTGTCATTGGGTTCTACTATGTCCTCAACAACGAGCGTGCTCAGCTCCAGGAGGAGAAAGAGATCTTCACCAACCAGCAGAAGGAGCTCATGCAGGAGGAGCTCGAGAAGCTCGCCTCCGAGTATGACATCCAGTATCAGAAGCTCGCTGGTGGTCTCGGAGAGCAGAAGGTATCACTAGCGACCGACTCGCTGATCTCTCAGCTCCTCGCCGAGCGATCCAAAGTCGAGCAACTACAGAAGGAGCTCAAGCAGAGCAAAGCGACCAGTGCCCAGCGTATCAGTCAGCTGACCAAGGAGGTCTCGACCCTGCGCTCCGTGCTCAAGAGCTATGTCGGGCAGATCGACTCCCTCCAGCGCACCAATGCCCAGCTACGTCAAGAGAACTCGGAAGTACGTGCTAACTATGAGCGTGCCTCAAATGAAGCCCAACAGCTCTCCACAGAGAAGGCGCACCTCACCGACCGAGTGAAGCTAGCTGCCAAGCTCGATGCGACACGCATCGTGATCACCCCACTTGACAAGCGAGGCAAGCCAAGTAAGAAGCTCGAGAAGACGGTCAATATCCAGATTCACTTCTTCATCGCTAAGAACGTCACGGCCAGTGTAGGCGAGAAGACCTTCTACATCCGTATCACGCAGCCCAACGATGAGCTACTCACCAAGGCCTCTTCGGGTACCTTCGCCTTCGAGGGTAAGCAGATCCCCTACTCCATCCGCCGGGAGATCGAGTACAACGGAGAGGATACCCCTGTGACCATGTACTGGCCTGTCGAAGAGAGTCTACAGAGTGGCACCTACCGAGTGAAGATATTCGCAGACGGCAACCAGATCGGGTCAGCCTCCTTCGTACTCTAAAAACCAACTCCTCTAGCGCTCCAGCCCCAACCGAGCTCCGCACGACCTAGCATACTAATGATCATGGCTTACCCATCCTCCGATGGGTAAGCCATGATCATTTTATACAGATGACGGAGGGAGCATATCTCGATGGTCTCCTAACCCTCCCCTATCATCGCTCATCGGAGACCATTGCGCAAGGCCATCTCTTCACAGCTTGTACTTTCCTCCACCGAACTCCAGAGTCTTTAGGCTGAAAAGTGTGATGCCTGTCTCTCCCCCTTACCCCCTCTCTCGGGAGGATGATCCTTCCGAGAGAGGGCTTTTCTGGGCTATTTGGTGGTCTGGAGCTGGAAGGCCCATATCCAAGAGGAGGAACTCGCTGAAGAGGAGGGAGTCGTTGATCCGTTCTTTGACTTCGTAATCACTCAGGCCGTACCAGGTCTGAAGCAGTAGGATCTTGAACATCATCAAGGCATCATAGGCTGGATTGCCTGTGGCGTTCTGGGTCTTTGTATACTTCTTGTTGAGTAGTGTGCGAATACCTCGCCAGTCAACGCAAGCGATGATTTGTCGAAGGAACGAGTGCTTCATGCGGTCGCGACGCACCTGCGTATAAACTCGCAGGAAGTTCGGAGCGGATTCGGTTTGTTTGGTTGGCATAGCTATACGACTGTTTTAGTTGTGAAGATACTAATATCAGTGGCATATGGAATAACCACAACCCTGTACTCCCTGGAAATGCCGTGCAACGGTCTCAATGTAGCAACTTCCCCGCTGCCGAGCAAGCAACCCCGCATCCATGAGCGACTTACACCTCGCAGGAGAGGTCACCATACTCCCACTTCCCCCGACATCAAAAGCAAGCTATCCTGAGGAGATTTCTTAGCTGCCTCGAAGTATGTACTCCGCGCAATCCATTTACTTTTATTTACCACATCCTATTACACACAGATATATTTCTGCGATAGGACAACATTTCCATACATTTTCTCGTTTATAACTAAGGAAGGAGAGGAAGCCTGTCTTACACTCCTTCCCCAAGTACAATTTCGTGGAGCTGGGTAGCTCGGTCTACCCTCCCTCCGCCTCATCATCAACTACAAGCAAAATGGCTACAAAACGATCAATTCGCCGACTCGGCTTCCTTTCTCTTCTCCTCCTCTCCTTTGCCTTAGTGCTCAGCTCTTGCGGCGGCAAGAGCGACCTGCCAGGCGGAGAATTCGGGGGCTTTGGCAGCGCAGACCTGAAGCAAGAGATCTCGATCAGTGCATCCGCTCCGATCAGTGTCCACTTCAACGCCAACACCCAAGGGGGATCTGACATCTACCGTGACGGCAAGCTCGTCGGTCAGACCGTCTATGACTCCGAGTGGAAAGACCCCATCGCAAAGTCCTATCGCACGACGTTCACCCACAAGGGTTCGGGGCTATATGTCGGATTCATCGTACGCAGACCTGATAATGCCCCTGCATCCATCAAGGTGAAGACGAGCGTGAAGCTGTACAGGGGGAACAAGCACCTTAAGACCTACGAGAAGGAAGTAACCCTCACCGCTGATCCTTTACACTCATTGTCAAAGGAATTTTACACGGTCGAAGCTAGCGGCAACTAGCAAGCTACTACAGCTTAGGAGAGCCACGCTCTCTGGCACATCACTCCAAGCAAGATCCCACTTGACTTCGCCCCATCCGAGGGTGTATCAAGTGGGATCTTCTCTTTTCGAGGAAGTGGCTTTGCCGAGCACCCTCCCACCGCATGAAGTACTAATAATAGAGACCATTGCACGGCACCTCAAGAGACCATTGCACAAGGCCATCTCTTCACAGCTTCCACCTCCTTGCCTCGAAAATCGGAGTCTTAGGCTGAGAAGTGAGATGCCTGTCTCTCCCCCTTGCCCCCTCTCGGGAGGATAATCCTCCCGAGAGGGGGCTTTTCTGGGCTATTTGGTGCTCTGGAGCACAAGAAGCCCAGGCATACGCTTCAGATTGTATGCCTGGGCTTCCAAGATATTCTGTGTATGCGTTCGCCCAAGCCCTCGGTAGCGACACCGCCCTCCTGAAAACCACCTTCGGATACTCCCAAAGGTACGCTCGATGAAACAGCGCATCTTGCTGATGGCGTTATTCAGCTCACGTTGTCGCTCTGTGAGCTTCATCCCCTTCTGCGCTTTGAGCATAACCCCATCAATCAAGCCGCGCTCAAAGAGACGAGCCGAGTTCCTTTTGCTACAATAACCTTTATCGGCAAGGACACTAATACCCTGTGTAAGCTCTGCCTTCTCTATCAGCTCGGGCAATACCACCGTATCGGCACAATTGGTTGGCGTGGTAATTATGCTATCCACCAACCCTTGTCCATCGGTCAGCACGTTTTTGTATCCGTAGCGACGTTGATCCGTTCTTCGACTTCGTAATCACTCAGGCCGTGCCAGTCTGAAGCAGTAGGATCTTGAACATCATCAAGGCATCATAGGCTGGATTGCGTGTGGCGTTCTGGGTCTTTGGATACGCCGTGCAATGGTCTCTATCGAGGGAGCGATCAGCCCCGACCGACACGAGCCGACGATTAGGTATATAGTGATGCCGTGGTTACGTATATAGCAGTCCGTTGGTTGGGTATATTGTAATGCTTCGATTGGGTATATTGTGATCTGGGGTAGCAACACTCACTGTCCTGTGAAGCACTTAGATGTAGCTCTATTCGATAGGCTTGACTTACTTTTCGTATCTTTGCTAGTATAATAAGGTATAGATGTATCTACTGAGTCGTCGACTTCTTTCCCTCCTTCATGTGAACCAGCGCCACGGCCTACGTGCGGTGCTGGTACTTCTTTGTGTCCTCGTAGGAGGGCAAGTGACCTTCGGACAGACGACGGACCCCACGTACGGACTCCCTACACAGCTCTCGGGAAGCTCCGTCGTGAGCTTCCTCGCCTCCGATCCGCATGGAGAGGCCTCCTATACCCTCTACGGTCATGCTGGTCTACGTGTACAAGATCCCAAGCAGGGGATTGACGTGACCTTCAACTATGGTCTTTTCGACTTCTCTGGAGACTTTACTTGGCGCTTTATTCAGGGAAAGACAGACTACATCGTGGCACCTATGGCCACAGCGGATTACTTCGAGGAATATCTCAAGCACGGGGCGGTACACGAGTCCGTCCTTAAGACAGATAGCCTCCAGCGAGCAGCCCTCTGGCGGAAGCTCCTAGAGAACATCCAGCCCGCCCATCAGGTCTATCGCTACAATGCCTTCCGCAACAACTGTAGCACCCGTCCCCTCGACCTCTACCTAGCGACCCTACTGGCAGCACAGGGTGGTAGCGCTGGGAGCGATACACTCGTTCTCGTCGGGCAGAGCAAGGCTATGGACTCCGTCCTCATGCCCAAGACTTGGCGTGAAGTGATCAACCGGCTCGAAGCCTCCTCTCCCTGGCTCGTGCTCGGTACTGACCTCGCTATGGGGACACAGCTCGACGCACCGCTCAGCCTGCGTGATCGCTTCTTCATCCCCACCGATGCCACAGTACTCCTCTCCCACCTACACTACGGGTTAAGAGGAGAGCATCAGGATCAGTGGATCAATCTCGTGGAGCGAACGGAGGTCTATGGACAGAGCCAACCGATCAAGGACAAATCGCTCTGGATCACTCACCCCCTCACCCTCTTTGCTCTCCTGGCACTCCTTTCAGCATTTGTTGCCTATGCACGCTGGAGAGGTAAGCATCTTCCTCTCCTCCTAGAGAGTATCACCTTCGTCGGTGCAGGATTAGCGGGAGCTCTGCTCTTCTTCCTCGTCTTCATCTCAGAGCATCCGATGATCACGACGAACTGGAATCTCCTCGTCCTACATCCCGGCTACCTACTGCTCCCTATCTTGGCTCTCTTCGGCAGGCACACGATTGCCCTTCGCCGAGCCTTGCATTACCTCTATATCGTAGCACTTATCCTTTTCCCCATTGTAGCTCTCGAACAAGGGCAGGGGATCAATCCAAGTATCTATCTCATCGCCCTTAGCCTCCTTCTCCTCCAGATAGGACAGATCAAGCAGACAGGCAAGGATCACACCCTACATCATGCGCCCTAAGAAGACCAAACACACCCTCGAAGGACGCAGTATGCGCTACCTACTGACCTCCCTGCTAGCCCTTGTCGCTCTTCAGCAACCAGCTCTAGCTAGTGAGCTCCCCCGCATCATCGTCTACATCACCGTCGAAGACCTACGAGCAGACTACCTCGAGCAGCTCCGTCCGCTATTCGTCAGTGACGGGATCAACCGCATGATCACGGATGGTCGCTATGAGCGCCATCTCGCCTTCCCGCTGGTAGAGCTCAATCGTGCCTCATCGGTAGCGACACTCCATACCGGAGCTTATCCTCAGATCCATGGTATCGAGCGTCCCACGCTCTGGGACAGCAAGCTCCAGCAGCGTCGTAGTATCTTCCACGACAGCCAAGTCCTAGGGCACTATTCACGAGACACCTTCTCTCCCAAGGCGCTCCAAGTCAACACCCTGGGTGACCGACTCAAAGAGGCCTCAGGAGGAGCCAGCCTAGTCTATGCCGTAGCGCCCTCAGCAGAGGTAGCGATTACTTCGGCAGGATGGTTCGGTAATGGCGCATTCTGGCTAGATGATAAAATAGGATCTTGGGCCTCCTCCAGCTACTACGAAGCGATGCCTAAGGCCATCGAAGCGTACAACCGCTCCGCTGAAGGACCCAACAAGCGCTTAGTCGCAGGACAGATGCTCTGGACACCGCAGAAGAGCTACTCCACACCAGAGCGCTCCTGGAGCGACTGGAGCCAGCGCTTCAGTCACCGCTACCAAGGCTTCCAGGCTGGAGAATTTAAGCGTAGCGCCCTAGCCAACGAAGAGGTCACGACCCTCGCCCTACGTCTGCTCGAGGCGGGGGGATATACCGAGAGCAAGGCCCTTGGGATGCTTGCCCTCGGCTACAGCCTCGATGTACGCCCCCATGGCACGAGTAGCGAACTTACAAGCGAGGAGGTCGATGCCTACGTCCGACTAGATCAGAATATCCACAGCCTACTGAAGGTACTAGAGCAGAAGTTCGGTCGTAACGGCTACCTCGTAGCACTCACAGGTACAGGCTACAGCCACTACCAGCGCCCGAACTTCAAGGGGGCAGAGGCTCGCTACGGGCAGTTTAGCACCAAGAAGGCAAGCGCCCTGCTTAACCTCTTCCTCTCCGCCCTCTATGGTCAGGGGAGCTGGGTCGAACATCTCCAAGATGGGCGACTGATCCTGAATAAGAAGCTCGCCGAAAGCAAGCGCATCAGCCTCTCCGAGCTACAGCAGCGCTCGGCTTCCTTCCTCGAAGAGATGGAAGGCATCGGTATGGCAGTCACAGGAGAGCGACTCATCACACAGAGCTCCCTCAGCGACGAAGCCCTTCGCCTACGACGCTCCGTACACAACCGCTACCTAGCAGACGTCTACTGGACGCTCATCCCTGGCTGGACGGTCGAGGAGCCTACCGACAATCCGAACCTACAGCTCATCTCCACGGCTATCGATAGTCCCTGCATTCTCTTCGGGGCAGGTATCTCGGCCAAGGAGCAGGCCTATCCTCTCGTAGAAGCACCGGACTTGGTCAAGGCCATCTCCCGTATCTTCCGCATCCGTCCGCCTAATGCGGTTCGTTAAGAGCAAGGTTAGCCCAAGAAGAGCTTGACCTTAGCCTCAGTAGAGATAAGCCTTGGTGGTAACCTACAAACAAAGTAGCCCGCTTGCCACCGACATCCTCCATCAAATCAAAGAATAATACAAGCATAATGGGATTCATAGACTTCCTGTCGAAGCTATTCGGCAACAAATCACAGCGTGACCTCAAGGAGATCACCCCTTGGGTAGAGCGAGTCAAAGAGCTCTACCCCGAGATCGATGCCCTCTCGAACGATGAGCTACGTGGGCGCACCGCAGCACTCCGCCAGCGTATCCAAGACTATGTCGCCAGCGAGCGTGCCGAGGTCGAGAGCCTCAAGGCAAGCATCGACGGCAAAGACCTCGACCAGCGTGAAGCGATCTGGGCACAGGTAGATAAGCTAGAAAAGGAGATCCTCGACAAGATCGAAGTCGTCCTGGATGAGATTCACCCCGAAGCCTTCGCTATCGTTAAGAGTACCGGACGTCGCTTTGCCGAGCAGGCAGAGATCCGTGTACAGGCTACCGACTTCGACCGCCAGCTAAGCCTCACGCATGACTTCGTACGCATCGAGGGAGACACCGCTATCTACCAGAACCACTGGATCGCTGGTGGCAATGAGATCTTCTGGGATATGGTACACTATGATGTACAGCTCTTTGGGGGTACGGTACTCCACAAGGGGAAGATCGCCGAAATGGCCACAGGGGAAGGGAAGACGCTGGTAGCGACACTCCCAGTCTTCCTCAATGCCCTCCCTGGCAATGGGGTGCACGTGGTGACGGTGAATGACTACCTCGCCAAGCGTGACTCCGAGTGGATGGGACCACTCTACATGTTCCATGGCCTAAGCGTAGACTGCATCGACAAGCACCGCCCCAATACCCCTGAACGCCGTGCTGCCTACAATGCAGACATTACCTTCGGTACGAACAATGAATTCGGCTTCGACTACCTCCGTGATAATATGGCTACGAGCCCCGAAGACCTTGTCCAGCGCAAGCATAACTATGCGATCGTGGACGAAGTAGACTCTGTCCTCATCGACGATGCACGTACGCCACTGATCATCTCTGGCCCTGTACCCAAGGGGGATGACCAGCTCTTTGAGCAATTCCTCCCTAACGTAGAGACCGTCGTCGAAGCACAACGCAAGCTCTGCCAACAGCTCCTCATCGACGCCAAGAAGAAGATCGGAAGCGAAGACAAGAAGGAGCAAGAGGAAGGCTTCTTCCTCCTCTTCCGCTCCTACAAGGGGATGCCTAAGAGTAAGCCTCTCATCAAGTACCTCAGCGAGCCAGGTATCAAGGCTGGTATGCTCAAGGTTGAAGAAGAGTACATGGCAGACAATATGCGCCAGATGCACATCGTCACGGACGAACTCTTCTTTGTCATCGATGAGAAGCAGAATAGCATCGAGCTATCTGATAAGGGGATTGATCTCTTGACGCAGGGCACCTCGGACCCTTCGTTCTTCATCCTTCCCGACATCGCTGCTCAGCTAGCCGAGCTAGCCGGACAAGGTCTCTCGGCCGAAGAGCAAGCTGCACGCAAGGATAACCTCCTAGCTGACTACGCTATCAAGAGCGAACGTGTCCACACCGTCAATCAGCTCCTCAAGGCCTACACCCTCTTCGAGAAGGATGACCAGTACGTCGTCATGGAGGGTAAGGTCATGATCGTCGATGAGCAGACAGGTCGTATCATGGATGGACGTCGCTACTCTGACGGCCTCCACCAAGCGATCGAAGCCAAGGAGCGTGTGCACGTCGAGGCTGCAACCCAGACCTTTGCAACCATCACGCTGCAGAACTACTTCCGCATGTACCACAAGCTCTCGGGTATGACGGGTACAGCAGAGACGGAGGCTGGTGAGCTCTGGGACATCTACAAGCTCGATGTCGTCGTGATCCCTACGAACCGCCCCATTGCGCGTAAGGACCTCAATGACCGCATCTATAAGACAGCTCGTGAGAAGTACGCTGCCGTGATCGAAGAGATCGTCCGCCTCGTCGGCGAAGGACGCCCTGTACTCGTCGGCACGACCTCTGTCGAGATCTCACAGCTCCTATCGAAGATGCTTCACCTGCGTAAGATCCCTCACAACGTCCTCAATGCTAAGCTCCACCAAAAGGAAGCTGAGATCGTGGCTCAAGCAGGTAAGCCCGGTGTCGTGACTATCGCTACCAACATGGCCGGTCGTGGTACCGACATCAAGCTCACTCCCGAGGTCAAGGAGGCCGGTGGTCTAGCTATCCTCGGTACAGAGCGCCACGAATCACGCCGTGTCGACCGCCAGCTACGTGGTCGTGCAGGCCGTCAGGGTGACCCAGGATCGTCCGTCTTCTTTGTCTCACTCGAAGACCACCTCATGCGTCTCTTCGCCTCTGACAAGCTAGCTTCGATGATGGATCGTCTTGGCTTCAAGGAAGGAGAAGTCCTTGAGCACAGCATGCTCAACAAGTCTGTAGAGCGTGCACAGAAGAAGGTCGAGGAGAATAACTTCGGTATCCGTAAGCGACTCCTCGAGTACGATGACGTGATGAACTCCCAGCGTGAAGTCATCTACAAGCGTCGCCGTCATGCTCTGATGGGTGAGCGTATCGAGATGGATGTGATGAATACGCTCTATGATGCTGGTCGTATCCTCATCGACACACACCATCCGATGGAGGACTTCGAGTCCTTCGAGATGGATGTCCTGCGCATCTTTGCCATCGAGTCGCCTTTCTCTGCCGAAGAGTTCCGTCATGGCAAGGCTGACGACCTCACTGACCGACTCTACGATGCTGTCGAGGCTGCCTTCCAGCACCGCTCTGGTCAGATCGCAGAGATCGCCTACCCCACCCTTCATCAGGTCTACGAAGAGCAGGGGCAGAACTACGAGCGCATCATGATCCCTCTCACGGATGGTGTCATGGCGTATAATGTCAGCTGTAACCTCAAGGAGGCTGATGAGAGCCGTGGTCGCACGATCATGCGTGACTTCGAGAAGGCTATCGTCCTACACATCATCGACGAAGCGTGGAAGGAACATCTCCGTGAGATGGATGAGCTTCGCAACTCCGTGCAGAACGCTAGCTATGAGAACAAGGATCCTCTCCTCGTCTACAAGCTCGAGTCCTACGAACTCTTCCGTCAGATGATCGAGGAGATGAACCGCAAGACAGCCTCTGTCCTCATGCGCGTCCGCCTCAACATCGCTCCTCCCGCACAGGAAGAAGCTCCTGTAGCTCAGGAGGTCATCGAAGAGCCCGTCGAGGTGCGCCCCTCTGGGACGACCCAGCGTATCGGTGCTGATGACCTCTGCCTGTGTGGCAGTGGCAAGAAGTTCAAGGACTGCCACGGCAAGGGCTTCTAAAGCATCCAAGTCCTAAAAGCAAATTCGCCCCTGATCTCATTGAGGTCAGGGGCGAATTCGTTTATCACTAGGGAGCGGTCAGACGAGTAAGTAGGTCAGCGCATAGCCTCCGATGACCAGCCATACATAGAGCCCAAGGGCAAGCAGGAAAGGCTTCGCTCCCGACTGCTTGAACTTCGCAAACGTAGCGTCTAGCCCAATAGCCATCATCGCCATCGTCAAGGCTAGATTATCCAGCCACTGGATAGTCTCCGTGATCCGCTGGTAGGTTTCACTCCATCCCTGCCCCACTGAGAGTCGGAAGAGCACCGAGTGCAAGATGACTACCCCCACGAAATAGAAGGCAAACCAAGGCACTTGGATCTTCCCTTGGGTGGAAGCATTCTTGCTGACTTGTCCACGAGGACGCACCCAATAGCTTAGTCCCAGGAGCATCGGAGCTAGGAGGATCACGCGTATCATCTTCGTGATCGTCGCTGTACTCGCTAGCTCTCCACCCATCGCTGCTCCTGCACCGACGACATGAGCCACCTCATGGATCGTAGCGCCTGTATAGATCCCGATCCCTCGCTCCGAGAGGGCAGAGAGCATCCCCGTACGGTAAAGCACGGGGTAGAGGAACATCGACAGCGTCCCAAAGAGCACCACCGTGGCCACGGCGATGACGGTCTTATGCGACTTGGCCTTGAGCACCGGCTCGGCAGCTAGGACGGCAGCTGCTCCACAGATAGCACTCCCCGAGGAGATCAAGAGTCGCTCATCTCGATCCAAGCCCAGAAAACGTCCGAGGTAATTCCCAAGAATAAGTGTACCGAAGACGATACAGCAGTCGATGATGATTGCTTCGATCCCCACCTGAAATAGCGTATCTAGCGTGATACGGAAGCCATAGAAGACGATACCTGCTCGCAGGAACTGCTTCCCTGCGATCCTAAAGCTCGCATCCCAGTCTCTCGGGAAGTAAGGTCGCAAGGTATTGGCTAGGAGCATACCGAAGACGACACCGAGGACGAGTGGGCTAAGGCGCAAATCAAGGAAAAGAGGTAACTGGGCAAGGCTGGTCATACCCAAGGCTAAGACCATCAAGAAGAGTAGTCCTAGCCAGGTACCACGTGTAGAGTCTTTCATTTATAGCGTTGTATTCGTGTTTGTTTTCTTTGGGAAGTAAAGGTACGGTTTCTCACCTAATCTCCCCTTCCCCCACAGCCTTATTCCATCCACCTGGAATAAACTCGGGAAATAGGGCTGCTGACCTAGCTTCAAAAGCTATCCTTCTATCCCCTAATACTCCCTCTAGCATCAGTAGTAACACCAAAGGGGCAACAGTAGTGCCACCCAAGAGGCAACAGTAGTGCCACCCGAGGGGCATCAGTAGTGCCTACTAGTTGGCATCAAAGAGTATCCATCGGAAGCCCTATTTAGTCCGCATTTCACCTCCCCCCACTTAGGGAATAGGAAGCCCTGCTAAGGGGAAGCAGAGCCTCGCCTTAGGACTAGATCGAGAGATAATAAGGGATAGCAGAGGGCTCTCACACCTCCCGCCGAGGGCAGACTGAGCAGGCCTCCCTGAGACAACAACGCTCGTGAAGCTCCAGCAAGGCCTGTGACTCCCATGCTGACTGCGGGGGAGAGCCGATCTGGTCAAAGAGACGAGTGACACGATTCTCCTCCGCTGGGAGAGAGCCTAGGAGTAGGAGCGGATCGAGAGGTTTCTCTCCCGTCGTATAAACCTCCTCATAGGCTAACCGGTACGGCAGGAAGGCATTGACATAGAGGGATAGGCAGGAGGCACTAGAGAGCATCCCCTCTCCTCGCCACTTCCCGCCCAGCCAATGTGAGGGAAGCGGATGACGAAGCCGATCCTCCAATTCATCCAAAGGAAGAGTCGAACGAAGAAGCTCGGGAATAGAATCCGTATTTGCCAGCAAGGTCGCTAGCTGAAGGAGCCGATACTCGGGGAGGTTCGTCGGGCGAGTACGTGCTCGGCGACAAGTACCCGCAGGCAGGAGCTTGAGGGCATACTTGTGGGAGAGGAAGGCATATTCGGCCTCTCGCTGATCACGCTCCTCACCCTCGGGGAGTAGCGAGAGGAGGCCTGCTGTCCCGAGGAGTAGGGCTTCTAGCTGGCCTAGATCATCTCGGTGCTTCTCTAGTAAATGCAGAGGAAGATATGAGGCAAGGAGCTCGAAGGCGTCACCATTGAGTCCAAAGCCTAAGTAGCGTAGAAGCAGTGCATAGCCCGCTTGTGCCCAATCTCCCTCGCTACGGGCAAGCAAGGTATGCAGGAGGGCGACCTTCCTCCTCAGACGCAGGCGATAGAGACAAGCAAGGAAAGACCTACGGCTCTCCTCGCTCCATGGAGAGGAGAGCCTAGCACAAGGAAGCTCATGGATGGACTTGACTAGCTCCTGCTCCTGCGCTCGTAGCTCTTCGGGGACTAGGAGCAGACAGGTAGGCATTCCTTCTCCCGAAGGGTAATGCACCGGACGATCATCTGCTTCGACGACATGGAGGATGACGGAGCTATAGGCGGGATCCTGGTCATGGCCGTGGCGATACCACTCGGCTGATGCCCGATGGATCTCTACGGCGCCACACCAGCGAATATCCCCTATCCGCACTTGTGCCTCGAGGAAGTCGGGACCCGCATGATAGTTGAGACGTCCTGGATCGACGACTTCAATAGGAAGATTTGCCCACATGCCTGTTGGGACTAGGCGAGCCCAGCGACGGCTTGCCCAGAGATAGTGAAGGAAGGCTTCCATGGTAGATAGATCTGTAGGTGTGGTTCGAGGGGTGCTACTCAGAGTCGAGCGTAGGGCGGGATCTCGGGAAGTGCTTCGTAGCTCATCCCCTCATAGTCGATACGGTAGGCGAAGTGCTCTAGCCCATTACTCAGCACGAGATAGGGGACACGCAGGACGAGGTTATAGCGTAGGATCTGCTGGAGCACCTTGTCGGTCAAGGGAATGTGGGGAGCTTTGTACTCTAGGATCATCTGGGGGCGTAGCTGACGGTCATAGAGGAGCGTATCACAGCGCTTCGTGGTCTGCCCAAGCTGGAGAGCCACTTCATTCTGCATCAGCGCAGCAGGATAGTCCAGGTGGTCGATCAGATAGTGGATGAAGTGCTGTCGTACCCATTCCTCGGGAGTAAGACGCACGGCCTTGCGACGGAGGTCATCATAGATCATCACCCCAGTAGCCGTCTTACTCAAGCGGGGATTGTACTTAGGGAGATTTAGCTCGATCATCATTATCTTTGTAGTATAAGGTCTGCTTTGTGAGTAGTCCTCACGAAGTTACATATTATTTCCTCCTAATGCTCACCCAACAAGACATCATCGCCGCCCTCAAGCAGGGTAAGCCTGCGCCCGTCTATCTCCTAGCAGGCGATGAGCCCCTCTTCATCGACCAGATCGCCTCGTATGCGACGAAGGAGTTTATCCCCGAGGAAGAGCAGGACTTCAACCTCAGCATCCTCTATGGAGCCGATGTCTCTGCCCGTGACATTCTACAGGAGGCACTCCGCTTCCCGATGATGGGAAGCCACGTGCTCGTCTTGGTGCGTGAAGCTCAGCTCGTGAAGGATATAGAGAAGATCGCCGATCACCTCGACCAGCTCCCCTCGACGACCTGCCTCATCCTCTGCATGAAGAAGAAGGCAGACAAACGCAAGGCGCTCTACAAGCAGATCGAAGAGCGAGGAGGCTTCTTCGAATCCTCGAAGATCGCTGATCACAAGATCCCCGACTTCATCATCAAGAGCTTCTCGGCACGACGGCTGACGATCGACCCTCGCACAGCGCAGGTGATGGCCGATGCTACGGGCAATGATCTAGAGAAGATCCTCGGCGAAGTAGAGAAGATCGCTATCGCCCTCTCAGGGAAGAGCACCAGCGTCACCCCCGAGGTCATCGAGGACTATGTAGGGATTAGTAAGGAGTACAATAACTTTGAGTTCCTCGCAGCCCTCATTCGGCGAGATGCACCGAGAGCCTACCGCATCGCCTTCTACTTCGCTGCTAACGAGCGTAGTCACCCGATTCAGATGACGCTGGCGATCCTATTCAACTTCTTCGCCAACCTCATGGCGGTACACTATATACCTCATCCTGACGAACGAAGTATCTCCAGCCAGCTGAAGGTCAGTCCTTACGTTGCGCGAGACTATGATCTAGCTCGCCGACACTACTCACCTGCGCAGACCTTCGCTATCATCCGTCACCTTCGCTTGATCGATGCTTACTCCAAGGGAGTCGATGCTAACCTCTCCAGCAGTGAGCTTTTCTCCGAACTAGTCTCACGCATCCTCACGGCCTAATCCCTCCCCTAGCTCTCCCTCATGCAACGTCAGCAATACCTTCAGGAGTTCATAGCGCATACCAACCGTAACCTCTTCCTCACCGGCAAGGCTGGTACCGGGAAGACCACCCTGCTACATCGCATACGCAAGCATACCTACAAGAATTGTGTCATCGCTGCTCCCACCGGTATCGCTGCACTTAATGCAGGAGGAGTGACGCTCCACTCGCTCCTACAGCTTCCTCTAGGAGCCTTCATCCCTGACTCCTTGGCACAGCTACCAGAGACGCAGAGTCAGCTATTCGTCACCCCGAGAGACTTCCGCCGGCATATCCACTTGCAGGAGCGTAAGATCCGTCTGATCCAAGCTATGGAGCTACTCGTCATCGACGAGGTGAGTATGCTCCGTGCCGACACGCTCGATCTGGTCGATCTGCTACTGAGAAGCGTTCGCCGAAGCCCCCTTCCCTTCGGAGGGGTGCAAGTCCTTTTCATCGGCGACATGCTCCAGCTTCCTCCGGTGGTGAAGCCTCACGAGTGGCAGGTGCTTAGCCAATACTACCCAAGCCTATTCTTCTTCCACGCCCACGTCCTACAGAAGTATCCCCCACTCTATATCGAGCTGACGCACGTCTACCGCCAGCAGGATGAACAATTCCTAACCCTGCTCAATCATCTCCGGTACAATGAGCTGACCAGCCAAGACCGTCAGTGGCTCTCAGGGCGCATTCGTCGCACCTTTGACCCGATCTCTGAGGAAGGCTTCGTCACCCTCACGACACACAATAACCGAGCTGACGAGATCAATACCAAGGCACTCGAAGCCCTACCGGGTGCTTACCAAGACTACCATGCTCAGATCTCGGGCGACTTCCCCGAGCACCTTTACCCCGTAGAGCCGATGCTTCGGCTGAAGATCGGTACACGTGTGATGATGCTGAAGAATGACACCCAGACCCCTCGCCGGTACTATAACGGGATGCTAGGTACGGTCGAGGAGATGACACCCCAGAAGCTCTTCGTCCGTCTAGAGAACGATGAGCTCCTTGATGTCCCTCTCTACACTTGGGAGAACGTACGTTACCAGCTCGACAAAGAGAGCGGAGATACCGAGCCGGAGATGCTAGGCTTCTTCAAGCACTTCCCTGTCCGCTTAGCTTGGGCTATCACTATCCACAAAAGCCAAGGGCTTACCTTCGACAAAGCAGCTATCGACCTCGAGGCAGTCTTTGCCTCTGGTCAAGCCTACGTAGCCCTCTCCCGTCTTAGAAGCCCCGAAGGTCTCGTACTTCTCTCGCAGCTTTCTGAGGAAGCCCTAGCTGTCCCCTCACAGATCGTCGACTATGAGCGCTCCCGAGCATCAGACGAAGAGCTCGAGCGCACCCTCGCCTCCGACAAGCTAGCCTACTGGAGAGAGCAGACACTCTTAGCCTTCCAGTGGGGGGAGGTCGATGATCGCTTCCGCCAGCACGCACATACCTACCGCCTAGAGAGTGAGCGAAGCAAGAAAAGTAGCTTCGGTGACTGGGCCTTAGAGCAGTCGGCACAGATCGGGGAGATGAGAATCATCGCGGATAAGTTCTGCGCTCAGCTCCACCAGCTCTTTGCTTCCGGCGAAGAAGGGCTACCCCAGATCACCGAGCGCATTGCCAAGGCTTCGGATTACTTCCTCCCTCGCTGGCGCAGTCTGATGTCGGGGCTACTGCTCACAGAGCACCAAGCTCGGGGAATGAAGAAGGTCAAGGAGTTCCAAGGCGAGCTCGAAGCGCTACATAGCCTGCTCGTTCGCACGGTGCGACACCTACTTCGCATCCGCTGTTGTATGGAGGCTCTCAGCAGAGGACTCTACCCTGACAAGGAGGCACTGCAGATCGAAGAGCTCCTAGAGGTCTGGCTAAAGGAAGCCAAAGCAGAGGTCAAGATTCCCTATACCATCCCCTCCGAGCCTAAGAAGGACAAGGTCAAGGAGGTCAAACTCAGCACGCAGGAGACGACCCTCCAGATGCTCTCCTCGGGCAAGACCATCCCTGAGATAGCCACCGAGCGATCCTTGACCGAGAGTACGATCTACCGCCACCTCACCCAACTCCTGGAGGAGGGTAAGATCACGGCTAAGCAAGCCGGCATCGACCCCGCACGTCTGAAGCTCCTTCGTAAGGTCTTCGACAGCCACGACCTTACCGAAGGGCTGAAGCCCATCTATGATCTCCTCGAGGGAGCTTACTCCTACGATGAGCTACACCTCTATCTGGCAGCCTACCGATCGATCCAAACCAAGCTAAAGAAGAGCAAGTAGCCCGCTCTACTCACGTCCTGATCTACGCCACCCCATAGCCCCCGAGTCGGCTAGGGGTGGCTTTCTTTTTCAAAGAGATTTAGCTCCCAGCCGAGGAAGGTCTACCTTATACCCGGAGAAGGTCTACCTTTCTCGTCGTAAAGGCTTACCTTGACTTCGGTCAAGCCTAACCTTTGCCTATACATTGACCGCTTACCCCGAGCGGAGAGTTTCGGTCGAGGAGATCTTTGTACATTTGCTCGGAGGGCTGGAGATCTAGATCGAGCAGACGAACCGCACTCGTACTCCATCGCCCCGACCCATGACGCTAGTAACTTCATCCTAACTCGCTATGGACATACAGCGCATACAGCAGTACCAAAGCTCCTTCGATGCGATCAGGGAGACGATCGAGGGAGAAGACGGACAGACCATCGAAGTATGGTTTGCACGCACCCTTCAGCGGGTCTTCGGCTATGTCCGCTGGAGCAACTTCCTCGCTACGATCGGACGAGCTATAGCCTCCTGCCAGGCACAAGGGATCTCTGCCGAAGATCACTTCCGACCCATTCGGCAGGAAGGCCAAGACCGCAAGGGCGAAAAGCAGGAGCCACAAGACTACATGCTCACACGTTTTGCTTGCTATCTCATCGCTCAGAACGGAGATCCGAAGAAGGAAGAGATCGCCTTCGCCCAGGGTTACTTCGCCCTCCAGACGCGTAAAGCAGAGCTAATCGCTGAGCATCTCGAGGAGCTCACCCGCCTAGAGACACGTGATCGTCTGCGTTCGGCAGAGAAACAGCTGTCTCGCAACATCTCCCAGCGTGGGATCGACGCCCAGAGCTTTGCCCGTATCCGCTCCCAGGGCGATACGGCGCTCTTCGGAGGGCATACGACAGAGGAGATGAAGCAGCGCCTTGGCGTGAAGCCAGCTCGTCCCTTGGCCGACTTTCTCCCGACGATCACCATCGCCGCGAAGAACCTAGCGACAGAAATGACGAACTATCACGTCGCCGAAGAGAACCTCTATGGCGAGACCACCATTACCGACGAGCACGTACAGAATAACCTGAGCGTACGCCAAATGCTAGGCGAGCGAGGCATACGCCCCGAGGAGCTCCCAGCTTCGGAGGACATCAAGAAGACCGAGCGACGTATCTCTAGCCAGGGGAAGGAGCTAGAGAAGACCACCGGACACCTGCCCCCAGAGAAGAAGAGCTAGCCCCAACCTCGACCCAAGGTAGTGCGAGAGAGCCGAGACCCTAGTCCATCCCGATCTGACAAGGGTTTCGTAGGCATTATTCGTATCTTTGTCTTATCCTATTTACCTAGTTGTCTTCCCCATCGTCCTCTCATCTGAAACGACATATGAAAACTTCTTTCCTAGGGCGTAGTCTTAGCTTCGCAGGTCTAGCCCTTGCCCTGATCACCCTCGTGGGCTGTAAGTCTTCCTCGAAAAGCTCGATACTTCAGCAGTCAGCCATCGGTAAGCCTGGCGAACTAATGCTAGTCATGGACAAGCAATACTTCGAGACTCCCATGGCGCTAGCTCTCTATGATCTGCTGGAACAGGATGCCCCTGCACTCCCCCAAGCCGAACCTTCGCTACGTATATCACGTGTGCCTACGTCCTCCTTCACAGGGAATCTGCAGACGGTACGTAATGTCTTCCGCCTCGAAGTCGATCAGGATCGCTTCACGAAGACCAGCCTCAAGTACAGCTATGACGACTATGCCAAGGGGCAACTCGTCGTCCGTCTGACCTCGCCGAGCCAAGACTCCGTCCTCCGATATATCAAGGATCGTGGGGAAGCGATCATGAATACGATCCTTCGCCATGAGCTTTTCCTCTTCGGAGAGTCGGTCTCTAAGGTATATAGCCAGCAGGCGATGGAGCTGGTAGATAGTGTTTTTGGCTACCGATTCAATGTCCCTCAAGACATTCGCTCACGTAAGCTGGGTAAGAACTTCCTATGGATGTCCAACGCATCCATGCGCTCTCGCCACGATATCCTCGTCTATACCTTCCCCTACGAGTCGAAGGCCGACCTAGGACTAGATGTCCTCGTCCGCAAGCGGGACTCTGTCCTGAAGATGAACATCGAGGGAGAGTTCGAGGGAAGCTACCCCTGCACCGAGCAGAACTACGGCTTACTCTACCGACGCGTACAGCTCCCTGGACAGCCCCTACGCTCTGAGATCCGTGGACTATGGAAGATGGAGGGCGGAGCGATGATGGGTGGCCCATTCGTCTCGCAGGCTTTCCTAGACCCAAGCAAGCAGCTCGTCTATGTCTTCGAGGGCTTTGTTTACCGCCCCAACGAGGATAAGCTCCACCTCATCCGTATGATGGAGGCCGCTCTCTACTCCTTCCGTCCCGACAGCGTGAAGACCTTCGACCCGAAGATCATCCTGCAAGCAGGCTACACGAAAGGCTTCTAATCGAGTAGACGATGAATACACGCAAGCTACGCGTCGCTATCACCCACGGCGACATCAATGGGATAAGCTACGAGATACTCCTCAAGATCTTTGCTGACGAACGCATCTTCGAGCTCTTCACCCCGATCCTCTACGGATCAGCTCGGGTGGCTACCTTCTGGAAGGAGCACCTCCAGCTCTCCGAGGTCAGCTGGCAGACGATCCGACTAGCTAGCGAAGCCAAGGACGGAGTACTCAATCTCCTCGACTGCACCTCGGGCAAGGAGACAGTACACCCAGGCGAGCCTACGGCCGAAGCTGGGGAATCAGCCTTCCTTGCCCTAGATCGTGCGACGGCAGACATCCGCATGGGGCTGTGCGACGTCCTCGTCACCGCCCCAATAAATAAGTCTGTGATGCCTCGAGATCGCTTCCCCTTCCAGGGGCACACCGACTATCTAGAGGCTGCAGCAGCCGTAGTCCCTGGCGAATCCCTCATGGTACTTGCCTCAGGAGACTGCCGTGTGGCGCTGGCTACGACCCACATCCCCGTGAAGGAGGTGGCTGAGAAGCTCTCCCCAGAGCTCATCGTACAGAAGCTACGTCTACTGGAGACAGGCCTACAGCGAGACTTCGGGATCACGAAGCCCCGCCTAGCCGTCCTCGCCCTTAATCCTCACGCAGGAGATAAGGGACTCATGGGAGACGAAGAGGAGCGCATCCTTGCCCCTGCTCTCAAGCTAGCCGACCAGGCAGGCTTACTCGCCTTCGGCCCTTACCCTGCAGATGGCTTCTGGGGAAGTGGGCGTATTGACACCTTTGATGGTATCCTAGCCATGTACCACGACCAAGGGTTAGCTCCCTTCAAAGCGCTCTACATGAACGAAGGGGTCAATGTCACCCTAGGCTTAGAGTTCGTCCGCACCTCTCCAGACCATGGCACCGGCTACGACATCGCTGGTCAAGGGATCGCAGATCCTACCTCGATGCGCTGCGCTCTCTATACGGCTCTCGATCTCTACCGAGCCCGACGGAGCTATGATGAAGCGACACGCAATCCGCTTCGTCGGCTCTATCACAATCGTAGCCGAGATGATGAGCGTCTCGATACCACTTCGGTTCCTGACGAATACTAGTCGTCTAGTCCTCCACACATGCCTCTCCACGTCTACACAGCCTCAGCTGGTGCAGGGAAGACACACACCCTGACACGGGAGTACCTACGCCTTGCGCTCTCCTCTCCTGATCCTCGCTACTTCACAACTATTCAGGCTGTCACCTTCACCAAGAAGGCTACCGGAGAGATGAAGGAGCGTATCATCGACGAACTCCATCGGCTGGCAGAGGATCCCAAGCAGTCTGCCTTCGCAGAGGACCTGCAGACAGCCTTAAAGCTAACAGGGGAGGAGCTTCAGAAGCGTGCCTCACGCACCCTTCGCACCATGCTCCTTGACTATAATGCCTTTCGTGTACGCACCATAGACTCTTTCTTCCAGGAGGTCGTGCGTTCCTTTGCCAGAGAGCTAGGGCACTCAGGAGCCTTGAAGATCGAGCTGACGACCCAGCCTTGGCTCAGGCAGGCTGTCCTCGAGGTACTATCCGCCCAAGACAGACAGCAGGCTAACGAGACCATACGTCAGCTCATCGAGCAGCTTATCCAAGACAATATCGAAGCGGGAGAGCGCTTCTCTAAGCTAGAGAGCAACCTCACTTCGTTTGCTAAGGAGCTCGAAGTCGAAACTGTCAAGCTCCTACGCTCCAAGCACGAGTTCCCTACCAAGGAGAACGTCACAGCCCTACGCCAGCAAGCCAATACCCTTCGGAAGGATCTCATAGACGAAGCCCAACGACGAGCAACAAGTATCCTCAACCTGATAGACCAGGCTGGCATCAAGGATGAGGATATTCGTTACAAAGAAAAAGGTCCTCTTGGTCCTATACGTAGGCTCCAAAACAATCCCAATCAGTGGGATAAAGATGGTCAAGTCCTCACAAGGAGTAACTCTTATCTAAGGGAGTATCTCGCAGCCGATGATCCTATGGAGAAGATCGTCTCGAAGGGGGCAAAGGGACGCTTTAGCCCCATCGCTCGAGAGGTTAAGGAGCAAATGCTCGCATTAGATAGCTTCTTGCAGGAGAACTTTCCCCTCTATCAGACGACAGATCAGCTTCGTCGCTACTTAGGGCGATATAACTTGCTCATCGACATCGACACCGAGCTACAGCGCCTAAAGCAAGAGGGAGGTCTGATGTTTATCTCCGATGCTCCTTCGCTGATCTCTTCGTTACTTGAAGAGTCCCCTGATGATGCACCCTTCCTATATGAAAAGCTAGGAGCACGTATCAGGCACCATATGATCGATGAGTTCCAAGATACGAGTGCCCTCCAGTACGCAAACTTTAAACCTCTACTCAAGGATTCCCTCGCCGAGAATAAAGACTGCCTGATCGTAGGAGATGCCAAGCAGAGTATCTATCGCTTTCGCAACTCAGACAGCTCGCTACTCACCTCAGCACTACAATCTGACTTCGCTGGACAAATCGAGAAACACACCCTACAGGAGAACTGGCGAAGCACTCGGGAGATCATCCTCTTTAACAACAAACTCTACACCGCCCTCCCTAAGCTACTCCACGAATTATTCAATGCCCAATGGGAAGCACAAAACCAATCTCTCGGGGGGATGCAGGCGTTAAAGGAGCCTCTCGATGCCTTCCTTGATCTACAGATCGCAGCTTATGACGATGCCATTCAGGAGCTACCCTCTCAAAAGGAAAATGCCCCCGCTGGGCAAGTCGTAGTCCATCGCTATTTCCCCAAGACCAAAGGCAAAAGTCCAGCCGACATCACCGAGGAAAAGCAAGCAGAGCAGATAGAACAAGTAGCTAATCCTGCACTAGCAGAGCTCCCCTATGTGATCATCGACCTGCAAAAGAGAGGCTACCGAGCAAGTGACATCGCCATCCTTGTACGAAACAAGAAGAGCTCCACGGCCGTCTCCGAGGTGCTACTTTCCTTCCCTGAAGAACAATGCGAGGGCTACTCACTCCACTTCGTCTCCGAGGAGGCACTGCGGGTGGGAGAAGCCTTCTCCGTACGCTTCCTCATCGCTTGCCTAGGCTACATCGCTCACGAATCTCATCTTACCCGTGCGATCCTTCAGGAGGCCTATCACCAGCTCCTCGACCTGCACGGCACTGAATCAACTGATCCCCAAGAGCTCTCTAGCGAAGAGCTGGAGGATCTACAGACCATCGGACGGCGTGGTCTCTATGAGGTGGTAGAACTCCTTATTCACCGCTTCCAGTCTTACTTACCAGAGAGCGAGGGAGCCTATCTAGTCAAATTCCTCGATCAGCTCTATGCTTGGGGGCAGACCCAAGTCTCCGACATTCCATCCTTCCTCGCCTACTGGCAAGACCTAGGGGCAGAGGAGCGTATCGTGAGCGCCGCCTCCGACGACGCTCTCCAGCTGATGACGATCCACAAGTCTAAGGGGCTTGGCTTCCCCGTAGTACTGCTACCAGACCTCTCCTTTGACCTCGATCCTTCTGATAATCTAGAGAATATCCTCTGGTGCCCATTCCCTGATCTTCCAGCTCTAGCCCCCCTAACCAAGGCCAACGTAAAGAGTGTCCCCTTACGCTATCATAAAAAGCTACGTACCACCTTCTTCGCTCAGAGCTACTATGAGGAGCAGATGAGGTATCAGTTCGATGCGCTCAATCTCCTCTATGTCGCGACTACACGTCCGAAGCAGGAGCTTCACCTCTGGTTGGCAGAGCCCGACTCAGAGGAGGAAAAGGAGGTCAAGACGATGGAAGATCTCCTCCTTCGCCTATTGAAGAAAGATGCCGAAACCAAGGAGTTCTTCGCCAACATCCCTGCTGAAGAGGCTGGGAGCTTCACTTCCGACCTCCGTGCTCCTCTAGAGAAAGACCAGCCTCGTGATCAAACGATCTCGATCACCTCGCTCCAATCCTACCCCTTGGATACACGCCTGGCCGTCCTACGTGAGGGACTAGACTACTTCACCGAGGAGAGCCAGCGTCGCTATGGGAGGACGATGCACCTCATCCTCTCTCGGATCGAGACAGAGGGTGAGCTTCCGGAGGCGATGGCAGAAGCCGTTCGCCAGGGGTATATCACTCAGGAGCAGACGGGCGAGCTCGAGCGACTCCTTAGGCAGATCCTTGACCATCCCGATGCACGACGCTGGTTCGATGGCTCGGGAGAGGTGTACAACGAACGAGCGATCATCGGGGGAAAGCTCACGTCTAGCCGACGTCCTGACCGAGTCATCATCTATCCAGATGGACACGTAGAGATCGTGGACTACAAGTTCGGGAAGGAAGAACCTAGCTACCGCACTCAGGTGAGACGCTACATGGATCTCCTACGTGCGATGGGCTATGAGCAAGTCTTGGGCTACCTCTGCTACCTACAGGAAGAGGGAGTCAAGATCGTCGAAGTCTCAGCCAAGCACCCAGCCCCCGAGCAATAAGCCTCTCGCCCAAAGAGGCCCAAGACTAGAAGCTAGCACAGGCGACGGCATGCACTCTAGCTTTGCCATCTATCACCCGAGAGAGCTACTATGGCAGGCTCTCTCGGGTTTCTTTTAGCCCTTCCCAGAGATACTGATTAATTCCAACTAGTAGGCACTACTGTTGCCCCTCAAGGGGCACTACTGTTGCCTCCCGAGAGGCACTACTGATGCCCCTTTTGTGTTACTACTGTTACCCCTTGGATACAGTCCTTGATTAGCCACGCCCTGTCCCATCGGACACCCCAAATAGGACATAGGAGCTTTGGTATAACCTTTGTACTATTTTTGTATAGTTATTTACACTTAATCCGAATTTGATTATGAAGTTACCTAAGTGGCTACTCCCCGTCGGTATCCTTGTCATCCTCGCTCTATGGGCCGTGATGACGTATAATGCGCTTGTACCTATGGACCAGCAGGTCAAGAGCTATTGGAGCCAGGTAGAGAACCAATACCAGCGCCGTAGTGACCTGATCCCTAACCTCGTGAATGTCGTCAAGGGCTATGCCTCTCACGAAAAGGAAACCCTCGAAGGAGTCATCACCGCTCGTAGCAAGGCGACCTCAACGACGATCGACGCCAACAACCTCGACGAAGCCGCTCTACAGCGCTTCCAGCAGAGCCAGGATGCCCTCTCCTCTGCGCTCTCTCGCCTGATGGTCGTCGTCGAGAAGTACCCCGATCTGAAGGCCAACGAACAGTTCCAGAACCTCGCCGTACAGCTCGAGGGCACGGAGAACCGTATCGCTACCGCACGTCGTGACTTCAATGAGACTGCCAAGACGTACAACACAGCACGACAGACCTTCCCTACCGTCCTCATCGCCGGCCTGCTTGGCTTCAAGGAGCGTCCTTACTTCACCGCGCAGGCTGGCAGTGAGATCGCCCCAACGGTAGACTTCTCGAAGTAACCCACTAGTTGCCCATAACGCCTATGCGTTCACGCTTCTTAAGACTCCTCTTCCTGCTGGTGCTCTGGGTAGCCTCCCCCTTAGCGGGGCAGGTCTATAGCCCCGAGCAGGTGCCCAACGTCTTTGCTCAAGATAGCCTTCAGCTACTGAGCGACCCTGCGGGCTACATCCCAGAAGAAGAGCGAGCAGAGATCAACCGAGAGCTAACCCAGCTTCGCTTGACACGGGGAGTGGAGTTCGCTGTGGTCGTCCTCCCCTCTATCGGGGATGAAGACCTTGAGGATTTCACCACGGCGCTCTTTCGTCGCTGGGGGATTGGCTCGAAGACCAAGAATGACGGTCTGCTCCTCTTGATGTCGATCGAGCAGCGACGTCTGCGCTTCGCCACAGGCTATGGCCTCGAAGGTGCTCTACCCGATGCTCTGCTAGATCGTATCCGACGGAATGAGATGCGCTCCCTCATGCAGGACAAGCAGTACGGAGCGGCGATCCTAGCGGCAATCGCAGCGGTGAATCAGGCGCTCTCTGAGGACGGCTACCAGGGAGAGGTACGCTCGGCACAGAGCAGGCGATCTCATCAGATCAACTGGCAGATGATCGCCTTCTTCTACGGGCTTATCCTCCTAGCAGCAGGCTATAGCGCTTGGTCTTCCCTAAGAGACTACGAGGTGCGTGGCAGGCGTTCGCCCCAGTGGCTTAGAGCACAGCTCCCCTACCTCCCGCAGAAGCTCGTCCGCTATAGCCTCCTTCTAGCCCTCCTCTGCCTTCCCTTGGGTCTGCTATACTATCTCTGGGCAAAGCAGATGGAGAAGCGCCTAGTGACGCTAGCGACCCGCTGTCCGCAGTGCGGTGCAGAGAGCATGCTCCTCCTATCAGATACGGAGCGCTTACGCTATCTACCTGAGCTAGCTAAGCTGGAGGAGCAACTCGGCTCTCGACGCTACCAAGTCTATCGCTGTGCCTCCTGCACCCACACTGAACTCACCTCCCAAGACCTAGGGACGCACTGGCAGATCTGCGAGCACTGCGGTGGGCGAACAGCCGAAGCTGTCAGCTCTCGCCTAGTGAATATCCCTGGGAAGGGACGCTACCAGCGCACGACGATACACTGCCGGCACTGTGGACATGATCAGCACCAGGATCGCCGAGACACGACTGATGAAGATTTGACTGCATCGGCACTCCTACTAGCAGGACTTATGCGACGCAATCGCTATCATGGTGGCGGTGGCTTCGGTGGCGGTTTTGGCGGAGGCTTCTCTGGAGGTAGCTTCGGAGGAGGATCCACAGGAGGTGGTGGTGCCTCCGGTGGATGGTGACCTAATCCGCTTCCTCATCTAGCATAAATACTCCACCCCTCCAAGCTCGTATCTTGTAGCTTGGAGGGGTGGAGTATTTTTATCCCTTGTCTATAATGCGGAAAACGAATTGCGACCGATTTTGAAAACGAATTGCACTTGTCGGCAAAAACGAATTGTGCCAGAAAAAACTAAAAATGAAAGCGAGCGGAGATGTGTTAATATCTCCGCTCGCTTGTCTTTAGAGCCTAAGATCTAATACTAAGTTCTGGCGCTGGAAGAGCTATTGCAGTGACCGTCACATTTGCCCGCTGAGCATCGCCTCCAGGAACAGACACAGCCAAAGACAAGCCTGCCTCCTGTGACAAGGTGAAAAATGAATGAGCAACATGATTACCGACCATCGTCTCAGGACTTACAGACAGTTGGATACAACACTTGTCGGGATTAAGCAATGGATGACGATTATCTCGGAGCATTATTAGCGTACCATTGTCTCTTAGATCTCCATACTTGAATATCCCTGTTCTGATCCATTCTCCTCGGCTAGTCCTGCTTAATGTACCTAGCACGCTGTTAGGCTGAGCGTGCCAAGGCACATCTTGCATCAAGATCTTATCATAAGGGATCAGGCGTGTAGGTCTTCGATCGACAATGCCTATAAATCGCTTATAGACTACTCCATCACGTGTGGTAAGCTCTTGTGATAGCCCAGGTCTAACATCCTCATCAGGTACTCGCACCAGGGATGATTTGAGCACCGAACCCTCAAGCTCACTCATATCTCCGGTGATGAATGGGAACTTTTCCCGCTCATCTTTTTCAGTCCGGTAGTAGGATTGTGGGCGATTAATGATAGCAATAGGCTTAAGTGCTCCAGAGAACACCTTATCCATCGGAGTAAACAGGGGGACATCGAAGACACTATCATCTATATCAAATTGCCCCTGTAGCTCTTTTAACCTGAGACTAATCTCCCGCAGGTTAAGGGTGGATCCATAGAGCTCACCTCTAGCATTAGCACGAAGGGATCCATTATTATCAGGTGTGACAACAGCCTTACGAAGAGTACGTGCATCCTTATAGGAGTCCTCTCTTGTCGTTATATCTTGACTTGACTGCTGTATTTTGAGGGTGTACTTCTGGTCACCCTGTAGAGGTGCCTGAAGCTGGTCTACATCAATAACCTCTCCTTCGCAGATAGCTACTCCCCTAGATCTAGTACTAGGGGGTACGAGGATCATAATCCCAGCACCTGCGAGCTTGCCAAAAGCACCAAGGAGATTAATCTGCTCTTGGATAAAGTCGAGGGTCTCTGTAGAGATTGGATAGTGACCTGTTTCTCCAGCTCTATTGACAGAGCCGAGATAGTTAGCTTTATTCATATTTAAAACGCTATTAATTGGTGATTAATCGGTTGGCAAGATCGTAGCACGTCGAGTGGGAAGTCTATACTTGTCAATCAAGTACTGCACATCTTGAAGGTTTGCATTATATACATCCCTAGGCACATACACCCGGAACCCTAACGTGTCTGGTGCACTTGTTTCTCGAGCCGTATCTAATATCTTGGGTGACGACTTCGGAAGCGCAACGGGGACACGGGGACGCTTGACACTGAAAGTATCGACCACCCTCCCTGAGGGGCGAATATCCTCAATACGGTATCGGATACCTAGCTTCGAAGGATAACGATCCTCGAGGAGTCCCAGAAGGTGGCACACTTGCCCGTTATGTCCTAGGTGATAGCGATCCTCCTCAGAGGAAGACAAGAAGCGCTCATAGAGCGAACGCAGGGGAGCCGAAACGGCAAGAAGGAGGGATATAATGATGGGTTTACGGAGGAAGCTGGGCAAAGTATCGGTAATAACCTTTGTCCAGTCTATCCTAGATATGGGAGTATGGCTCATAAGGACTATAAGTGATATTGAGATTATTGAGCAAAAAATAGCCGGATGCTGGTCTGTGGTATCCTGTAAAAGCTACAAAGGCATCATAGGCAGAAGGTCGAGCTGAAGCATAGGTAACAGTAGACGCCTCGACACCTGGGAGGCGAGATAGATCTACGACAAGATCTGATGGTCTGAATACGCCATCAAAGGGGAGATGGATGATGTTGTCACTTATGACCCTACGTATCTGCTTATCGAGCTCCTCACTAGGCTTCCCCGCTACAAGGAGGGATGGGGTCAAGTAGACTGTCAGATCTAGACGGAGCTCATCCCCTGGAGCAGAAGTAACACTAAGGGGTACCCCTGCATCCTTGATGACCTCCATATATGCTGTTAGCTGGGTGATCACCTCACTAGGCAATACTTGAGGGCGCCCCTCTTTATCGGCTCCCGCCACTTTGATCTGTACTACCCCCCTCCACTCACTAGCCACGGCATAACGTATCACACTAGCTTTATCCTGCTCCTCGGGAGTGATCTTGCTAAGATCATATTTGTCCTTGTAGGGTGGCAGGGAGTGACCATGCAGGTAAGCCTTAGCCCGTTGTGCATACCAGCGCAGTGTGTGTGGCTCAGCCTCACTCACGAGCTTATCCACCTCGTCACGGTGTCGGTCGAACAGGCTCTCGAGGGTATATACACCTGTGGCAAAGACCCAAAATAGGATACTCTCCAGGGCAACCTTGCTGAACTGCTCATCATAGGTTTTGGACGGGTCTAGCTTGTAGGCTTTTTGGACGACGGGATCAGCGACAAAAGCGCTAGCAATCTCTCGTCTAATATCGGTGATAGTACGTGACATAGTGGCTTACTTAAAGGTGAGCTCATACCCCGAGGGGGTAGAGGTGAAGCGGTCGGCAGGGATAGCGCAGTGGTGCATCTGCTTGATGACCTTTGTAGGGAGCATAGGATCTAGCTTACCCCCCAAATACTTACGTATGGCTATCCCCAGGGTGGGATACTCTCCAAACTCCCCAGGTACCGCCTCAAGGAGGAAGGCAGCGGTCTGCTCTCTCACCTCTCCTATGGCGATACGCCCTTTTGAGAGGTCTAAGTCGCCAGTTTCAGGCGACACAAGAATACCTAGCATGTCTTACGTGTTAATGTTTGACCTTGGAGTCCTCGTAGTCTCCTCGCTTTGTTTGTTTCAGGCGTTTCCCCGCCCAGGGTGATATGCTCCCCTTGAGGGCTCCCCCTCCATCCCCAGAGATAGGCGTCCAGATTGTTAGGGCTTGCTTGAGATCATTAATGTCTGCCTCAATGGCATTAAGCCTAGAGGTCAGTCCCTCAACATTGACTAGCCCTCCCAGCTCTCCACCATTAAAGATGATCCCCTCAGCCGTGATGGTAAGGGACTGGTCTCCGATCTTGACCTCGAGCGCATCTAGCTCATCTGTCAGGAGCACCGCCCCCGTATCTTGCCCATCGACGAGCCCAACAATGACATAGCTCCCCTCCTTTGGCAGTAGGAGGAAGCCGTTATCTCCCTCTTGATCTCCTTGCAGGGATACCCCAAGGATGGGAGCGCTCTCATCAAGTGGCTCACAGTCCACCGTGCGAGTGGCACGATCCACGGATGTAACAGTGCATAGCTTCAGGAGGGCATCTTTACCTCCCGATAGACGTCTTATAAGTAATGCTATCTGGCTCATATCACTCGGCTACACGGAAGCCTAATGTAACCTCCTGGCGGAAGCCCTCCGTGCTATATTTTATCGTTACTTTTTTGACCTGATAGACCCCCTTGCGCACTCCGTCGATGACGATACCAACGGTATCTAGCTTATCCAGGAGGCGAGCGCCAAAGGTGGTGACGCTACCGGTTAGTCCATCCCGCTTGATGCGTTTAAGCTCTTGTTCAGCCCATGCTCTTAGCTCAGCCTCGTTTTTACCGTAGGTGTGGATGGTGCGGAGCTCTCCATCACTATCTCCTAGCTCGAGTTTGATCTTCTTCCTCTGCCCACGCTTGGCGGATGGAAGAAAGGAGATCGCCTTAACCTTGATACGCATAGTGTCACCTCGTTGCTCCTTGAGGGAGGTATCACTAATGAGATTAGTCCCTGTACGTATGACCTGCGAGGGCTTACCTGATGCATCACGGTCAAAGATGACCCCAACGTACAATACGGGGGTACCCTCCTCGTATCGGAAGAAGCTACGTACACCCTGCTCCCTCAGATCCCCAAGCAAGGAGGCGACATTGTCAGCAGTAACACGATAAGCCCCGAGTGTCTGCTCGCCCAGCACCTTGAAGGAGGTGATCCCTTGGTCGGTGAGGATCTGGGATAGAGAGGCGTTAGGGTACGCCTTTTTGACCGCTGGGCGCTGCTTAAGCTGGTACATCTCATCCTCGCACTCGATAACTACAGGGGTCTTAAAGCCCACCTCACGGATATAGCCCACGAAGGCAAGCTGTAGGTCACCGTCATAGCCAAGGGAGACACGTACCTTATCTCCTCGTCGAAGAGGTGCTCCCTGCTTATGATCCCACAGCATACGCTTAGGGAGGGTGATCTTGCAGGTATCGGTGAGATCCTCGCTGGATCGCTCGATCTCGCAGGAGGTGATCTTGTCTATGACCCACTTGCGCTCAGACTCGATCTCGACACGGGCGGTAAGGCGATACATAGGGCTAATAGTCGCTGGAGAATACGTTATACTCGTTGTCTGATAGGGCGCTGATGGTGAGCTCCTGGTAGTTGCTCTCGGTGGCTTGGGTAAGGGAGTAGCTCTTAATCACGATGCGGTTAATCTCGAAGATGTCAAAGAAGGAGCTCTGTACCTGGATGGGCTTATCCAGCTCGAGGAACTTACGCAGCTCTCGAAGTCCCTCCTCGGGGTACACATCTGCCACCTTACCATCCACTAGACCCTGAACGCCTACAGCGATATTGATGTCAAAGTCTCCATCGGCGATATACTCCTTGACCGTACCTGCCATACCTACCACCTGTGTAGTGATGATATGCTTTGTACGTGTCATCGCTACCACGGCATCGGGGATATTTAGCTCGTTGCCATCCTCCAAGCGGAGGAGGAGGGGACATAGCACATAGCGTCCCTGCCAGTAGGCGGTATCCGTGATGGGTACCCCTACAGGCGATCCCGCAAACTCTCGCCCCTCCTTGTTGTAAGCAAGGGCTCCCTTACCAGATCCCGGGAAGCGGTAGACCATCACCTTACCAGCTGTGATGGCGGTAGGGAGGATCGTAGATAGAGTACTAGCCATTGTTAGCTGTTAGCGTTAAGCACGTGAGCTACGTACAGGTCTTGGTAGTGGACTATCTTTTTGATGAGCTCGGGGGAGAGATCCTCGTCGATTGTGGCACGATACTCGAGCCACTTGCCGAAAGCCATAAACACCTCGATGACATCGACGACACTAGCCTTCTTGTCTAGCTTCTCGATGGCATCGGAGAAGCCCTTAAGCTGTTTACCCAGGCTGGCTGAAGCCGTGGGATCGTCGCTTTTTAGGGTGTCGGAAATGAGCTTGTCGATGGACAGGAGGAGCTTATTGACGAGCTCAGGGCGGGTGATATTTTGTGCTGCTCTTAGGTTCTGCCATTGCCCTGTCTGAGCCCACTTGGAGATAGTCGTCTCAGAGATCCCCACCCGAACGGCAATGGTCTTCTGCTCTTGTCCCTGGAGGAACAGGAGACGGGCTAGCTCCTTCTTGTCTTCTCGTTCTTTTGCCGTCATGACTGGGCAGTATTGGTGTGTGGTAAAGTGGTATCTTGTGGTGGATACCATGTTTTCTCGAGGGCGAGGGCATCAGCCTCAGGGAGGAGCTCCCAGTTGTCCTCTTCGCCCTTGGCGATCTGCAGGATGGCTCCTAGGATCTTGATCTTGCGATTAACATACATATAGCCATCATCGGCTATCAACTCTATCATCTCTCTGTGTGGCATAATGAGATATATATTAGGGTTATCTGTACACTACGGAGAAGCCCTTGTCTACAGCCTTAGTGCCGACATACTCAAGGGTCTCCTGAAGGTCTGATCTCTCCTTCAAGCGGGAGGATAGCGTGATCGTCTTACCCGTGACCTGTTGTGCATTGTCTACAAGGTAACGCAGGCTCTCGGCTGACAGCTCTCGGCAGTTATTAAGGTCGATGGAATTGCTAAGCCCCTTGATCTTGACATCTGACAGCTCAACACATCCAGCAAAGGTGCTTGCCACGTTAGATACGCTTGAGATCTCCAGCACCCCGTCAATACGTTGCAGGAGGGCGCATCCGCTGAACATATGCGACATATCTCCCGGGCAAGCAAACGTGCCCGATGAGAAACGCACCGAACGCAGTGACGAGCAGTAAAGACACATAGCAAAAGACTTTTTAAGCTTCGGCAGGCTCCCTATGGTGAGCTCTGTCACATTAGAGCAGTTGGCGAGTAGGGAACCAACATCATCCACCGACGGCATGTCACCAATAGTAACCTTTGTCAGCTGGCTACACGATGCAAACATATTGTTAGCCACCGTACAACGTGGGAGATCTGGGAGCTTTACCTCACCCGCCATTGATGAGCACCCAGCGCACATGGATACTAACGAGGTAGCTCTTTCAATACCCTCCACCTCTGGCATCTTAATCAAATCTGCGTTATTGTTGAACAGGTAGCTAAGATCAGGTGTGGTGTAATTAGGATCCACCCGCAAAAGAGGATACCACGCCTGCTTGTACCCCGTGAACTGCTGTGATCTAAAGATCAACAGCGTGGGTGGTATGTAGTCCCTTATCTTTTGCGGGAAGCTAGCTATCCCGTCGGCTTCGGAGACTTTGACACCGACAGACGCCAGCGCATCAGCAGTATCCTTAATGCATTGATGGAGGGCGACAAGCTCATCTCCCATTAGCTTATTTTGTGTCATAGGTGCGTCTTTGCCGTATAGGTATCTGTGAATAATGGAGTAATGATAGTCATTGACATTAGACCATTGCTCTTTCGTGAGCTTGGGGTTATCTGCGGTGGTATCGAGATAGATCTGATAGGCACTTTTCCCCTCATCCCCCTTAAGACTCAATAGCCATTCCTCGAGGGAGCCTTGGTAGCCCCCTCTCTTGGCGAGCGTATAAGCATCAAGACCTGCATCTCCCGGCTCACCCTTTAGGGATTTCAGCCAGTCCTCGAGGGAGCCTTGGTAGCCCCCCCTCTTGGCGAGATTATAGGCATCTTCACCATCTCTCCCCTTGAGTGACCTCATCCATTCCTCGAGGGAGCCTTGGTAGCCCAGCTGTTGGGCTAGCTCATAGCTACTATATCCCCGCTTACCTCTTAACTTATCCATCCACTCCTCGTGACTTGTGACAAGTCCATTAGCTAGTGCATAATGATAAGCATCCTGACCTGCCTCTCCTCGCAGTGCCTGTGTGACCTCGGCGGAGATAACATAGGCGCTCAGCGTGGATGCGGGGGTATTTGCAGGGAGCACCTCGGCAAAGGCTTGTCTCACACGCACCTGCTTATAGCTCCCTCCTGGAGCTGGAGCAAGGTAGGAGATCTCGACATCCCACTTCCCCGCACGCTGTTGCGATGCAGGGAAAGAGACCTCGATAACATTACCCCGAGCCTCGAAGTCAGGAGTAAGCTCTTGCCAACGCATATAGGGGATGAGTCGCACGGAGAGCTCCCTCACCTGAGAGAGATCTACCTTGTTGCTCTCTACCTGGATGTCGCCAGGCTCGCCTGAGAGGTGCAGGGTTTGTTGGTATAGGATAACGGATACCGTGGTGTCGTTACCTTGGATTATCTGTTGCATATCTATTGGATGGCTAGTGAGGTGTCATTAACAGCGGAGAGGAGGAGCTCGGTGATTATACCCCTTACCTCGGAGGGATCCGAGGTGAGGTTGGAGGTCTTAATGGTCAAGCTCTCGACAAGCTTATCAATATGTATCGTGACATGTGTTGCCTTGCCTGATCCTCCACCGCTCCCCCCTGCTCCTCTGCTGGAGGAGTCAGCTGTCGAGGTCATGCCTGGAGGAGTCAGCTGGGGGAGGTCTAGTCCCAGACCTCCTGCGTCACTGCTTCCTGCCGAGCTATACCCCTTGCCAGCTGACTCCTTACCTTTCCCTGGCTTCTTTTTTTGCTCCTTGGCATCTTCTTCGATCTCCTTGTTATACGCCTCCCTGAATGCGTTGCCCGTCTCCTTGCCGAACTTGGAGAAGGCTCCTGTCATCTTGCTTATCGCCGCCGATATACCCTTGCCGTCCAGGCTGAAGGCAGCCTTGATGAGATCACCAATACTGCTGAACACACTCTTAGCGAGCTCCCAGATATTGGAGAAGGTCGCCTTGAAAGAAGCCCAAAGCCCCTTCAGTGTCGCTCGGAACTTGACAGAGGTACGCCAGAAATAAGCACTGATAGCAACGATGGCGACGATGGCGGCTGCTATCCACCCCACCAGGGGTATAGACATGATAGCAGCGCTTACAGTATGGCAGGCGGTGACGGCGGCAGTTTTAAAGCTCATGAAGGCAAGATTAGCCATAGCGGCGAAGCCTATCTGAGCAGCGCCACCGGTCACCAGGGAGCCGATGTAGTAGAAGAGCGCCGAGGCGCCTCGGGTGAGGAGGACAAGGGCGAGCTTACCCACTCCGATAAGTGCAGAGAAAGTCCCCTTAGCAAAGAGGAATAAGCTCTTAGCCCCCAAGCCCGCCCACACCGATAGCCCCTTAAGGAGAGGAAGAGAAGCAGAGAGGAGGGGGGTAAGCTGTGCCAGTGGGATCAGTGCATCAGATAGCACACCCGCCCAAAGGGACATATCACCGGTGGCATTAAATAGCGAGATCTTAAGATCCTCGAAGCGCTGCCTTATGCGGGCTTGTCTCTCCTGGAAGCTCCCCATAACGACCTGCGCCTGCTCGGTAGCCGACTGCGTGCCTTGCACGGCTTCGGTATATCTCCCGAGCTCCTCCGTACCACCCACGAGGGCTAGTGCTGCATTGGTGTTCTCCTTGCCAAAGAGCTTAGCAAAGAGGGCGGAGTCACTCATAACGGGCTTAAGGAGCTCGAGGCGCTCCTTAAGGCTCTTACCCTTGTCGGCGAGATCATTGACACTGATACCTGCGCTAGCTAGCTCACGTTGTACCTCCTTGGGGAGGAAGCGTCCTTGCGAGAGCGTCGCCAGCACATTACGTAGGGCGACACCGCCCTCGCTCCCCTTTTTACCTGCCTTGTCCAGCACCTGTATGGCGGCGTTGGTCTCCTCAAAGATGACACCCGCACCCTTGGCAGCCATACCTGCCTGCTCGAGCGCCTCCTTGATCTGGGGGAGCTCAGCGGAGCCCTCTTGTCCTGCAGCTGCCATGACATTCATCATGCGTGCCATCTCCTGGGAGGCACGGATAGGGTCTGACAGGTCTACCCCATATTGGTTCATTGCCGTATTGAGCACATCGGCAGCAGCCGTAGCATCTCCTCCCATAAGCTTGGAGAGCGTTGCCACACTCTCACCCATAGCCTTAAGGGCTATAGGGCTCTTTGCCAGCTCGGGGGACAGCTGTCCGAGGATCAGCTTATAGGACTCGACAGCCCCGGCAGCGTCAATACCGAAAGCCTTGGCGGTGTCTCGAGCATAGCCCTCGATCTGCTTAAGGCTCTCCCCCGTCACCCCCGTGACCGCTTGAAGGTCGGTCATCGAGGAGTTCAGCGCAATACCAGGGCGAGCAAGAGCCTCCACGCTACTAGTGAGCTTGGAGAGCCCATTGGCAACGATGTCCACACGTGCGAGGGTACCGACAAAGCCATCTACAACGCTTTTAGTCTTGGAGATCTTGTCGGAGAACTCGCCCGTTGCCTTTTTCATGCCGTCGAGCTTAGCGGCGAAGTCACCGCTAATACCAAAGAGGTAGCTAAAGGAGGAGGTATTCATCGTTGTGTTATAACTATTGGGTTCATTCGACAGGGCTAGGCATCCCCAGCGGAGAGTGCCCGAGAGATTGCGAGCTGAGTCATCATGACACTCCGCTCCTCAAGCCACAAGGACTGAGCTAGCGCACTAGCCCAGTCCTCTTCACCCAGGGCTTCGGGGTCGATGTGGAGCCAATGGCGGATAAGGGCGCACCCCTTGATGATGCCATCGCTGGCATCATCGGGAGCAAGGGTGTGCGCCTCTATGCGTTTTTTAGTGTCGCCTTCGTCGAGGTGAGGAGCTCAGAGGCTGCCGAAGAAGCTGCCACAAAGAGGACACCATCTTCGAGCACCTCTTTCGCCCCCTCTACCATGCAGTTGCGGAGGAAGATCTTAGACGCCTCGAGATCGTCACTCTTAGCGATCTTATTCACGGCTTTGATGGTCTCAAAATCGGGGCGCTTAAGGTAGATACGATAGACCTCCTCCTCGTCCTCGACATCGACGATCTTAACCTTGCCGTACTTGACTTTCAGCTTGTCGAGCTCTTCTGGGGATACCTCCCCGATATACTTTTTGTCCATTTTAACTGATGATTAATTGGTGTTTAAGCGCCCTTGACACCCCATACGATGTGCGAGGGAACGAGGGGGAGGTCTACCTTGACCTCCGTATCTCCTTCCGAGATCTTTCGGGTGTTTTCCCCGAACTCGCAATTTTTGATCACGTCGGTGACGACGATACCCGCCTCATTGATGTAGGATACGGAGATGTCAAACATGCCTAGATCCTGCAAGCGTCCATTATGGCTCTTAGCCTGGAGAGCGAGCACCTCCTCAGCATAGAGAGTGAGCTTAGCCTCCGCCGTGATACGACCACGCCCACGCCCTACAGGGTAGCGCCCAGCACCATACTTATTGGAGATCTCTTGCTTGTCGTCATACTCGACGGAGACGATACCCGTGATGGGCACCCCTGCGATAGCCACGAGGACATCCGCCCAGCCATAGAGTACCCCATTAATGAGTGGGGTACCATTACGATCTAAAGTTGCCATATCTTATAGCTTTGTGGTATAACCTATTTTGACCTTGAAGGAGCGGAGGACACCTGTTGGCACCTCACGGATCACCACCTCGACTTCCGAGGAGGATAGCACGTTTTGCTCGGGATTGATATAGGCTCTATAGCCTGACAGCTCTTCCGCTCTCTCCATCTCCTCGAGGGCTCGGGATGCTACCCCCTCAAGGTATTTGACGGTATAGTCTTGGAGCTTGCCCGTATCCTTATCGATGTGCACCGAACCGCCCAGCTTGAGCGTCATATACTTACGCACCCCACGTACCGCCTTATCCATCGTGCGTACTCGCTCGATGGCGTTGTAGTCGCTTGTTGGCTCATCTAGCGTATGACTGTCGGAGACATAGCAGTCCCCCAGGGCGGGGTAGGTGACAGCGAAGATATAACGTGCCTTATCCAGTGCATCAAGGACTCCAGGGTCAAGGCTACGCAGGAGCGTGCCATCACCAAAGGCAGGCAGTGCCAGCCCAAGGGGGTACTGCTCCACCCATCCAATAGATTGGTTTACGGGTGCCTTAGAGAGGATGCCGAGGAATGTACCTAACGCAGACACGCTGGACTTAGCCACCTTATTATCAGCATGGCTATAGAGCTCTGCTCCTCGACCCTCGCCATCCTGGGCGATGACAAGAGATACACGGCTCTTGCCTCCTCCTGCCAGATTGGTAGCGAGGCTTGCCACGGGTGAGGTCACCTTAGGAGCAAGGAGGAGAGATAGGGGCATCTCCTCATTGTCGAGGGCATCGGCAACACCCTGGAGCGTGGTGACAAGGGAGGCATCAGCTACCTTATCTCCCAGCCATACCCCTACCTGGCGAATACGCCCCGAGGTGTAGCGCTGGAGGGTCTTGATCTCGACAAAGGAGTAATTACCCCCCGAGGGCTTAGGGTAGATAGCCAGGTAGAGGATGATCCCTGGATTAACTCGAAAAATCTCGGAGAGATGGTAGTGCACTAGGCGGATCTCCCAGCTGGTGTGATTGGCGGTGATCCCTAGCTCCTCGGCTCGCTCAATCGTCGAGACAGGACGGATCCGCTCCGTTGTGCTAAAGCCATCGGTCACCCCTGATACCGCTGTGGGGAGTGTCGCCAGATAGAAAAGGAGTCCCGTGATATGGTCTTCCCCTGGCAGGGAGGCAGGGATCCCCCCATTCTGGCGGATGATTTTTACGCTATTCATAATTCGGTCTGCAGGTGCTTAGGTCGGAGGTGAGGGGGGAGGTGGCGACGGTAGTCCTCATCGGTGGGCGGGGTGCGGAAGAATACCTGCACACTATCATCAGCCAAGGTTTGGGCATAGTTAATAGCATCGGAGTAGCCGTAGAAGGCGGTGCCGTCGATCGTGAGGAATACGACGTCTAGGTCGTTATCTCGGAGGATCTGAGCTGCCATATCCGATAGAGCACTAGGGGCTTCATCTTCGTAGCTGGTGTCCTTTTCTTCTTCCTCATCTTGGGCATCTCCACCCGTTTCAGCCTCCTCGGGAGCGTCTCCTTCGGTAGCCTCGGGGGTGTCAGCGTCTTCTACATGCTCTTCCGTTGCATCTTTATCCTTAGGCTCTTCCTGGGGGGCTGAGGCTTCCTCCTGGGGAGCGTTGGAAGGAGCAGCGTCTTCAGCTGGCTTTTCCGTTGCGTCTTCACCCTCCAGCTCTTCCTGGGGGGTAGGGGTCTCGTCCTCCACCTCGGGGGTCTCCTCTTGTGCTTGCCCTTCGGGGAGCGAGGCAGGGACGGTAGGTTCTTGGGTATTAGGATCTACCACCTCTTCTTCTGGGGTAGTCACTTTCTTCTTAGCCATAGGATGATTAAGGGTATAATGACCAGAGCTAGGAGTATCCACCAGGGGGGTAAGCTAGCTAGCCCTGTCTTTGTTTCTTTTCTTGTGGTGATGTCGCTACTTGCCTTGGTGGCATGCCGTGATACACGCTCCTCGAGGGTGGGCAGGACGGTCTGGCTGTCCGTTGTTGCTACTGCCTCGAGGGAGTCCCCTCGTCGGGTAAGACGCAGGGAGGTCTTCCCTTGTCGAGCGTGGTAGCCAGCACCCTCGGGGAGCTCAAGGAGGGTCGAGAGGGGGAGGTGAAGTGTCGCCTTCGTCTCGGGGAGAGTCACGGGTGCCTGTCGGATCTCTACCCTTTCGCTTACGCTGTCGAGGCGGTGGGAGTCCGTCGTCTGAGAGTGGCGTACGCTGCAGCTCACGACGGATAGGGCACTGAGACCAGATACGGCAAGTAGCCCCCTTAGTGACCGCCCGCTCGAGGCGTGAGATGTCGGAGCGTATCTGCTTGTTTTCATCGGAGAGAGTAAGGAGCTGGTCATGGACATCAGCGTATAACATCTTATAGGTGTCATGCACCTCCTTGGCGGTGCGTGCTGAGCGTAGACGGGAGCTCGTGAGCCACCCGAGGAGTGCTCCTAGCCCTCCCGTTGGCACCAGCCACTGCAGGAGGGTGAGGAGCTGATCCATAGGTGGAGATTATTATTGGTTAATACCTATTGTCTTAAGCCACTGAGGCACATCAAAGGAGGGACAAGCCTTAGCGGCGAGCTGGTTATGTCCTACAATCTTGACAGAGGGGAAGCGGCGGTGAAAGTCGAGGACATAGCGCTTGAGTGCTTCCAGCTGTGCTGGCGTGCGGGTATCCTTAGGGGTCTTGCCATCCTTGCTCACACCCCCCACGTAGACAATGTGGCGACTGACCGAGTTATATCCTGCAGCCCCATTGGTGACCTCCCAAGGGTCTACCTGGGCATCCTCATTGTTGCCGACAAGACGCTCGATACGCCCGTCAAGATGGATCATATCTGTATAGCCTACCTGACTCCATCCCCGCCCTCCTTGGGCTTTGGGGGCGGTATGCCAGTGGCGGATCTCGTCACTACTGACGGCACGCCCCTCGGGCGTAGCCGTGCAGTGAATGACAAGATGCTTAAGTGCTTGTGCCATAGGTTAAGCGTTAGCGGATACGATAGCGGCTAGACACTGCTTAGAGCGCAGGGGAGCGCAGATAGCACGCTGGCGCACGTTGAAGAGACTACGGTGATGGATGGGGTCATTCTTCGCCTCCGAGTGGTAGGTGATGAGGGATCCCATAGCACGCATACAGCTACCCGAGTGGAACATCACCGAAGCTGGACGAGATCCTGAGCCTGGCACAGCGCCGAAGGCGAGCTTCGTCTTGCTGGCGACGGTGTAGTAAGGCGTGTCGGTGTACTCAAAGATCTCGAAGCCGTAGAGGCGACCGATACGACCCTCCTTGTTGTCCATGTTGTACTGACGCTCGAAGGCTTCCGACACACTCAAGAGGTCTTGCACGTGGTCTGGACAAAGGACTAACACACGCTCTCCTGCAGGGAGCTTCCATTTGTCGGCAAGCGTCTTGAGGATGCGCAGGTCGGCAAGCGAGAGCTTCTTTCGACCTCCCTCGTCAGAGGTGGCTCCCGTGGTGAGCATGACGGGGCTATCGTCGCTATGGCTCTGCGGGGCTAGGGCATGGATCGCCTTAGCATGGATCTTAGCGGCAACAGTCTCCTTATGACGATCCTGTACGCTACCCAGCTTGTCATAACTGATCGTATCGAGCTCCTTGTCTGAGATCGCCGTTGCCTCCGTTTCGAAGTTGTCCAGGGAGATAGGCTTATCGGCATCTGCTATAGTGGCGACATTGAGGGGATAGGTGGTGTTATTGACCAAGACCTTAGGGTCACCGCCGAGCTCCACAAAGTGGATCGTGTCGTTATTGACATACTCGTCATAAGAGCGGATGAACTTGTACCACCCCAGATTTTCGGCAGCCTCCCGAAGGAGTCGTATCATCACTCCTGTCCAGACCTCCTGATTGACACCCGCTCGGGCGGCATGTCCCTTAATCAGGGGTGGGAGGGCTAGAGATAGGACGCAGAGCCCTACCACGCCCACCTCGACGGGGATACCTAGGAGATAGGCGATACCTGCACCGATGATGCAGTTAAGCATCAGCCCTACAATGAGCACAAGCAGGGCGACAGCTAAGCGCTTAATAATGTCAAGCATATAATTAGTAGTTAATATAATTAGTAGTTAATAGGTGATTAATTAGGTGAGAAGCCGAAGTGCTCCTTATACAAGCGTGCATACTCCTCAGGATCCTCAGCTTTGAAGGCAGCGAGCTTATCCGTAGGGATGTCGGTAAACTTGGCGTAAGTGGTCTGAGCACCCGAGGAGGGGACATCCTTGATAAAGCCAGAGGGGCGGGCAGGAGCCTTAAGCCCCGAGAGGGCAATACGTAGCTCATCACCTCCTAGGGAGAGCCCGATCTTCTTATAGGTCTCCTTCTGCTCGGCAGTGATTTTGCCTAGTCGGATAGCCTCCTCTACCTGCTCATCAATGAGCGCTAGCTGGAGCTGCTCTACCTCGTTTTCCTTTTTCTTCAGCTGGGCAATAGCACCCAGCACCTGCTCCTGGGTAGCCTCCTTGGGCAAGCCTAGGGCAAGGGCGATTTCTTCATTCATAGGTTCTTGATTATTGTGTTTGGGGGTGTCCTTTTTCAGGAGGGGGAGATCGGGTGTATTGTCACCCTGTGACAGATTGATACGCCCACCCTCGGTATTATAGAGGGCTAGGGCATCATCGTTAGCACCAATATCCACGACGGAGACCTCATCGAGCTTGCTCTTGCTGATGGTCATGCGTCGCTGTCCTGGTAGCAGGTGGCTAGGGTCATCACTCAGCTCGATGATCGTGAGCCCTGCCGAGACCATGCGTAGGAAGCCATCGCTCCACTTCTGCGAGATCTTGCGTGCGAAGTCATCCTTATCATCAAAGACAAGCTCACCGACGAGCTTATCCCCCTCGACATGTACATTCTCCAGCCTCCCGATGGGCACATCATCACGCTCTCCCCGGCGGTGCATATACAGGAGCACAGGGTTACGCTTATACTGCTCGATGTCTATCCCCGAGGTGAGCACTCGGGTACCGTAGGAGTTCAGGGCTGAGGAGCTAATTACGACTTTGTTCATAGCGGTCTTACTTGTTTTCATCGGCAAAGATCTAGCACTTTATCAGCGATATAAAGAAACGGTGCCAAGTAAGCACAGCTAATTTTTCCACCCCTCTACTAGCCCGACCTTTGCCCATGAAAACAAGCTGATAACACCTATGGCATCAATCAAAAACAAGGAAGCACTAGAGCGCTGGAAAAAGCGCTGCGAGGAGGTCAAGAGCGCTACCGCTTTTCGACACAAGGAGACCCCCACCGAGAAGGCAAGGCGTATCCGTCAGCTCCTGGGGGACTATCGTGCCTTCGTCGAGTACTACTTCCCCCACTATACCTATAATGAGGAGCTCGAGCGCAGTATCCCTAGTGCCCCCTTCCACTTGGCAGCTGCTAAGGCTATTCGAGACACACGTAACCTCAAGGCTGTATTTCAGTGGGCTCGAGGGCATGCCAAGAGCACGCACATGGATGTTTTTATCCCCCTCTGGCTTAAGGCACACAGCGCCATAGGGAAAAGGGAGATTAATGTCATGGTACTGGTAGGCAAGAGCGAGACCAACGCTCAGACCCTGCTCTCCGACGTGCAGGCTGAACTTGAGTATAACCAGCGCTATATCACCGATTTTGGCGAGCAGGTGTCTTCGGGCTCCTGGGAGGCTGGTCGCTTCATTACCGCCGACGGGGTAGCCTTTTTCGCCCTTGGTCGTGGTCAGTCCCCTCGAGGGCTAAGATACCGCTCCCATCGTCCTGACTATATCGTCATCGACGACCTCGACGACGATGAAATCGTACAGAACAAAGACCGAGTAAACAAGCTCACGGACTGGGTGCGTGAGGCACTTTTCGGAGCCCTCGACGGGGGGCGTGGTCGCTTCATCATGGTGGGTAACCTCATCAGTAAGACCAGCGTCCTCTACAACATATCCAATACCCCCACCGTACACGTATCTCGTGTCAATATCTTCACCCCCAAGGGCGAGGTGTCCTGGGGGGAGAAATGGACAAGGGAGGAGGTCGAAGAGCTCGAAGCCTTCAGCGGGTACCGTGCTTTTCAGAAGGAGTACATGAACAACCCCATCACGGCGGGGAGCGTCTTCCGTACCGAATGGATACAGTACAAGAAGCTCCCACGCCTGACAGCTTACTCCTCCCTCATCCTCTATATCGACCCCTCGTGGAAGGGTACAACGAAGAACGACTACAAGGCGGCTAAGCTCTGGGGATCCCTCCCCTCGGGTGAGCTCCATCACATCAAGGCTTTCCTCCGCCAGTGCTCCATCTCCGAGATGGTACGCTGGGTCTACGACTGCTACGAGTGGGTTAGAGGCGAGGGGGCAAGCTTACGTATCTACCTCGAGGCTGGCTTTATGCAGGATAGCCTCCTGTATGACTTCACCGCCGAGGGCAATGCCCGGGGCTATCAGCTGCCTATATCACCTGACCGCCGAAAAAAGGAGAACAAGTTCGCTCGTATCGAAGCCATCTCCCCTCTCTGGGAGCGTGGCAAGGTCTACTACAATGAGGAGGAGAAGAATTCCCCCGATATGCGTGTCAGCGTCGAGCAGACCCTCTCGATGGAGAAGGGTATGCGTGGGCACGATGACGGACCTGACGCCGACGAGGGGGCTATCTGGCTCCTCCAGCGCTCCTCACGCTCCCGAGGTGTCACCCCCAAGATAGGCAAGCGCCGCACAAACATCCGTAATCAATGGTAACATATAAGCTATGCTAGTAACCTCCTGGCGCTGGATGCACAAAGCTATCCTGCTCATCCATTTCAGCCTGCTCCTCCTCGTCTGCTACAGAAAGGCGAAAAAGCTCCACCAGAAAACGGGGGAGCGTATCCTAATCACCTCCGCTCGCAAGCGCTGTAAGCTCCTCAAGCTATGGTATGCTATCCCCAGGCTACACCGATGGATAGAGACCCCCGAGAGCCTTAGAGAGCAAGTGGCACAGAGAGCCCTATACGACTTCCAGATCGACTAATATGTATATCACCGAGCAAGACTATCGGATGGCTATCAGCGAGCGTGAGCAAGCCATCATCAGCCAGCATACCCAAGAGTGGATGCTAGCGGAGGAGTATGCCCTTGAGGTGGCAGCAAGCTACCTGCGAGCTCGCTACGATGTCAAGGAGACCTACAGCAAGGTAGACAAGGAGCGTAACCCCCAGCTCGTGCAAGCCATTGTGCATATAGCTATCTACCAGATGGCACACCGCCTGCCCCAAGCGATGGGACTCGAGCGGTGGAAAGATAGATATGAGGAGGCTATCGACTGGCTTAAAACCGTCCAGGCGGGGAAAAACAACCCCGACCTCCCCCTCCTCACTACGAGTAACGACCAGGGAGGTAAATCCACCCAAAACGGCTCCCTCCGCTTCGGGAGCATCGAGAAGAATACCTATCACTACTAAGACCTATGCCAGACTTAACAATAGCGCAGCGGGAGGCTCGCCTGATGCACTTTGCCCGTCAGCTGACAGGGAGCGGTCGCATCACAGCTGAGCTGATGCGCAAGACCGACGCCCTCACCCGCAAGGATATTGCCTCCTGGCGTCGAGCGTGGCAGGTAGCTATATCCGTAGACAACCCCCGACGCTTAGCCCTCTATGACATCTATTCGGATGCCCTTGTCGATGGGCATATTACAGGGTGTATCGAGCAGCGCAAGGGCAAGACCCTATCTCGCCCTTTCAAGCTCACCGACAAGGACGGCACAGAGCACCCCGAGGCTAGCGATATTTTCGAGCGGGAGTGGTTCCACGACTTCCTCGACCTCGCCCTCGACGCCATCTTCTGGGGACACAGCCTCATCGAGCTGGGGGAGGTCATCAAGGACGAGGAGGGGATGCGTTTCGCCTCAGCAACAATCATCCCCCGCAAGCATGTCATACCCGAGTATGGACTAGTCCTCCGTGAGCCGACGGATGACCTCAAAAAAGGGATCACCTATCGAGAGGGTGACTTCGCCCGCTGGGTGGTCGAGGTGGGTAAACCCCATAATCTAGGGCTACTGCTTAAGTGCTCCCCCTCCTACATCAGTAAAAAGAACATGGGGGGCTACTGGGATACCTTCGGGGAGATCTTCGGTATGCCGATGCGTGTAGCCAATACAAGCACCACCAATCAAGCCGAGCTCGACAACATCGAGCGGATCATGGAGCAGATGGGTGCAGCCTCTTACGGTGTCTTCCCCGAGGGGACGACCATCTCCTTTGAAGAGACTAGCCGAGGGGATGCCTACAACGTCTACGACAAGCGCCTGGAGCGATGCGACAAGGAGCTATCTAAGATCATCCTCAACCAGACGATGACCATCGACGACGGCTCCTCCCTATCTCAATCCGAGGTACATCTGGAGATCTTCAAGACCATCTGCGCCTCGGACGCTCGTCGACTTGCCTATATCATCAATGACCGCCTCCTCCCGCTGATGGTGTCCTTCGGTTTCCCCCTCCAGGGGCTTAACTTCGAGTGGGACTACAGCGATGAGATGACGGATGCGGAGATGAGAGAGGAGGAGCGTACCATCCTGCAATACTACCGCATCGACCCAGCTTATTTCGCCGACAAGTACGGTATCCCCATCATCGGGGAGCGAAACGGGGGCGATGATCAGCCCCCCAAGGAGACCGAAGAAGAGAAGGAGAAGAAGCTCTCCCGAGGGGATGATTTTTTCGCCTAGGGGGAGCTATCCAACTCCCCCTCCCAGAGCGATACACCCAGCTGCATAAGTGCCTCGATGAGATCTACAGCTGTACTTGCCCCTCCTGCCAACTAGCCCATAAGAGCTCTAGCGATGACCAGCGACGCAAGTACCGCCCCGAGGTCTTCTTCCGTGCCGCTCGATATGTTTACAAGCGAGGGCAATTCACCCGCAAGATGCTCCATGACACCCCCGTAGTGGATGCCATACGAGAGACCTACGAGTGCTTACACCCTGCCCTCGATCACCTCACCAACAAGACCCCCAAGACCGTACGAGATGCCCTTGACCATAATGCCTTTATCTTCTCTGGCTTCAAGGTCTACCACTCCCTCCGAGAGGTAGGCTTATCCCTCACCAAGGAGGATGGGACGATTAAGAGCGTCGAGGAGTTCAGGGCGAGTGTACGTGCCATCCACACCCGATACAATGAGCGCTACCTGGAGAGCGAGTATGAGCATGCCGTAGGCTCCGCCCTAATGGCTGACAGATGGCACTCAACAGCACCCAAGAGCATACTCGAGTACCGGACGGCTGGTGACAACAAGGTACGCCCAGCCCACGAGGCGATAGACGGGACTCGCCTGCCCAAGGATGACCGTTTCTGGCTGGACTACTTCCCTCCCAACGGGTGGGGCTGTCGCTGTGACGCCGTCGAGGTATCTCCCGACACCCCGCTATCGGATCCTCACTCAGCATGGTCTCGGGGAGATGCTGCACTCAAGGGCAATAAGCAAGAGCTCTTCCGTGGCAACCCTGGCAGAGATCTGCGCCTCTTCCCCGACAAGCACCCCTACTACGGCAAGCGTGGCATCTCCCACTGCTCCATAGATAAAGAAGACAAGGGGGATGAGTGTGCGGTGTTGAAGAAGATAAAAGAAGTACATAAGCTACAGGTACCACCCGAAGAGTGGGCTGAACGGAAGCGAAAGCAGAAGGAGGCTATAGTGAGAGCTAAAGCCTATCGTGATGCGCACATCCCCAAAGGTGGAGCAAGAATAGTAGCAGACAATTTAGCCACAGGGCAGCTTCTCTTTAGGCGTGGTAGTGTAAAAGAGATCATTGGGCATAAAGCATTCCTTGAGGTGGTTGAGTATATGGATGGAGTGCTTGACAAGATCAAGGATTGGCGCTACATCGGCTGGAGCGAGGTAGAAGAAGGGAAGCACCCTGAAGTACAGTGTTATCTCTACTACGAAGTACCCATTGGCGATCAGATCTTCTACGCCAATGTAGAACTTCACAAAATAGAGAAGACAGAAGTGGTTTACACGATATACAAGACGACCAAGGAGACAATGCATAGGGATAAGAACTTCCCACACCTTGGAGACGAAGAATAAAAAAGAACGAAGTAACCAGAAAGCGCTTTCGGCGTATCCACTATACGCTGAGACTTACATCTGATAACTTCGTTCTTCTCCTGCAAATATACAACTAATTTCATAATCATAATGCGCAGTAGTAGACAGATATTCGAGGACATCAAGCAGGAGGTTCGTGTCGGGCTAACCTCAGAGTTCCACGAGAATTTCCGACGCAAGGCTTTCTTCGATCGCCCATGGAAGCCACGTGGCGAAGGTGGGTGGAAGTCGTCCAGGAAGCGAGCACAGCGCGGGTCACTCCTCCTCGTCACAGGCAAGCTACGACGCTCACTCAAGGGTCAGGTCATGTCATCGGGTGTGTCCTTCACCTCGGCGATGCCCTACGCTTCGCTCCACAACGAGGGCTTCAACGGA